>Ga0209702_10008432_pt1 | contig 11989 bp, 12 predicted proteins | sample FRY01_FD_187210 | JGI IMG/M metagenome (GOLD analysis project Ga0209702, IMG submission 187210) | Freshwater microbial communities from Lake Fryxell liftoff mats and glacier meltwater in Antarctica - FRY-01 (SPAdes) (version 2) | ecosystem: Environmental > Aquatic > Freshwater > Ice > Glacier... | reverse complement strand
GCGGCGTTTTCAAGTGCCATTGTGGACATGAATCTCAACGGGCGTCCAACTAACCTCAGCGCGTCCGGTCTTGGCTTCGGCACCTTTCGCGGCTTCAAAGTCTGGGATCGCGCCCTGTCAGACGCAGAGCTGAGCGCGCTAAGTGCGGATGACCTATCACCCGTAAACACGTTCGGCGTAGCTGACGCCCCGCCGTGGGGCTACCCGCCCTCCGGCGCTCAGGAGAACGACGAGGTGTACATGTACATCTCATCCGGTAGCGGGATTCTTACGCCAGAAACCTTCGACTTTGCAGAAGTCGGACCATCAGTAATAGGCTCTATGGCGTTCAACTTGGCGTCCGAGAAGTGGTTGGTTACGTCGTCCTTTTTGGTCGGGTACACGCCGAGCACTACGAGAGCTGCCACTAGACAAGTACGCAGACTTCTGCGTCAACAGGCATAATAGATGGCACTTCCAAACGCCTTCGGCGACAACCCCGGAGCCAACAGCCAGCCGGAAGGCGGCGACTTGGTCGAGCTGGTAATGGGGCGTGTTCGACACGGTCGTCGAGTGCGGGACAATAACTACGCTCCTAGATGGAAGGAGTACACGCGCCTGTGGCGCGGGTTCTTCATCAGCGCGGATAAGAGTGTTCCTTCTGAAAGAAGCCAGATCATAGCGCCTGCCCTACAGCAGGCGGTAGAGATGACCGTGGCGGAGATCGAGGAAGCCGTCTTCTCGCGTGGTGCGTGGTTCGACATAACGGACGACATACTCGACGATAACAAAGACGACGCGGTAGCATACCGCGACCAGCTGCTGGAAGACTTCGAGATGGACCAAGTGCCCGCAGCCATCGCGCAGTGCTTCCTACTCGGAGCCGTGTACGGCACGGGTATAGCCAAGCTGGGCGTAGAGAAGAAGAAAGAACGATCTATGGTTGATGGTAAGGAACGCGGCTACGACCGCGTAGCCCTGTCAGTAACCCCGGTGCGTCCAGACGAGTTCGTCATAGACCCCGGCGCTACCACCATAGACGAGGCGCTGTACGTAGCGCACGAGCCGATACGTCCCCTGCACTTGGTGAGAGACAAGCAGCGGGACGGCATCTACCGCTCAGCCACGCTTGACGCGTGGACTGGCGCAAGGGCAGACACGGACGGTACTGGAAAGAAGTCACGGGTAGAAACAGAAGATAACTCCGTACTTATAACGGAGTACTTTGGCAAAGTGCCAAGCCGTCTTATTCCCGGCTCGTCCGGGAAGGGGCAGGTAGAGGCTATCGTTACGATAGCAAACGAGACCATCCTGCTCAGAGCAGTGGCCTCACCGTTCACTATGGAGGACCGCCCCTTCGTGGCGTATCCTCATGACGTAGTTCCGGGAGAATTCTGGGGACGTGGCGTATGCGAGAAGGGCTACAACCCGCAGAAGGCTCTAGACGCCGAGCTGCGCGCCCGTATCGACACGCTGGCTCTCATCACCTCACCGATGATGGGTGCTGACATCACGCGCCTTCCGCGCAACACGGATACGTCAGTACGTCCCGGAAAGACACTGTTCACACGCGGAAAGCCGTCGGAAATCTATGAGCCTATATCGTTCGCCAACCCGGCTATCCTAGCCCACACGTTCCAGCACAGCGGTGACTTGGAGCGCATGGTCCAGATGGGCACGGGGGCTATGGACTCGGCTACGCCTATCGGCATCAACTCGCGGAACGAAACAGCCTCGGGTATGTCCCAGCTACAGGCTGGGTTCATCAAGCGATCTAAGCGCACGATGCAGAACATCGAGCGCCTGTTCATCGACCCGCTTGTGCGCAAGTCTCTGTGGCGCTACATGCAGTTCGACCCTGCGCGCTACCCCGTAGACCTGCGCTTCTCCGTCAATGCCACGATGGGCATCATGGCGAAGGAAGTGGAGAACACCCAGCTGAACAACATGCTGGGCTACCTACAGCCGGAAGACCCGGCGCGCAAGATTGTCATACAAGCCATCTTCGAGAACACCGCCAGCTCCAACAAGAAGGAGCTTAAGCAGGCCATAGAGCTGATGAACCAGCCGCCGGACCCGGCGATGGTTGAGATGCAGAATAAGATGCAGGAGCTACAGCTCCGCGCTATGACCGCAGACGTAGCCCTGAAAGAGGCTGAGGTTGAGGAAGCACTAGCAAAAGCGGAGCTGGCTAGAGCCAAGGCTAAGCACGAGCTTATAGTGGCAGACCTAGAGGACGACTTGGTAGATATCCAAGCCGCCAACGCAGTGACGGGTGCGCAGAAGGTGCGTGAGGAGAGGGGGAAAACTAACGCACAGTATGATCGCAACGACGTAGAGCGGACAAAGGCCGCAGCAAAACAAAAGAAGGAGTGATCCGTGGATGAAAGGAAACTGGCCAGCCTTATGGCTATGGTCGTGATGTTCGAGCAGGAGGGGTGGCAGGAGCTGATGCGCGAGCTGGCTGAGGAGCTGGACTACATACGCATAACCGCTATCAAGACAAAGAGTACGGACGATGTGCTGCGGTTGCAGGGACGCGCTGAGCAGATAGAAGGAATGCTGTTCCTTCAAGCTACCGTAGAAGCGATGCTGTCCAACGAGGAGGCGCAAGATGCCACTGTATGACTACGAGTGCCGCGACTGCGGCAGCGAGTTCGAGGCGATGCGCTACGTAGAAGATAGGCACACCATCAAGTGCAATAGATGCGACGGTACTGGGGTTATGGTCATGAAGACCGCCCCACGCCTAGACCCTAAGATGGGCCTAGACCCCTCGTTCCCGACGGCGGCCTTTAAGTGGCGCGCATCAGCGGAGAGAAGGGGACGCGGAGAGGATATGACGTCCGCCAACAAAGACGTGGCAGACGACGGCATCTTGAGGGATGCCCATGCAGACCGAGCCAAGCTCGGCAAGAACAAAGTGTTTGTAACCTGACCTTGTATATACAAGGTTAGATCGCAGGGGGATGGTGGACAATCCGAGACCTCGGGACCACCATAAAAAGGAACGAAGACCCGCAAGGGGCAATCTTCAATGAATAGAGGATGGCGGCAATATGGCCAACTACGCTGACTACGCAAAGAAGCAGGATCAACTAGAGGCAGAGATCGACGAATCGGCACAGGGTGCACAGGACCGAAAGGACAATCTAGCATCCGAAATTCCCGAGCGTTTCGCAGGGAAATCGCCAGAGGAGATCTCTAAATCGTACGTCGAACTCGAACGTAAGTTCTCCCAACAAGGTAACGACTTGGGGGCTCTGCGCAAGACGGTAGACGAGTTCATTCAGCTAAAATCGAATGCGGATAAGCAAGAAGAAGACCTTGAAAAGCAAGAGACGCCTACGACTCTTGATGACATTTACGCAGACCCGGACACGGCTATTCGTAAGGTTATTGAGTCAGAGGCGGGAGAGCGGATCGCTAAGCTGGAGGAACAGCTAGCGCAGCAGAAGGTTGCGGAAGATGTTGGGCGGCTAGACGTGGAGTTTCCCGGATGGCGCGCAGAGTCACAGAAGCCAGAGTTTGCGGAGTGGGTCCAAAAAGACCCGATCCGTTTGCAGACGGCACTGATGGCTAGCCAGCAGAACAACGCTGCTGCGGCACGTTCAGTTATATCGACTTGGTATGAAGTACAGTCAGCCACCAAAGCACGGGAACAGCTCACTAGAGATAGTAAGCTGCGTGACGCGACTCTTGAGTCGGGCGGCGGTACGCACAGCGGTGGCGGTGAGCGCACCTTCTCACGAAGGGAGCTTATGGACACACGCGTGGCGGCCAAGCGAGGCGACGGAAAGGCAGAGAAGTTCCTCTCGGACAACCGAGAAGCAATCGTGATTGCTTATGAGCAAGGTCGTATTTCCGACTAACTCATACACATCATTGGAGGCCCATTAAATGGCCCTTGGTACAGATCATGTAACTACTACCGAACTCTCGGCTGCCAGCCGGACTCGGTCTAACTCCGCATTCATCCGCGAACTCTGGTCGGATGAAATCATTGCGGCCTACAAGGTTAATCACGTTATGCGACCGCTGGTCATCGTGATGAACCACAACAAGAAGAAGGGCGATACCGTACACGTACCGCGTCCGACTCGTGGTAGTGCTACCGCCAAAGCAGTTGAGACTCAGGTAACTCTGATCGCAGCGCAGGAAACGCGCAGCTCCTACCTTATCGACCAGCACTGGGAATACTCCCGTCTGATCGAGGACATCGCCGCCATTCAGGCAGACGACAGCGTTCGTGCGTTCTACACGGATGACGCTGGCTTTGCGCTGGCTCAGCGAGTGGACACCTTCCTGCACGCGCTGGGAGCCAAGTTCGCTGGTTCTCACGCCTCGCCGTTGGTCGAAGGTTCCGCGTACAGCAAAGCTGTAATCGGCACCCCCGCGTCGAGCGCGTTGGTTCTGTGGGATGCGGCGGCTAACACCAACGCCGGTAACGCGTCTACCATCGTAGACGAAGGCGTTCGCCTGTTGGTGCAGGAGCTGGACGACAACAACGTGCCCTCGATGGGCCGCGTGTTGGTCGTACCCCCGGTCGAAAAGCGCAAGATGCTCGGCATCGACCGCCACGTAGTGTTCGACCAGATCGGCGACGCTGGCTCGGCTAACTCCATGCGCACTGGGTATGTTGGGCCTCTATACGGCGCAGCCGTATACGTAAGCTCCAACTGTCCTACTGTAGCGGACGCGGCAGCAGCAGTTGACCAGCGGGCAGCGCTTTTCTTCCAGAAGGAATCGCTGTTGTTCATCGAGCAGCTCGCTCCTCGTACGCAGACGCAGTACAAGCAGGAGTGGTTGTCTGACCTGTTCACCGCAGACTTGATCTTCGGTGGCGGTGTTCTCCGACCAGAAGCTGGTATCGCCATTATCGTTCCGGCGTAATGGTAAGTCAGTACCTGTAACGGGTGCTACGGGGGGAGTATCTAGCCCCCCACTAATTCAGCAAGGGCGCAGCAGATGGCAAAGACGTACATAGAGATCGTTAACGATGTCCTCCGCCGATTGCGCGAAGACACGGTGGCCATCTGCACGGACAACGACTACTCGGAGCTTATAGCCCAGTTCGTAGCCGACGCTTACCAAGAGATTCTTGACGACCACACGTGGGAGTCATTGAAGCATACGATCAACATCGCCATCGCCGCCAGCACGACGACGTACATCCTGTCTACGTACATTGCGGATGGTGGTAACGTACCGTCTACGGAGAGGGTAGCCAAGGACGACTCAGAGCTGCTGTGGCGCTCTGGCAGCTCCGTGGTGCCACAAGTGTGGGTATCCCAGTCTCCTAGTACGGGTGCCTCCATAATCCCCCTGTACGTGCCCAGAGAGCGTCTGGAAGACCTTAAGGCTCTCGACCCCGCAGCTACGGGCGCGGACCCGATGTACTTCTCCGTATACCCAAGCAGCTTAACAGAGGGCTCTCCGCCTGATCTTATCCTGGAAGTGTGGCCTACACCGACGGCGGATCGCACGATGAAGATGCGGTTCTGGACAGGCCCAGAGCAACTGCTGTGCGACGGCAACACGGATAGCTACAAGCTGCGAGTACCGGAACGCCCGGTGTACTTGCTGGCCCTTATGTACGCGCTGAACGAGCGCGGCGAGGAGATGGGAGAGCCGGGAGGCATGGCAGAAGTACGTTACCTCAACGCGCTGGCTACAGCTAAAGAGAAGGACATCAACGCAGCACAAAGAAGTGACCGCAACGACTGGGTACGTCGCTGATGCCAACTGAACGCCAACACGGCGGAGCGCCGATACAGCACTTCCCGCTTAACCTTCCGGGGTTCTTCGGCTTGAACAAACAAGCAAGGGGCGCTCTGCTCGGCCCTGAGTGGGCCACTGCCTTGAAGAACAGCGTCATAGACTCAAGCAACAGGGTTGCCTCGCGCAAGGGATGGACAGCTATCACTGCCCTCGGCGATGCTATGACAGGCCAGATAGTACAGATGATAGAGTGCACCATCGCTGGCGTGGTGAACGTAGTGGCTACAACTGCCGACAACAAGGTTTGGAAGTCGGTGAACCAATGCGCGACGTGGACCGACATAACCGGCAGCGCCACCGTAGGTGATCCTAACATGCAGCTGGTCGTGTTCAACAACGAGGTTGTTGGCTTCCAAGCTGGGTACCCGGAGCTTCGCTGGAACGGCGCGGCGCTGGCCAACGTATCCACCACTAACGCCCCCACCGGGGGTGTAGGCTTAGCCGCCTTCGGCAGGCTGTGGTCTAAGACATCCGCATCACTGGTGATTCGCTACTCCGCGCTACTGTCCTTCACGGACTGGTCTGGCGGCGATACTGGGCTTATCGACCTGACGTCCGTGGTCGGAGACCAAGACGTTATTGTAGCGCTAGCTCAGGTGAATAACTTTCTGGTTGTGTTCACAAACCGGAACATCGTAGTGTTCTCCGACGGCACTGGAAGTAAGCTGGGTATCAACCCAGTCAACATGGCCGTCGTGGACATCATACGCGGCATAGGCTGCGCAGCACGCGACAGCGTGGCGTCAGTCAAGGGAGACCTGTGGTTCTTGGATGACACTGGTGTCCATAGCCTAGGACGTTTGATACAAGAGAAGTCAAGTCCACTCGACAACATATCCAGAAACGTACAAGACGAGCTTGCCGGATACGCTGCTTTGACGGCCCCCTCATCCATCAGAGCAGTGTATTCCCCAGCGGATAGGTTTTATCTCCTTTCCCTACCGCTGGGGTCCGGCACCTCCGAGACTGGCGTAGCTTTCGTATTCGACACCCGCGCTCCTATCGAGGACGGCGCGTTCCGGTGCATGGGCATCTGGAACGGGCTGGTCCCGAAGGCTTTGTACGTATCAGAGCCGGGCGTGCTGTACATGGCGTGGCGCAGCAAGTCAGGGCGAGTAGGCTCTTACGCTGGTTACCTAGACGACTTGGCCACGTACGTATTCGAGTACGAGAGTGGCTGGACCGACCTCGGCGCTCCCACACTTAAGATATTGAAACGACTGACGGGCCTCTTGTATATACAAGCCAGCACGTACGTAGTACTGAAGTGGGCGTTCAACTTCGACGATACGTTCCAGTCTGCTACTACGCTGTACCCCGGTACCTCCGCTGACGGAGAGTACGGGGCTAGCGAGTGGGGTACTGCCGAGTTCGGCGGGGGCGTGAACATACGCGAGAAGGCTGTCGGCGGTAGGGGAACTGGGGAGTACGTGAAAGTAGGAATGACCATCGTCATCGACGGCGACCAAGTATCATGCCAGCAACTGGCTCTGTACGCTAAAGCGGGAAGATTGAACTAATATGAGCAACTACACGCAGTCGGTATTCTTCGGCCCGAAAGACTCGCTCACTCCGGGGGACGCGCTTAAGAAGGTCAAGGGCACGGAGCTGGACGCCGAGCTGGCAGCCATCACCGCCGCCGTAAGTTCCAAGGCGGACAACACTGGGCCTACATCGTCCTTCACGGCGCTGTCCGCGCCGGGCGCTGACCGTCTTGTATTCTGGGACCACAGCGCTGTAGCGTACGCCTTTCTCAACCCCATAGGCTCTAACTCCGGGTTGACCATCTCAGGCACGTCGATGGTCGTTGACATCGTTGGTACCACGACAGAGGCATCGCTGTCGTCATCTCACTACCTGATGATACACACGGGTGCCGCTCTGCGCAGGATCACCGTAAGCCAGATTCCGCACAATGACCTTACGGGCTACGTCGCCAATGAGCACGTTAACCACACAAGCGTCACTCTTACGGCAGGCACCGGCCTGTCAGGCGGTGGTACTATCGCGGCCAACAGGTCGTTCTCGTTCACCCCCGGTATCCTCACCGCGAACAACTCACTGGAGAACATAGACTACGTAGTTACCGTAGACTCCAGCGCATCGAACGAAGCTAAGATAACGCAGGCCAGTGTGTTCGCCAACTACGTACGGGACTTCATCACCCTGCCCGTCCTCAACGGTGGCACGGGTGCGACCACAGCGGCTGCTGCGCGCACCAGCTTAGGGTTGGTAATCGGCACTGATGTGCAGGCCCAGTCGGGCCGTCTTAACTTCATCGACAGTATGTCCGTAGCCGATGGCGTATTCATCGTAGGCGACGGCAGCGGTCTAGTGGCCGAGTCGGGGGCAACTGTGCGTACATCCATAGGACTGGGGTCTATCGCAACGCGCAACGTCACCGTCAGTACGTCCGCCCCTTCGGGCGGTGCCGATACGGACCTGTGGTTGGTGCGGGAGGCTTAACCAGTGACAGTTAACGCCAACGTATCGGGGACTTGGAAACAAGTACCAGAGATGCACACAAAGGTATCGGGGGTGTGGAAAGCCATCACGGAGGGATACGTCAACGTATCCGGTACGTGGAAGCAGTTCTTCTCCGCTGACTCCGTCTACATACCGCACCTTGCGGTGTACGGTCTTACAATCGGCTCTGACTGCACCGTGGCTATTACGTTCGGCAGCAACGGCGCACTGACGTCAACGGGAGAGCTGTCTGGCGAGCCGGACGCGCTCAGCTGGTGGACGGGTAACCCGGACGCGGCTATAGGAGCAGCATACGAACTGCGCATAACCGTCACGTCGGGCGCATTTTCAAGTGGCACCACCGGGTCGTGGGTGGCGTTGAGCGCCAGCCCCGGCTACACGAAGACGCAGATACTCCCGGGTAACAGCACGGTAGTGTTTACAGTAGAGATTCGCAGAGCCTCCGACAGTGTCGTAATGCTGACAAAAACTGGCTGTTCCATACAGGCGGAGGCGGCGGCATTTTGAATGAGCTAAACGTATTCTTAAGTATTCTAGGAAGTGTTCTTGTGGTCGGAGTGTCATACGGCGGGTTATACTCAATGGTTAAAAGCGCGTCGGATAGATTAGCTATTCTCGAACAGAAGTACGACGATGAGTTCAGCGCCATACGTAGGCAGATACGCGAGGTAGAAGCGGTTGAGAGTGCCCACATCAAGGAGGTCATCCAACGGCTGTCCCGCATGGAAGCGTGCCTTGAGATGATCGTGGACAGAATAGCTAAGTGACATCGCTAGTCATACACCGCGAGTACTTCCCGGATAGGGCTAACGCCGTATTCCGCGAGTCTCTGATAGCGCTGCGCGAGTTGATGCTGAACAGCGACGACTCCATAGAGCCGCGTACAGAGCACGAGTTCGCGGAGGGGACGTACACGCGCATAATGTACCTGCTTGCTGGGCAAGCTATCGTCGGCAAGGTACACCGCAGAGCGTGTATGAACATACTTCTGCAAGGTCGCATTATAGTCAGCTCGGACGAGCTGGCCCCTACGGATGTGGAAGCACCTAACTGGTTCGTGTCTGGCGCTGGGGTAGCCAAGGCTATCTACGCAGTGGATGATTGTATATTCATGAACGTCATCCCCAACCCAACCAATACCCGAGACGTAGGTCTTCTGGAAGATTGGTGGACGCACGAGGATTACGACACACGTAACCTTGTATATACAAGGCTTACTTCTGGAGATTGTTAAATGGGCTTTTGGGGAACAGCAAGTATCGTGGCGGCGTCCGTAGTTGGCAGCGCATTGAGCAACAAAGCGTCCAAGAAGGCGGCAAAGAGCGCTCAGTTCAAGCCCTCAAACGTGACTGGTCCGTCCGGTACGTCCAACTTCACCTACGACCGGGCCAGCAAAAGGTACAACCTCTCCCTGCTGCCGAGCGATACTGACGGGATGATGCGCAATCGTCTTACGGACAGAGCCCTGTCCGGCATTAACGGCGGGCAGTATTCCTCCTTGGCAGGAGACATGCAGGAGCAATCCGGCGGCACGATAGGCAACCTGTTCAGCGACTTTCAAAACATCGACACGTTCGGGGGGGAGTCCGGCCTAGACACAGCAGGACGTCTGTCCGACCTGAGCGACGTAGCAACCGGCGGAATGCAGGGCGCTTTCGCCCAGCTCGGGCAAAGCCCGTCTGGCATGGGCCTCATCAACGACATGCAGCAGCGTGCTGGCAGCATGATGGACATGAGTGGCACGCCGAGCTTCAACCAGCTCGCTGCGGAGCGGCTATCGACCCTGCGCGGGTTGTCGCGTCCTACTGAGGAACGTCTGGTTAACTCCAAGTTCAGCGACCTACATAGCCAAGGACGCCTCGGCACTACCGGCGGATCGCAGATTCTCGGAGACCTGTCGCAGGCTCTAGGACGAGAGGACATGATGCGCATCACGGCATCGCAGGACTTTGCCCAAAACCAGTCCAACATAGAAAGAGACTTCTCCCTCAACCGCGCAGGAATGGGCTCTAACCTGTTCGGCATGGCGCTGCAAGGCATCGGCCAAGAGCAGGGTAACTCTATGAACTTCGGCGGCCTAGGGGTCGACCTACTCGGAGCTGCGAGCCAGTCGAGCGCCGGTTCGCACGAAGCTACGCTGTCGTCTGACGATGCGCGCCTGTCCCGTGGGCAGACCCGCCTTGCGTCAGCGCAGGGGCTGTTCGGCTTCGGCGACCAGCTCCGTGGCACCGAGCTGGATAGGGGCTTGCAATCACTCGGAGGAGCGCAGACCATCGACCAGACGCTGATGGATCAGGCGCGTATCGGCGGCTCTATCGGCCAATCTCAGGCTACGGCAGGGGCTAACGCCGCCTCGATGCGCGGCGGCTCTACGCTAGGTGCTGCTCTCACGGGCCTGAGTGCTGGTATATCGAATGGAGGTGGATCAAACGGCAGCAGTCTGTCGAACCTGTTCTCCGGGCTAGGCCGCAGAAACACCGCATCACAAGCCCCAATGGGGTCGGCGGGTGCTACCAGTTACAGCAATCCTAATCTGTGGAACGGCAGCAAGACCGGGGGACGTTAATATGTTTGAAGAGTTCAGCTTCGGCATGCCGAGCAAAGAGGACGTGATAAAGCAGAGAACCCGTCAAGAGACGGATATGTTCAACTCTACCATTGCGCAGCACGCTGCTAACGTAGCCCCGCAGCAGCGCGGGGTGTTCTCCGCGTTCGCCAACCTAGGCCGCCAGCTACTCGGCAAACCGATAGCGGAGCTTACGGATCAGGAGAAGAACAAGTTCTCTATCATCGAGTCGGCGAACAACAAGATGCGCGAGATGCAGAGCACTCCTGACTGGGAGTCCCTCGATCCGATGGAGAAGTCCTTCCGTGTCCAAGAAGCTATAGGCACCGCCGCTGGCGAGAATGGCGACTTACTGACATCGTCCCAGATAGCGATGCAGATCGCTTCCCAGCGCATCTCGGCGACTACGGCTAGCGCTAAGTTGGCGGAGTTGGCGGGCAAGTCTAAGGTCAACGAGGCCAAGGCACGCCACTACGAAGCGATAACGGATGAAGCTAGACAGAACTCCGTGCGTACCTACGTACTGCCCGACAATAATGGCGTGTACAACTTCGAGTCTGGTCCGGGCCGGATGGCGGCGGGTATTATAAAAGACGGAGTACTCGTAGACGGCGCGGGTAATACCTACGAAAATTTCCTCCCGGTGGAGGACGTAGCGACCTCTATGAACGCTCATTCACGGGCCAGTTCCGCAGCCACGTCGGAGCTGTCCGCACGGACTGCGGCCAGCGGGCCCGGTCGGTCGCCGTCGGAGCAGCTGAAAGCCACCCTCGGGATTAGGGAGTTAACAAGACTGCGCTCTCTGGCCGGTTCGCAGAGTACTACGCTAGCCTTGAGCAACGCCGTACTCGACGCTTTCGAGAACGTCCTGCAAGACGGGGGTTCCCCGGAGTCTATCGTCGGCGGGGCTGGTAAGGTAATTTCGTGGGCATCTAATATGGTCGCGGGAGTACGGGGCGTAATCAGGGCGACGACTGGCGGGCGTGAGGTTAAGATCATAAGAGGCGGCACGGAGAGCCCCGACGGCTCCATCGTAGGAGGCACGGTCGTGTCTGTGGCTGAACTAGCCGAGGAGTGGGCTGATCAAATAGCGCTTCCTCCGGGTGTGACGGCTGGAAGCGAAGAAGCTCAGGCGTTTGCGGGCGCTATTGTGGAGCTTCAGTACGCCAAGGCGCT
>Ga0209702_10008430_pt1 | contig 11991 bp, 15 predicted proteins | sample FRY01_FD_187210 | JGI IMG/M metagenome (GOLD analysis project Ga0209702, IMG submission 187210) | Freshwater microbial communities from Lake Fryxell liftoff mats and glacier meltwater in Antarctica - FRY-01 (SPAdes) (version 2) | ecosystem: Environmental > Aquatic > Freshwater > Ice > Glacier... | reverse complement strand
AGGTAGTGGTAATGGTACTTCTACATGGACAGGTACTTGGAGTAATGCAACCCTCACCTCACCAGTGATAAACACTCCTACAGGTGATGTGGCAACTCTCACAGGTACGCAAACCCTTAGCAATAAGCGCTGGACTAAACGCACAGGTACAACTACTTCTCACGCAACGCCAACAATAAATACTGATAATGTAAGTTTTTACTCACTAACAGCACAGGCAGAAGATATCACTTCTTTTACGACTAATCTCTCTGGTACTCCTGTTGAGGGAGATACTCTCTGGATTGCAATTACAGGGACTGCGGCAAGAGCTATTACCTGGGGAGCTTCTTTTGAGGATGGCGCAGCAACACTACCAACCACAACAGTAACAACACTGCGACTAGATATTGGCTTTGTGCGAAACACTGTTACCAGCAAGTGGCGATGTATGGCTAAGGGTTAATATGGCAGAACTTCAATCAGACAAACAACTAGCAGTAGAACTTAGAAACTCAGTAGCGCAAAGGCTTATCACAGCTAAAGCTAATCTCCTCTATTGGGAAGCTATCAAAAAGCAATCCAAAAAGAATACTACAGAAATAGCAACAGCAATCGAAAACATGGCTACTAATGCAAGAAGCATCAAGGCTGATGAGTTGTTTGTATCTGTTATAGACAAAATGATTAAAGGATTGAAGTAATGGCGGAAATCTTTCTCACCACTGGCACATCATGGACGGTACCCGCCGACTGGAACAACGCTGTCAACACTATCGAAACTATTGCTGGAGGTGGAGAAGGTGGTACAAATGGTCGTGGTGGTGGAGGAGGGGGAGCATATTCAAAAATATCAAATCTAACGCTAACCCCTGGCGCATCAATTACATATCAAATCGGACAGGGTGGAACAGGCGGTACTCCTGGTGGTGCTAATGGCACAGATACCTGGTTTAATGGAGTTAATCTAGCAGCATCTTCCGTAGGGGCTAAAGCTGGCTTGGGTGGCGGTGATCCTACTGGTGGTGCTGGTGGAGCTGCTGCATCTGGAATTGGAGATACAAAATATAGCGGTGGTAAGGGAGGTGACTTTGCTGGTAGTGATACTGGAGGCGGTGGTGGTGCTGCGGGACCAAATGGAAACGGTGTGGCAAGCACATCTATAGCTGGTGGTGCTGGTGATGCTAGTTCTGGTGGAGCTGGTGGAGCCGCAAATACAGTTGGAAGTCCTGGCACTGAATGGACTACTCATGGTTCTGGTGGTGGAGGCGGAGGTGGAAACGGTGGCGCAGTTGGTAAAGCTGGTGGACTCTATGGAGCTGGAGGTGGAGGCGCAGACGTTGGTGCTACTACTGCTGGAGATGGTGGAGATGGTAGAAATGGAAAAATAAGAATTAATTACACAGATTCTAGCAACTTCTTTGCACTGATGTAATCATGAAAATTACAATAGATAAATATATGAAAAAGGACTTGATAAGTAGATTCGTAGCAAAAAATGATTGGGGACTGTTTTTAGCCTCAGAGATATGATATGGCTAAACAATACAACGACAATGCTACACAGTACAGTGCATCAGACACACAGTATTCTGTTTTAAGAATAATCTACAACGATACTGTTGTTACTTACTCAAGCAGTGCCTATAGATATGACGGTGTAGCCGCTGGTATAGCCTACACAGCTACCATTGCAGACATTTCAGGACTCACAGACTCTCTTGTCTATGCCTATACAATAGGTAGAGTACTATCTGACTCAGAGGGAATGACCGATACTCTCTCAAGAGTACACGACTTACAACGCCAAACTACCGATGCTCTCGGACTTACAGACTTACTCATACGGGTATCTGAGGTTGCAAGAAAGCTAAACGACTCACAAGGTTTGACCGATGTAGTATCCCCTGCTGTTACTTTTAACATCTCACTAGAGGACTCAGAGCAACTAACTGACGACCTACAGAAGCTGAGTAACATTCAGATACTACTGACTGAAACTCTTGGGCTGACTGATCAATTAGCGGCACAACTAATCCTCAATAGATCAATAGCAGACTCAGAAGGACTGACCGATACCCTAAGTTACATAAACGCACGACTCATATCAATCTCTGATAGTATGGGGCTATCTGACTCAGTTACTAGAATACTGCGCCAGGTAGGTAAAACAGTCACTAAATACTTCGACATCAAAGATGAAAGACCAGTGATGCTCTCAGTGGTTGATAGTAAGTCTGGTATGCAGTTTGTAGTCACTCAAGTACCCACCTTTAACAATATGCAAAGGACAGAGGCAACTTTCCAAACAACAGATACCATTTACAGCAGTACTACCGTCACATACAACAGTGCTCTACAAGTCTACGGTGGCTCAGACAGAAATCAAGGCATTGGTCAAGCACCCACACTGGTCTATAATGTAAGACCAACCAACCTAACTATAGGAGAAATCTAATGTTAATCAGAGTAAATAATAACCTCACGGTAAACTCACCAAAAACATTTTTTAGTGTATCCAAAGCCTCTGGAGTGGGTACAATCAATGTCAAGAACATCAATAGCTTCACAGCCAATCTAGCCGCTCAGATAGGACAAACTGGAGAGGAACGATCAGAGATCAAAGTCATTTCGTCTGTATCTGGTACTAATATAGTATTGACCGCAAATACTACCTATGAACACCCCTCTGATACCCCAGTCTACTCCATACAGTACGATCAAATAGTATTCGAGAAATCATCTAGTGGTACGGCAGGGACAGCCACCCCTATAGCCAGTGGTACGGTATCAATCACTCCCGACAGCATCTATACACAATTTGACGACTCTACGGGTGCGACATCTGATGCGTACAGAACCTATTTCAGAAACTCAGTGTCCGCTCTGACCTCTAGTGAATCAGACTGGCTTACCTCTACGGGTTTTTCTTTCTTCTCACTAGCAAGAATCAGGGATAGAGTAAAGGGAAAACTTTACAACTCAGGCTTCATAAAAGACGACGACCAACTCAATGACTGGATAAATGAGTGGCTTGAGGAGATGAACAACGCCATTGTGGATGTAGACAAAAGCTACTCACTGGGTACGACCAATGTATCATTCGGCACATCAGGAATGGGGACTATCTCAGCTACAGACTTCAAACAACCCAAAAGAATGTTTATCACCTATGACGGCGTGAATAGATACAAGGCTACCAAACAGGATATATCAGAAACACACCCAAACGAAACATACAACCAGTCACACCCCTACTACATCTGGTGGGGTGATGATACCTTGCAAATAGCACCATCTGATACCGCAGGGACAGCAGAAATTGTGTACTATAAAAGACCATCGCTACTAACCAATGATGCTGATGAGTTGCCGTTTGCAATGCGGTCACATACCAAGAGTTTTGTAAACTACGCCCTCTCAGAGGCTTATTATGCCGATGATAAAGATGCAAAGGGTCAAGCATACCTCGGTAGAGCCATTGGTGACAAAAATCTCTTTATTAAAGAAATGACACCGAGAAACTTTACGGGTATAGAAATGATCGAAACAACACATTCAGTATACGGAGAGGAAGAAAGCAACACCTTCTTTTAATTTATGCCGAATATAACCGTTATGCAGCTTGGGGGAATAAACACCTATCTATCGCCATTATTAAAGGGTGAGGGTGAACTTATTCGTGGGGTGAATGTAGACACTTTCCCATACGGGGCAAAGACTAAGCGCGCTGGATATAATACACACCTATCAACTCTAGGAACTCAAGTAAACACTCTGTTTAACTGGACGAAAAATGATGGCACTACATTTTATAACTATGCCGCCGCAGGTACTTTGTTAACTTATTCAGCACAAGGTACTGGCGCATGGACTACTTGTGGAAATGGCACAATCACGGCAAACTCTCACATAGGACACGCTGTACTGGATAACACCCTGGTAATATGCGATGGGGCTGGCTCAACTCGTCACACTACCAGTGGCACAGCTTTTACCAATACAACCCTCGCTCCACCTGCGGTAGACCTTGCACAGTACCAGGGTAGGATATATGCGGCAGGTACTAGCTCGACTCTTTTCTACTCAACAGTCAATGATGCTACAAACTGGAACACAACGGGTACAAGTACCTCATCTTCTTTCACTATCCCGGGAGCTGGAAAACTAAGCAGAATATTCAAGGTAGCAGATAGACTGACAGCCGCTAAAAACTCCGGCTTACTGTTTAAGTGGGACGGACACTCTCTGGTTGATACCTCATCTAAACTCGCACCTAGCTCACCCTACTCGGTGGCTCAATCAGAGGGTTATTATTTGTGGCAAAACAGGCTCGGATACTTCGGGTATGGTGGTGGTAAGCCTCAGCTCCTTTCAAACCCTATTCAACGTCAAATATACAACGATTCAGGCTCTGCTATCGTTGGTACGGTGTTTGATAACGCACCAGCAGAAGTCTACAAATATGACTATCTTTGTAGTGTGGGGGATACTACAGACGACTTCACCAATGAGACCGTAACAAACTGTATCCAAAAGTATAACTTTCAACACAATGAGTGGCTTAACTATTCATTCGCTAACAAGCCTACAGCCTTTCTAAGCTACACCGATACATCTGGAAACGAACAGCTTATATTCGGAGATGCTACAGGTCAATGTTATCAAAGAAGCGGTACGGCTACCTCTGATAATGGCACGCCAATATCTACAGTACTAGAGTTTATCCATCACGGCGGCGTACCACAATTCGAGAAGAAGTGGGACTGGTTTACGGGTTTCTTCAATCCTGGTAATGAAGCCAAGGTACAGGTAGCAGTCGGTGATACTCTGACTCGAGATACTCTAAAATGGCAAGAGGTGGGAGATTGTTCAGACGGAGTAGCAGAGTTTAGGTTTCCAGGTGGTACTAGAGGCAGGTTCTTATTCGTCAAGATTTATGAATCAAGTAGAGAAAATAGATTTACCTTTTACGGATACGATGTGCAGGCGGAAATACTACCGAGGCTATAATGCTCGATCTAAACTTAAACCCATTTCTACAATCTAAAGACTCACCACTACTGAGCGATGAGTATACGAGTGGGTATGAGTTTGATTCATCACTTGAGAGATCGTCAATAAACACATCTCATATAAGAAACTTTTCATTTAATTCTGGTCAGGGTGGAACTCTTACATTAGGTGGTTCTGGTAATGGCAATGGTGTTTTATCAGTCGAGAACGCTGGAGGTACAGAAAAAGTAAGAGCAGATAGTGACGGACTAACTATTACAGATGGAAAAATAAATATACAGAATACGGCAGGTAGTGCTTCTTTTGATGGCAGTGGGGTTGTTAGTGAACAAAATTTTATTGATTCCTCTGCTGAATTAACAGGCGGTGGTACTCAGGAGACTAGCTCATATAGTCCAGTTGATGTAACTGGTGGTAGTTTATCTTTTATAACGACTAGAAATAGGATTGTTAACGTTAATTGTATGACTAGTTTTTGGGTTTTTTCTGGTGCAACTTATGGAACTAATAATTACAGAGGTTTTTCAAAATTTGCATTTGATATAGATGGAACGTTATCATCATATCAACCACAGAATGAAGCTGGATATATTGATTCTGGTGGAACTAACTCTAGAGCTTATGGAGCTTATGGATTAAGTAATACAAGTTTCAATTCTGTTTTCAATCTGGGTGCTGGAACACATACTCTAAAAATACAAGCATTACTAGATCAATTAGAATTAGCTTCTGGCACTCCAGTTTTAAGAATATTTGCATTTAGATTAAATTATACTTTATTAGGAACTTAAACATGAGAACATATATCATTTTTAACAAAAATAATGAGCCAGTAAATACCATAACAACCAATGATCTAAATATTATATTACCAACAAACAATATAGAGATTACTAGTCGGAAAGATAAAAATGAAATTATGGGAGACTTAAAGAAGTTTCAATTCAAAAAAAGCAAAATTGACAAAAACCTGATACCACAGTAAGATTGTGGTACATCCCTAACTTGGGACTCGTCGTGTAATAGAACATCGCATAGTCGGTGTTTTTTTATTATAATAGAGGCAACATGGCAGGACTAAATGTTTCACAAATACAAGGTTTAGGTAAAGACTTTGGTCTAAATCTATCAAATGAGCAAGCAGATAAAATACTTGGTCAGGCTTTTGATAAGTCTCAGTTTGGCGCAGATGCAAACAAAGTAAGATCAATATTCTCAAGTATGGGAGGTGGTGGTCAGCAGTCTCAAGCCCCTCAATCAAATCAAGGTTTTTCTTCACCATCCTCAACCAACTTCCAGGATATAGTCAGACAATCACTAGAGATGCAGAGACAAGCCAGTGCGCCTGCTATAGCATCACTCCAGGCATCACTACCTGAGATAAGTCAGAGGTTTCAAACACAAACACAGCAAACACAGGCAGAGATAGAACCCCTAAAACAACGGTACTCAAATCTTCTCAATAGCGTACTTGGTAAAGCTAAACAGTCAGAAGAAGCACAGACTAGAATTACATCGGGTGAACTTGGTAAACGGGGCATAGTCGGCTCGTCTACCCTAGCAGAGCAAGAGATACAAAGCGCAGTCGAACCCATTAGATCAGGTGCTAGAGGCGCAGAGGCAGAGATCGGACTAGCCAGCGAACAAGGTGTACAAAGTCTACAAAATATCATCTCAGGATTTGCTACCCAGGAAACAGAGCAGAGACGGGCAGTACAAAACGCCATTGCTCAACTTGATGCGGGTGGTGGTCAGCAAGCAGTACAAAACGCTCTCGCTATCCTACAGAGTAACCAGGCACAGGCAGGAGCACAAGCATCTCTTGAACTACAACAGAAACAGCAAGAACTAGCACAGAAGGTATACGATCAGGTCACACTGCCAACGAGTCAGGCTAACATTGCTAATGTAAAATCCACTATTGCTGAGAGGGGAGCTACTGCCGCTGCTGGCGATCCCTTTGCATATCTACAGGGTGGATTTAGTACTGGAGCAGTACAATCAACAGGATTTTCAAATGTAGACTCATTACTAGCACAAGGAAAGTTTGCAGAGGCTAGACAGCTTCTACTCAATCCATAATATGCCAGTAGTACAGAAAACGGGTAACTTTCTACTAGATTTACTTAGAGGAGTTGGTAAGGCGGCCATTGGTCTGCCCCTTGGAGTTGGTCAAGATATTGCCAGAAGAATAGAGGGCTTAACTCCAGAAGAATACCAGAGAATAGCACAGAAAAACATAATAACGAGAAGTACGGCATTAACCCCACAAGAAGCCAGAGACCCCCTTATAGTCCCAAAGGCCTTTGCTGGACAAGCGTCATTTCTAGTACCAGCGGCAAAACCATTACAGGGAGCTAAGGCACTTCAAAAAATACTGGCAACAGGTAGAGCTGGAGCAACAGCGGGTGGTCTGGCTGGATTCGGTGCAAGTCAGCGAGGACAAGAGGCGGCAGGCGTTCTCGGTGGAGCTGCTATAGGTGGTGCTTTAGGTGGTGTTCTAGGAGCGGCAACTACGACAGCTAAAAGACTACTTGGGAGTAAAACTCCTAAAACCCCGACTGTTTCAGGAGCACAATTAAAAGCAGACCCATTTTTTGAAAAGACTAAACAGGAAATGAGCAATGTTGCTCAAGAGATTGGTATAACTAACAGGATGTCGTCTACTCAAAAAGTTAAAACAATAGAGAGTGGATTCAAATTACTACAAAAAAATGTTAATAAACTACTCACTGAATCGAAACCAGTATCAAACAACATAGTAAAGAAGAACATAGAAATAAACTTTAATAATTCCAACATAACCGCCGAGCTACCATCTGTTCAAAGAATGTTAAAACAGGCAATAAAAAAACTTAATGAAGCCTCTGGTGATAATGTAAAGCTGAACGAACTAAAATCATTTTCTCGTAAAGAAATGGGTAACATATTCAAAAAAGGTGGTGAGAATCCAACACAACGACAAGAGGTTTGGGGAATGATATTTAAGACAATACAAGATTCTCTTGATACAGTTTCTCCAGAGGTAAGGGTTTTACATGGTAAACAAAAGTTAGTTTTTGATCTAGCAGATGAGTTTGTGCCAGCCGCCAAACAAGCAACCGATAAAGTAATGGCAAAACTTCCAGGAGTTATAGACTTTGTTGATGTTAATGCACCTACTCCAATAACTAAAGAGGGGGCATCCAGAACACTCGGAGCTATTGGTAGGGGTATTGCCGCACCAGTAACAGTCCCAGCAAAACTAGCAACCAAAGCACTGGCTGGAATCAATCCGCGACTAGCTCAGATATTATCACCAACCGCCGTCACCCTTGGTTCTCAAGAAGCACCACAAGCAGAGATTCAACAAGAGGCTCAGGGAGCACCAGATATATCCAATCTATCCCCAGAGAAACAAAAAGCTCTTGAAATTATAAACCAGATGGAAGCACAAGCTGGGGGTGGTCAGCAACAACAATCACTTAGTGGCTATTCAACCGAGCAATTAGCTCAGGGTTATATGAAGGCAATAATGGCTGGAGATACAAAATCAGCTACTAAATTAAAAGCACTGCTTGATACCCAGACGAAACAACAACCATCTGCAAAATCTCTCTCTGCCACTACAGAGAACCGAGTACAACTGGCAAACTCTGGACTTAGGGCACTCGATGAAGTAGAAACACTACTAGCTAAAGACCCTAGCCAAGTATTAAAATCGGTAATTCCTGGTCAACTTGGCGCAAGATCGTACGACAGTGCCGCCCGTAGATCAGTAGAAGGTCTACTTCGTGCGAGATCAGGTGCGGCAGTCCCAGAGATTGAAGTCACTAGATATATGAATGCCAACTTACCAAGATTGGGAGATAAGCCAGAAGACATAAGAGCCAAATTATCTGCATTTAGAAAAGACCTAGAGGAAGTTGCTGGTTCGGGGGCAACATTGCCAACTATTGAAGAGTTGTCTGACCCAGATACCCAGGCACTGATTCAAGCCCTCTCCGCTCAAGGAGTACAGTTATAATAATGCCAGCAAAAAAAAACACTACTGCTCAATACATATCTGATATGCAAAAGAACAATAATGTCTCTGAAAAGATTAGGGGTTCGTTTATTACTATTTTTACTTCGCTCGTTATTGGTGCGATTTTTGGTGGTGTTGGTGTTGTTCGGCTCAGTGATTCCACTGCAATCAAAGTTGGCGTCAACGCAAAAGACATTACAGAACTTAAAGATACTACTGTGTCACGAAACGAGTTCGCCCTCATCATTGACCGTCTGGGAAGAATTGAAGATAACCTTATTAAATTGTTAGAAAAGTAATATCTCAAAAGTTGGTGTATAATAACAAGTATCATGCGTTATCCTACAGCATTAAATAACCAAGACTTCCTCAAGTATTGGTATTCAGCACAAGACTTTGGTAATCCCACAACTTACGGTTTTCACGACGGAGAAGATTACAATATTAAGACTGGTGGTAATTCTGATCTAGGGCAACCCCTCTACGCTGTAGCAGATGGCAAGATCGTCTACTATCACAACGCTTCACATCCCACCACAGGATTCGGCAGACACATGGTATTGAAGTGTGAAACATCACGAGGTACTCGCTGGTATCACTACGCACACTGTCAAGAAATAACCTCAACAGTAAAAGAAGTAAAAGAGGGTGATGTTATTGGCAAATTGGGAAGCACGGGAAATTCAGTCTATGCACATCTTCATTTTGCAGTATTCAAGGTAGACCCCTCAACACTATATAAAGGAATAGACTCCATAGCTAAGTATGAAACTGACCTCCGTAATTGGTGGGAAAGATTCGAGCTACTTAGTGATAATATTATGCCAGAAAATGATGATGCACTTACTACCTGCCTAGCAGACAGGGAGAAGTTTTGGAAGGAACGAGATGAAGCAACTAAAAAAGCAGATGGATTACTCGACCAAACCAGAAAACTTGCCGACCAGATTGCAGAGCTTGAAGGCAAATTTGCGGGTGAAACAACTCGAGCGAATGATGAAAAAGAAAAGCGCAACGCATTGGTTGAAAAGATGGCTCAAAAACTTGGCACGATTGTTGATGAGGGTCAAATACTCAAGCAAATAGAAATAGACGTTGTAGAGGTCGATGAGATACGCAAAAAAGCCAATCAATTACAAAAGAGCTACGATCAGCTAGAACGTGATAAAAAGACCGAAATTGAGGCACTAAAGAAAGACATGGATTTACTAAGAGCTGATAACGAAAGACAGGGCAAAAGAATCGATACCCTAGACAAAAGAATCTTTCTATTATCAGAACAAAACGAAAGCGGCTCACTCTATACTCTAGTACGACAAGTATTAAGTTTATTCAAAGGTAAAAAAAAAGTATGAATCTAAACATGACCCCCAAACAAAAAGAAAAGTTCTTGCGAAATATCTTACAGCACACTGCGCCGATTCTAACAATTTTCTTTGCTCAAATGGCTACAGGAGTTGATATTAAAGCAGCGTTATTGGTAGCGGTATACGCTGGATACGCTCTAGCAAGCGATTACTTCTCGAAATTAAAATAAATGTCAAAGGAGCGAACACCTTATAATTTCGCCCCAGAGACTAAAAAAGAAGCACTCAATCTATCAGACCACAGTTGCGACAACTGTGACCAAGTAGACGACAGAACACACAGGCTACAGATCCACCACCAGATAGCAATCTGGGCGGCACGAGAAATGGGAATAGCAGCAGATGTCATTAAATCAATCGAAAATACTTCGTGCCTTTGCCAAGAGTGCCACGACTCACTTCATCATCAGGAAAATAGACACCAATATGCGTACCTCGCTTGGCACTTACTGGGCGTAGATGTAGAACCTAAAAATGAAAAAGATACCTGGAGAAAAGACCCGAACCATTCCATAAATAAGTATAAAAAAAAGAAGAAAAGGAGATAGATGAAAATATTTATATCAATGCCTATGAAGGCAAAAAGCACAGAGCAAGTAAGAGTTGAAATGAATCAGGCGTTTGAGCTAATTAAAATCCAAATGCCAGAAGCTGAACTTATAGATAGTATTATTGATGATGCTGATAAAAACATAGCCATAAAAGGCGATGATGTCGGTATCTGGTATCTTGGAAAGTCCATTTTACTCTTATCAGAAGCAAGCATTGTATTCTTTGTCAATGATTGGAAAGAAAATCGTGGATGCTCAATAGAAAGAGAAGTTGCAGAAAAGTATGGGAAGATTTGCGTGGATATAAAAATTGAATAATATGACTGAACGACCAACCTGGACTCAAGAACTAGCTGAAACTCAGGCAATTATCACATACCTGCGCCTCCTCCTACTCCCCGGTCACTTCTCTGGGGCTACCCCCGTAATCCAAGAGACTGCAAACGCCAAACTGATTGAACATGGCATAGTTGATGAAAAAGGGAACTTGAGCATACCAATGGCAATATGGATGCTACTCGGTTCAGATATAAACCAGATTGAGGACAAGATTCAATGAACATGCAGGAAGTCAAGGCAAAGCATAACGTTCAAACAGACTCTCTGGCATGGCTAATGCTATCCCAAGAGTTTTTTGAAAGTCAAAGAATCGGAACTGACGGGACTCTCTATGACCACAACACCCTAGAACACGGCATTACCAGGGGAATAATTGGAGAAGCACAAGAAGCGCTCGAAGAATTGCGCGAACTGAAAATAGCAGAGGTGCTGACCCCAGACGATGAAGAATTATTGACACAGATACGAGAGCGCCTACAAATGGAGATTATAGATGTGCAGATTTTTATTGCCTCGGTGATGATACATGCAGGACTCACAGCACCAGAGGTAGTAGAAAAAGTAGTGATAAAGATGAGGAGAAACAATGAAAAGTACCGAACAGAAAACTTCGAGGGAAGAACAGTCGCCGACGGACTCGAATACTCTCGAGAACTGGCACAGCGATCCGGACTTCTGGGAGAACCTTTGGAACGTGGTAGCGACACAAATAGAACAGAACCCGAAGAACACG
>Ga0209702_10008427_pt1 | contig 11995 bp, 10 predicted proteins | sample FRY01_FD_187210 | JGI IMG/M metagenome (GOLD analysis project Ga0209702, IMG submission 187210) | Freshwater microbial communities from Lake Fryxell liftoff mats and glacier meltwater in Antarctica - FRY-01 (SPAdes) (version 2) | ecosystem: Environmental > Aquatic > Freshwater > Ice > Glacier... | reverse complement strand
CAAGTCAGAAGCAGTTCGCCGACGCCATCCTTGCATTCATGCGTGAAACCATCCCGCAGGAATGGACGAAATTCCGCGACAAGGTGTCAGACAACTTCCGCGTCGTAACCCACGAGAACTTTCGGGCTTTGGAGTAGAAGCTGTATATCAAAGGAATGAACAATAAAAAAGCAACTCGGGGTGATCCAGCCGCCAAACCGGCGCGTATCAAGTTCATGTTAGACACAGTGACCCTTCAGAAATCAGATGCATACATCCCGGCGGCACCCTATATTGGGCGCTGTACGGCGCAATTTGCGCCCCGGAAAGGTCAGTTGGTGTCGGCAGAGCAAGTCCAGGACGAATTGGGCGCGCTGATCATGCGGGTCCGTGATGGGCAGGACGAAGATGCTTTTGCAGCCCTGTTTCGCCATTTCGCCCCCCGCATCAAGGGCTTCTTGATGAAATCCGGCGCGACCGCCACCCTCGCTGAAGAATGTGCCCAAGACGTAATGGCAACCCTGTGGCAAAAATCGCATCTGTTCGATCCTACACGCGCATCAGCCGCCACCTGGATCTTTACCATTGCGCGTAATCGCCGCATCGACGCCTTGCGCAAATCCCGCCGCCCCGAGCCGGAGGATCTGTCTTGGGGCCCCGAGGCCGAACCAGACCAGCAAGATGTGCTGGAACTGGCCCAAGACAGCGAACGCTTGGCCGAAGCGCTGGCGCTTTTGCCCGAAAAACAGCGCGAGTTGATTGAGCGCGCCTATTTCGGCGACCTGTCGCACAGTGAAATTGCCGCTGAAACCGGCCTGCCGCTTGGCACCATAAAATCCCGTATTCGGCTGGCGCTGGATCGCCTGCGCCACAAATTAAGCTGAAAGAGAACGCCTATGACCATTCGCCACCACATCTCGAACCAACTTCTCATGGGCTACTCCGCCGGGCAACTGCCCGAGGCGTTCAATCTGGTTGTCGCCGTGCATCTGACGATGTGCGACGATTGCAAGGCGCGGCTGGGGGCGTTTGACGCCGTGGGCGGGGTGCTGATGGATGGCTGCGACGAAGTGGCGCTTTCGAGCGATTGCCTTGCCGCGACGATGGCGAAACTGGCCCAACCAACCGCCTCCCTGCCCCGCACAAAGGGCAGCTTGCCTGCCCCATTGATGGATTATATCGGCGGCGATCTGGCGGCTGTCAAATGGCGCTCCATTGGGATGGGTGTGCGGCAGGCGATCTTGCCTACGGACACTACCGCCACTGCACGCCTATTGTATATCCCCGCAGGCCGCCCCGTGCCGGATCATGGCCACAACGGCACCGAACTCACGCTGGTTCTGCAAGGCGCCTTTCGGGATGAGACAGACCGTTTCGGCCCCGGTGATCTGGAAATCGCAGGGGAGGAGTTGAACCACCAACCGATAGCCGAGGCCGGTGTAGATTGCATCTGCCTTGCCGCGACCGATGCGCCCTTGCGCTTCAACGGTGTGCTGGCCCGCATCGCCCAGCCGTTTTTCCGGATTTGACCGGGCAGGGTCAGCACGTTCGGCGGGGCACCGCCCCTTAAACCGCGCGCTCAAAAATCAATCGCGATTCCCTTTTTCTCCCAATCGCCATAGCGCACGGCCTCCGGCCCTTTGCGCCCGCCCAATTCCTTCGGCATCGCCGCCACTTTTGCGTCCGCAGCCACGCGCCGCGCCTCGGCCTCTGCCAAGGCGCGCTGTGCTGCGGGCGGCAACGCCTTTTCCATCTTGGTCATGCTCTCGCCTTCCTTGTCTGGGGTCTGGGTTTGATATAGGCGGCAAGACACGGCCAGACAACTGGCAGACAACCGGGATGGCACAAATGGCAGTCGATGGATCAACAGCACGCAGCGCGGCGCTTTCGCTTTTGGGTGCGGTGCTGGACGAGGGCGCACAACTGTCCCAGGCGCTGGACGCCCCAAACAGCCCTATCGCGGGCCTGTCCCCCTCGGACCGCGCCCGCGCGCAACGGCTGGTGCTGACCACCCTGCGCCATATCGAACAGGCCGACCGGGTGCTGACCCCCTATCTTCGCAAGTCCCCGCCCGATTATGTGCGTAATGCCTTGCGTCTGGGCGTGGTCGAACTCGCCGTGGACGGCGGTGCGGCGCATGGGGTGGTGAATGCGATGGTCGATATCGTGCGCCACGGCAACCGCACCGGGCATATGACGGGGCTTGTGAATGCGGTTTTGCGCAAAGTCGCCGACACGCCCGCGCCTTTTGCCAAACTGCCGCCGCAGCGCATGCCGCAATGGTTGCGCCAGCCGTTGGTGCATCGTTGGGGCCGCGATGTGGTGGAAGCGATTGAAGCTGTGCAGGGGCAATCCCCGCCTGTGGATCTGACACCCAAGATCGGGTTTGCGCTGGACGGGGCTACCACCTTGCCCAATGGCAGCCTGCGCCTGACAGGCTCCACCCAAATCTCGGCCCTGCCGGGTTTTGCAAGCGGGGAATGGTGGGTGCAAGATGCCGCCGCCACCATGGCCGCCGGGCTTTTGGACGTGCAGCCGGGGGAATCGGTGCTGGACCTGTGCGCAGCCCCCGGTGGCAAAACCCTGCAAATGGCAGCCTCGGGCGCGCATGTCACAGCGCTCGATATCTCCACCCCCCGGCTTGCGCGCTTGCATGAGAACCTGGCCCGCACCGGGCTGTCCGCAAAGATCATCACGGCAGATGCGCTGCATTGGCAGCCCGAAACCCTGTTTGACGCGGTGCTGCTTGATGCGCCCTGTTCGGCCACAGGCACCCTGCGCCGCCACCCGGATTTGCCCTTTGCCAAGGATGGCAGCGATTTGGCTCAGCTGGTTGCACTGCAATCCCAACTGATCGACCGCGCGCTGACGTTCCTCAAACCCGGCGGGCGCTTGGTGTTTTGCACCTGTTCCTTGCTGGCCGAGGAAGGCGAGGACCAACTGACCGCCACCCTCGCTCGCCACCCCGACCTAATCGTGGAGCAGCCCATGCTGCAAGGCATAGACCCCGATTGGATTACCCCGGACGGGAGCCTGCGCCTGCGCCCGGATTACTGGCGCGAGATCGGCGGGATGGACGGGTTTTTCATGGCCCGCCTGCGCAAGCCCGCCACCCCTCTGCCGCCTGACCGCGTTTTGCGGTGACAGCGCGCACCTGCCGCGTTATGATCGCCCCAAGCTGACCCAAAATTGGGCGCAAAGCCAGACCCGGAATCGGGCAAAAAGATCGAGTGGCAACCAGCATGAGGCACCTTGGCGCATCCCCGTAAAGATGGGTTCGCAACACGTTTGACGCGTTGGCAGAACCGCTTGGCCGCTTGGCGTGCGCAGCACAGCCATGCCGCCACGGGATTCGTCTCACAGCCCGAACCGCGCAGCATCGGGCTGTTCGCGCGCGGCAAGCAATTGATCGCTGGGAACATCTTGCTGGCCGGCCATCTAATCGAGGCCCCGGGCACGGCCCTGTGGGACGCTCCCACCGCAGCCCCCGAATTCTGGGCCGAGGCACATGGTTTTGGCTGGCTCGATGATCTGGCCGCCGTGGGCGACCCCACAGCAAGGCTGCGCGCGCAGGATTGGACATGGGGTTGGATCACCCGTTTCGGCACCGGCAAAGGCCCGGGCTGGACGCCGGATTTAACCGGCCGTCGTCTGATCCGCTGGGTCAACCACGCGATTTTCCTGATGAACGGGCGTAGCGCCGCAGACAGCCGCGCCTATTTCAGGGCGCTGTCGGTGCAAACCCTGTTTCTGTCGCGCCGCTGGCAGGCCTCCGCCCCCGGATTACCAAGGTTCGAGGCGCTGACAGGCCTGATATATGCGGGCCTTGCACTGACCGGAATGGAAAGCGTGGTTGGCCCGGCTGTGACAGCGCTTGCCCGCGAATGCGAGGTGGAAATCGACGAACACGGCGGCCTTCCCACCCGCAGCCCTGAGGAATTGCTGGAGGTTTTTACCCTGCTGACATGGGCGGCACAGGCGCTGGGCGAGACCGGGCAAACCGTGCCGCAAGCCCTGCGCGCCGCGATTGAACGCATCGCCCCCACCTTGCGCAGCCTCCGCCATTCCGATGGGTCATTGGCGCGGTTCCATGGCGGCGGGCGCGGCATGGAAGGGCGGCTGGACCACGCGCTTGCCGCATCCGGCATCAGGGCCGCCCCCGGCAATGGCCCCGCCATGGGGTTTTTGCGGCTGGCAGGCGGGCGCACAACGGTGATCGTTGATGCCACCGACCCGCCGGGCGGGCAGGCAGGGGCCTCTGCCCACGCCTCAACCCTTGCGTTCGAGATGACCTCTGGGCGGCGTCCGGTGATTGTCAATTGCGGCTCTGGCGCGCCTTTCGGGGTGGAATGGCACCGCGCGGGCCGCGCCACCCCCAGCCACTCGACCCTGACTGTGGAAGGCTATTCCTCCTCCCGCCTCAATCACGGCACGCTGGAGATGATGGCAGACCGCGCCCATGTCACCCAAACCCGCCCGACCGAGACCGCCGAGGGCCATGTGCTACGGCTGGCGCACAACGGCTGGGTTGCAACCCATGGCCTGACGCATTCACGCCTGCTAATCTTGTCACATGATGGCCGCCAACTTGGCGGGCAGGATGAACTTCGCGCCCAGTCACCGCAGGATCGCACCCGCCTTGCCGCTGCCCTGCGGCGCAAGGCCGAGGCGCAGATTCGCTTTGCCATCCGTTTCCATCTGCATCCCGATGTCGACGCCGCGATTGATCTGGGCGGCAGTGCTGTGTCTCTCGCCCTCAAAAGCGGCGAGATCTGGATTTTCCGACACTCCGGCGCGCAAGGGCTTGCCGTTGAACCCTCGGTTTATCTGGAAAAAGGCCGGCTCAACCCCCGCGCATCCAAACAAATCGTGCTTTCGGGCCATGTGGACAGTTTGGATGCCGTGATTGGCTGGACCTTGGCGAAAGCACAGGATACTCCGCTGGCCATCCGCGATGTGGAACGCGACGAATTCCAACTCTGACCAAAACGCCCAAAGGGACCTGCCCCATGACCTCCGATCTTGCCCCTGTGAAACGCGCTTTGCTGTCGGTCTCTGACAAAACCGGGCTGATAGCGCTTGCCCGTGCTTTGGCAGATATGGGGGTGGAATTGCTGTCTACGGGTGGGTCGGCGGCGGCATTGCGCAAGGCGGGGCTTGCGGTGCGCGATGTGGCCGATGTGACGGGGTTTCCCGAAATGATGGACGGGCGGGTGAAAACTTTGCACCCCAAGGTCCACGGCGGGCTTTTGGCCCTGCGCGACAACCCCGACCATCTGGCAGCAATGGACGCGCATGGCATCGACGCCATCGACCTTTTGGTCGTGAACCTTTATCCGTTCGAGGCGACAGTGGCACGCAGTGCCGATTACGACACCTGCGTGGAGAACATTGATATCGGCGGCCCCGCCATGATCCGCGCCGCATCCAAGAACCACCGTTTTGTCACCGTAATCACCGACCCCGAAGATTACGCGGCGCTGTTGGACGAACTGGTGGCGAACAACGGCGCCACCACTTATGCCTTCCGCCAACGGCTTGCGCAAACCGCCTACGGGCGCACGGCCGCCTATGATTCGGCGGTCTCAAACTGGATGGCGGGCGCGCTCGATGTGCCAGCCCCCCGCTACCGCGTCTTTGCCGGAACCTTGGCGCAACCTCTGCGCTATGGCGAAAACCCGCATCAAGGGGCGGCGTTTTATACCGATGGAACGGCCCGCCCGGGTGTGGCGACTGCCCGTCAATGGCAGGGCAAAGAGCTGTCTTACAACAATATAAACGACACGGATGCGGCGTTTGAATTGGTGGCGGAATTTTCGCGCAGTGGCCCCGCCGTGGCCATCATCAAACACGCCAACCCCTGCGGCGTGGCGCTTGGTGCCACCCTGGCCGAAGCCTATACCCGCGCCTTCGATTGTGACCGCACATCGGCTTTCGGAGGCATTATCGCTTTGAACCAAACGCTTGACGGCCCCACTGCCGAACTGATCACCCAGATTTTCACCGAAGTTGTCATCGCCCCCGACGCCGATGACGCCGCACGCGCGGTGTTTGCGGGCAAGAAAAACCTGCGGCTTTTGACCACGGGCACCCTGCCCGATGCCACCACGCCGGGCCTTGCGTTCCGGCAAGTGGCCGGTGGCTTTCTGGTGCAAGACCGGGACGCGGCCGATATCAATCAAGCTGACCTTCGCGTTGTCACCAAACGCAGCCCCAGTGACAGCGAAATGCGCGATTTGCTGATGGCCTGGACCGTGGCCAAACACGTAAAATCCAACGCTATCATCTATGTCAAGGACGGGGCCACTGTGGGCGTGGGCGCAGGGCAGATGAGCCGGATCGACAGCACCCGCATCGCCGCCCGCAAAGCGGAGGATATGGCGCAGGCGATGGGCCTTACCCGCCCCCTCACCATCGGTTCCGTCGTGGCATCTGACGCGTTCTTCCCCTTTGCCGATGGGCTGGTCGCGGCAGCCGAGGCCGGGGCCACGGCCATCATCCAGCCCGGTGGCTCGATGCGCGATGATGAGGTGATCGCTGCGGCAGACGCGGCGGGCCTTGCCATGGTTTTCACCAATCAACGCCATTTCAGGCATTGATGATGCGTGTATTTTGGTGGGCCTTGGGAATTTTCGTGCTGGATCAAGCCAGCAAACTGGCCGTTGTCTTTGGCCTCAACCTGCGGGAAGTTGGGTTCATCGACGTGTTCCCCCCCTATCTCACCTTCAAGATGGCATGGAACAAGGGCGTCAACTTCGGCCTGTTCGCCCATGACGCCGAGGTGATGCGCTGGGTGCTGATCGCGGTCGCACTGGCGATCACGGCCTGGGTCTGGCGCTGGATAACCTCTACCAAACAGGCAAAAATGGCGCAGGTCTCTGCCGGGGTGCTGATTGGCGGCGCGCTTGGCAATGTGATTGACAGGCTGTTCTACGGCGCTGTGGCAGATTTTTTGAACATGTCGTGCTGCGGGTTTGAAAACCCCTATGCCTTCAATGTGGCAGACATCGCCATTTTCGCAGGCGCAGCAGGGCTTGTGCTGTTCGCAGCCGATAGCAAAGCCAAATCGCGAAAGACCCCGTGACGTGCCGATTAGTTTCGGCTAAACAAAGTACAACTTGGTGAAGGAGGCGCATATGCTTGCAGGAAAAGGGGTCTTGGCACTTGCCGCGTTTGCGATTCTTGCGCTATCCGCCTGTGATGATGGCGAACCGCGCCTGATGAATTTGCGCGCCACAGGCAATGGGCCGGATGAATTTGCGATTTTGCCGCCCAAGGCCCTGCAATTGCCTACCGATCTTAAGGCCCTGCCCGAACCCACATTGGGCGGCGCGAACCTGACCGACCCCAACCCCGAAGCCGATGCGGTTGCAGCCCTTGGTGGCAGCTTGCGTGAAGGTGCGGGCGTGCCTGCGGGCGATGGGGCTCTGGTCAATCATGCCGGGCGCTATGGTCGCAGCGCCTCCATCCGCCCCGATCTGGCCGCCGAAGATCTGGAGTTTCGCCGCGACAATAAGGGCCGCATTCTGGAACGCGTCTTCAACGTGAACGTCTATTTCAAAGCCTATTCCCGCCAATCGCTGGACCAGCGAGCCGAACTGGACCGTTGGCGCGCGCGCGGAGTCAAAACCAACTCCGCCCCGCCCGCCCAGGACGGCAAGTAACTCTGCGGATCACGTCCCCGTCAAACGGGGTTGACCCGGCCGCGCCTGTGGTTACCTGTAACGCGATGATGGAACGGAGGAACGCCGATGCTGCGCAACCTGCTGCTGCCCCTTGCCTTCGGGGCGCTGTGTGCCACCCCGGCGCTGGCCGACAAGGTTACAACTTTCACGCTTGAAAACGGTCTCGAGGCGGTGGTGATCGAGGATCACCGCGCCCCGGTTGTCACCCATATGATGTGGTACAGAATCGGTTCGGCGGATGAACCCCGCGGCAAATCCGGCATCGCGCATTTTCTGGAACATCTGATGTTCAAAGGCACCGCCAACATGGACCCTGGCGAATTTTCCGCCGTGGTCGAGGCACAGGGCGGCAATGACAACGCCTTTACCTTTTACGATTACACCGCATATTTCCAACAGGTTGCCGCCGACCGCCTTGATCTGATGATGAAGATGGAAGCCGACCGGATGCGCGGGCTGATCCTGTCTGACGACGATGTGATCACCGAACGCGCCGTGATCGTGGAAGAACGCGCCCAGCGTACCGACAGCGACCCCGGCGCGCTGTTTGGCGAACAGATGCGCGCGGCACAATACCTCAACCATCCCTACGGCACCCCCGTAATCGGCTGGAAACACGAGGCCGAGGCCCTGACCCGCGAAGATGCGCTGTCGTTTTACCGCACCTATTACGCGCCGAACAACGCCATTCTGATCGTCGCAGGCGACATCACCCCCGAAGAGGTGCGCGCGATGGCCGAAACCCATTACGGGCCCATCGCGCCAACACCCAGCCTTGCCCCGCGCGCCCGCGTGACCGAGCCGCCGCAACTGGCCGAACGCCGCCTTTCCATGTCGGACGCGCGCGTGGCCCAACCTTATGTTGTTCGCAACTATCTGGCCCCCGAACGTGACAGCGGCGCGCAACAAAAAGCCGCAGCCCTGTCGGTTCTGGCCGAACTTCTGGGCGGCAGCAGCACCACCTCCGTCATGGCCCGCGCCTTGCAATTCGGCGATGCGCCGAAAGCCGTCTACACCAGTGCCTTTTATGATGACATGTCGCTTGATGTGTCCAGTTTCGGGCTGGTTGCGGTGCCGATGCCCGGCATCTCCCTCGCTGAAATGGAAACCGCAATGGACGGCGTAATCGCGAAATTCATGAAAGACGGGGTGGAGCCGGAAGCGTTCGAGCGGATCAAACGCCAGATGCGCGCCTCGGAAATTTATGCTCGCGATAATGTCGAAGGCTTGGCGCGCGAATATGGCACCGCGCTAACCTCTGGCCTGACGGTCGCCGATGTGCAGGACTGGCCCGAAATTTTACAAGCCGTCACACCTGAAGAGGTGATGCAGGCCGCGCGAGATGTTTTTGTCAAAACCAACGCCGTCACCGGATGGCTGCAACGCGATGACGCGGTGGAGGTGATGCAATGATGATGCGTTCCATATTTGTGGCCCTGCTGGCCCTTTCGCTTCCTGCCAAGGCCGAAATCCCGATCCAGAAAGTCACCTCCCCCGGCGGCATCACCGCATGGCTGGTGGAGGATCATGGGATTCCCTTCACCGCGCTGGAAATCTACATCCGCGGCGGCACCTCGCTTGATCCCGCTGATCAGCGCGGCGCCATCAACCTTATGACCGCCTTGATCGAGGAAGGGGCCGGCGAGCTGGATGCGCAGGGTTTCGCCAATGCCCGCGACGATCTGGCCGCCAGTTTCAGCTTCCGCGCCGGAACCGATGGGATCAGCATTTCCGCGCAGTTCCTTACCGAAAATCAGGATCAGGCCATTGATCTGCTGCATCTCGCCCTTACCCAACCCCGTTTCGATGCCGACGCGGTAGAGCGGGTGCGCGGTCAGGTTCTGGCCAATATCCGCTCCGATATGAAGGAACCTGGCAGCATAGCTGGCCAACGCTTTGACCGCTTGGCTTACGGCGCGCACCCCTACGGCAGTTCGGGCGATGGCACCGAGGAAAGCGTTGCAGCCCTTAGCCGCGATGATATTCTGGCAGCCTATACCTCTGCCATAAACCGCGAACAGCTTTATATCGCCGCCGCGGGTGACATGACCACGGCAGGTCTGGGCGCGGTTCTCGACAAGCTGCTGGGCGATCTGCCCGCAACCGGCGGCCCCTTGCCCAAGCGCGCTGATTGGGGGCTGAAAGGCGGCGTCACAGTGATTGATTTCCCCGGCCCGCAATCGGTCATCCAGTTTGGGCACCAAGGCATCAAGCGTGACGACCCCGATTTTTTCGCGGCCTTCATGCTGAACGAAATCCTTGGCGGCGGGCGCTTTACCGCCCGTTTGATGACCGAAGTGCGTGACAAACGCGGGCTGACTTATGGCATCAGCACCTATCTTGCCCCCATGGACCAGTCGGAAGTGATGGCGGGCCAGTTTTCCAGCGCCAATTCCACAACGGCGCAAGCGATTGAAATCGTCCGCGCTGAATGGCTGCGCGCCGCAACTGAAGGTGTGACTGCCGAGGAATTGGCCAAGACCAAGACTTATCTCACCGGCTCCTACCCTTTGCGCTTCAACGGCAACGCCCGTATAGCGCGGATTTTGGTAGGAATGCAGTCGGATGGCCTGCCCATCGACTACCCCCAAACCCGCAACGCTTTGATCGAGGCGGTAACGCTGGACGATATCTCTAGGGTGGCCAAACGGCTTTTGCAACCGGTTGCGCTGCATTTCGTGGTCGTGGGCCAACCCGAGGGGCTGCAATCCACCCCTTAAAAGCGTCCCCGAAATCGGTGAATAACCCCGCCGATACAGTGGCGGGCTAGCGGCACATATGCTAGAACTGGTGGCATGAACGCCGCCAGCCCCAACATAAGCGGAACCCCGCGCCCCATCATCCGCCAATTGGATGAGGCCGCGATCAACCGCATTGCAGCGGGGGAGGTGGTAGAACGCCCCGCCTCTGCGGTCAAGGAGTTGGTGGAAAATGCGCTGGATGCAGGCGCGCGCCGCATCAGCATCGACTATGCAGATGGTGGAAAAACCCTGATCCGCGTCACCGATGATGGCTGCGGGATGACGGGCGCTGATTTGCCCCTTGCCCTGTCACGCCACGCCACCTCGAAAATCGACGGCACCGATCTGCTGAACATCCAGTCCTTCGGCTTTCGCGGCGAGGCGCTGCCTTCGCTTGGCGCTGTCGGCCGCCTCACCATCACCTCACGCACGGCGGGCAGTGACGGGATGATGATCGCCGTCAACGGTGGCCGGATGGAGGCTGCGCGCCCCGCCCCCCTGACCATCGGCACCGTGGTGGAGCTGCGTGATCTGTTCTACGCCACCCCCGCCCGGCTGAAATTCATGCGCTCTGACCGCGCCGAGGCCATGGCGATTGCCGAAGTTATCAAGCGTCTGGCCCTAGCCGAGCCTGATGTCGGCTTTACCCTGCGCGATGTCTCCGGTGGGGAAGCCCGCGTTATGTTTCGCGCAGACCCTTCCTCGGGCGACTTTTTTGATGCGCTGCAAGGCCGCGTCACCTCTATTCTGGGCCGCGATTTTGCCGACAATGCGTTGAAGATCGACGCCCCCCGCGAAGGTTTTCGGCTGGTGGGCTATGCCGCCCTGCCCACCTATTCGCGCGGATCATCAGCGGCGCAATACCTCTTCGTCAACGGCCGCCCAGTGCAAGACCGTATGCTATACGGGGCCTTGCGCGCCGCCTACATGGATGTTCTTGGCCGCGACCGGCACCCCGCTGCCGTGCTGAACCTGGAATGCGACCCGCAGCTTGTCGATGTGAACGTCCATCCCGCAAAATCCGAAGTCCGCTTTCGCGACCCCGCCCTTGCCCGCGCGCTGATTGTCTCATCGCTGCGCCACGCACTGGCCATGGCCGGGCATCGCGCCTCCTCGACCGTGGGCGCGGAAACGCTGGCGGCTTTCCAGCCCGAACCCGGCACGCCCCCGCGCATCTATCAGATGCACCGACCTTCCCAAGGCGCCATATCCCGCAGCCTTGCCTTCCAAGCCCCCGAACCCACAGCCGATATGGGCTTTGCCGAGGCCCCCTCCGCGCGGTTCGAACCAGCGCCCCTGACCGATGACACCCACCGTCCTTTAGGGGCCGCCCGCGCGCAGGTGCATGAAAACTACATTATCGCCCAAACGGCGGATGGCATGGTGATCGTGGATCAGCACGCCGCCCATGAACGGCTGGTTTATGAGCGCTTGAAGGCCCAGCGCGATGGTACAGGTATCGCCGCCCAAGCCCTGCTTATCCCTGAAATCATTGAATTTTCCGCCCATGATTGCGCCCGCCTGCTGGATGCCGCCCCCGATCTGGCCAAGTTAGGCCTGACGATCGAAGCGTTTGGTGGCGGGGCCATC
>Ga0209702_10008424_pt1 | contig 12001 bp, 13 predicted proteins | sample FRY01_FD_187210 | JGI IMG/M metagenome (GOLD analysis project Ga0209702, IMG submission 187210) | Freshwater microbial communities from Lake Fryxell liftoff mats and glacier meltwater in Antarctica - FRY-01 (SPAdes) (version 2) | ecosystem: Environmental > Aquatic > Freshwater > Ice > Glacier... | reverse complement strand
CAAAAGTTGGCTCGTGCAACGCAACTGGGCCGACACCAACCACCGTAGAGATAGCGCCAACGATTTGGTCGGCAATACTGACAGCGTTGTTCATAGGTTGTATGAATCGGCCTTGTAATTTTTCAGAATCTCAGGCTGTGTGAACCAAGCAACGGTTTCGGTGAGCCCTCGAACGAGACCATCGTGGCCGGCGTACTTCGGCTTCCAGTTGATCAAGCGCGCGGCCTTCGAGTTGTCTGCGCAGAGCCGCTCGACTTCTGACTTAGCTGGCCGCAACCTTTCGTCATCTGTGACGATTTTGATCTCGGTATTCATCACCTTGGCAATCAGGTTGGCCGTATCGCCGATCGAAATTTCAAAACCGCTTCCGAGGTTGATTACTTCGCCTAAGCCGCCATCAGACTCGAGCGCGGCGATGAAACCATCCACCGTGTCTTGCACAAAGTTGAAGTCGCGGGTAGGCGACGTCGCACCAAGCTTGATCTGCTTGTGGCCGTTGGCGAGTTGGGTGATGATCGTCGGGATAACTGCACGCGCTGATTGACGAGGGCCGTACGTATTAAACGGCCGCACAATTACCACCGGCAACCCGAATGACGCATAAAACGAATACGCCAATTGATCAGCCGCGATCTTCGAAGCCGAGTAAGGGGATTGCCCCTGCAGTGGGTGCTCCTCGGTGATCGGCGTGAATTTGGCGGTGCCGTAGACCTCGCTCGTCGACGTGTGCACAACCCGCCTGACGCCAAGTTCGCGAGCCGCCTGCAAAACATTGAGCGTGCCCTTGACGTTCGTATCTATGTAGGTGTCGGGCGAGTGGTACGAGAACGGGATAGCGATCAGCGCCGCCAGGTGCAGCACCGCGTCGCAACCAGCCATGGCCGTGCGAACGCCGTGCGGGTCGCGAATATCGCCGGGGAAAACCTCAATCTGATCACGAATTTCTGGCGGGGATTGATCCAGCCAACCCCACGAATTAAACGAGTTATAATAAACAAATGCCTTGACCGAGTGACCAGCGCGCACGAGCGACTCGGCAAGATGCGACCCGATGAAACCATCCGCCCCCGTAACCAAAATTTTCTTGTGTTTCATGGTTTTCAGTCCAACGTCTGAAGTTCCCTAGAAAAAGTAGACACTGATTTATGCAGTCTAGCTGGCTGCGGCTAACCCTATCTCATATTTGATTGGGCTGGTTTGTCCGATTTTGGAGTACCTCCTGACGTGGTTGTATACGGTGCATAAATTCGTTGATTCCGACGGTGAGTTCTTCGAGGGTGGTGAAGGTGTGTCGGTAGTAGTACTCGTGTTTGAAAATTGACCAGAATGATTCTGTGGTGGCATGGACGCCCCTATATGTCAAGAGTGTCGTGTTTGTTGTTTCAGGCCCCTTCACGAGACATTCGCAACCACCACCAGAAATCAAGACCCCCATTTTAAGAGGGCCCACCATCCGAAATCATCGCAGTTGTCCTGGAAGGACCCCATTGCTCGGTCCGTGGTCACATCACTTGGCGCGACTGCAAAGGATTATGCCAGAGAGCCTCGGTATCACGTTATTTAATTAAGTTTCAATACGATGACGGACTCGTTGGAATATTCAACTTTCGCGTAGGGGTACCAGTCAAGAGCATGGGGAAATGCCCTGTCGATGACGACCCAATCCACACCGTACGAGTCAAGGGCATTAAATAACTTTATTGATGGATTTTCCACGAAGTCTATAGAGGAATTGACTCTATGGGAGAGCCACTCAGGCATCAGATCTAGTCCAACCCCGTACGAGTACCCTTCAACGAGCATCCTCCTGCCGGTCAACGCTGAGACTACGAAGGAGAGCGAATCACAATTGGGGGGAGTTTCTCCTCTCCGGCAAAAACGATTTGTCGCAATTAAATCGTTGGGTCTACTGACATCCTTAAGCCACGAGAGCGCCTCAACATGCGCACTAGTCCAACCATAACCGCCAGAGTATTCGGATTCGCGCGCGTAGCTCGAAGCGTAAGGCAGGCTCCAAATGCCAAAACCTACTCCGGTTGAAATGGACATAGATGTGAGAAAAGTGACCATGTAAAATGCCGTAAGTGAACTCAGTAATTTTCGGGAAGCCCCCCGATGAATAATCCAGGTCAGGCTTAAAAGGATAAGTACGATGACCACTAAGACTGCGAATGGGAAGGCCGACCAATAGGTAAGTGGATCCAATTTCAAGCGTCGAGGTATGTCAATTCGGAGACCTGTGAACACAAAAGCAGAAAGGATCGTTGCAGCAGCAATACTGAGAAAGAGAAGTTTATGCGAAATCTGACGCTGGACAAAATAGTATTGGGTGATTCCAACAGCTGCAATCGGTCCTGCGATCGCACCAGCGGTCAAAATGAAGTAGAGGTGGGAGGTGCCGCTCTGAACAGTAACTATGGACAGAAATGATCCCATAAATATTGCGCCAGCCGCTGCACTGATTGCGACCGCATTTGATCTCAACGGACGAACGAAGAAAATTCCGGAGTTTTTCGCATTCATAACAATAAAGCCGGCCAGTGACACAATTATCCACCACGTCTGTGGGGCAGACGCAAGGATTTCAGTCGGTTCGAGACCGAATAAAACGCCGAGCCCAGGACCGAGACTTAGTCCATTTCCGTAGTTCGTGGGTGATCCTGTTTTGGGTGCCATTAACATTAGGTAGGCAATCGCGGTTGAAGCACCTAGAACGAGCAGAGCTAGAAGAGCTCTTATTCGATGCACTCTTTGGAAGACAGATATGAAAGCGACAGCTAAGCCCACTCCCATCAGAACTGCTCCGGCAGATATCTTTCCGCCGGTACATCCAAATGTGAGAAGGGACAGTACTATCAGGCTTCCCACGCTTTTTGCTTGACCTTCGACATAGCGGATTAACACGAATGCTGCTGCCATGATCCAAACGGTGGTCAGTAATTGAGATGGGGATCCGGGAACAATTAGAAAACCAAAAAAATCTGGATTCGCGACACCGGTGCCTAGAGTAACAATCATGAGCGCTACTACCGCAGTGCTTTTTTTTCGACTCATTGCCTGGGCGATTGCAATCGTCATGAGGCAAATTCCAAGAACTCCAGCTAAAGGTAGAATTCTTGTGAGAACTACAAATGGTTCGGCCAGAGACAACTTAGATTCCCAGCCTGCCCACGCATAGGTTAGCCAGTGATAGCGGATTTGGGTCCCAGCGACGTGTATTGAGTCGGACCCCCCCCAAGTAGTAACCGAATGCGTTAAACCTTCGAAGTACGGAAAGTCTAGATGGTACAGAATGTAATCTGAATATTTATCTGGGTTGGTAAGTAGAAAAGGTAAAAGCACAAATATTGAAAGAATCAGGCCCAGAAGCAGGAGTGAGACAAACAGGGGTGTACTGGGTGTTGATGACTGGAGAGACAGAAGACGAATCCGAATGCTCGGTATTAGCCAGAGACAAAGAGGTAAGAGCCCAGCTCCAAGAAAAGCCCAGACCCCAAGATCAAATGGCATAAGAATTTGCGCGAAGAGCACCGCAAGAATTGAACCTATTGCAAGGCCCACACCAAGTAGTTCAGCGGTTCCCACGGCCGACGGCCCTCTGACAAGCAGCCAGATGGTGGCACCGCCCGCTAACTGAACAGCAAGAGTCAGGGTAAATAGGGCGGCGGTCAACACCGAAACACCTGAAAGCACAAGTAAACCGAGAACTAAGAATAAAACGACTATGAGAGCTAAAAGATTTTGCCTGAACGCTGACATGCTCTCGGGCGCAGCAATTAGACCATGCCGTGCCGAATACGAATCTCCATGTTCAATGCCAACGGCCAACTTGTTGTCCTCGCTGGTGGTCACGGGTTGTCCCCGCTGGTGGCCAATGATAGTCCTCGGGTTAGAGGCCTCCTGTCCGGTGGGTGAGGCGGTAGCTGTCGCCGGTTGTGGTGATGATGTGGGCGTGGTAGCAGAGCCTGTCGAGCAGCGACACGGCGATTGGCTGGTCGGGCAGGAACCTTCCCCATTGATCGAATGGGTTGTGTGAGCCGATCGCGATGGAGCGGTGTTCGTAGGCGGCGGTGACGAGCCGGAATAGGAGTTGGCATCCGGTGTGATCGAGTGGCGCGAATCCTATTTCGTCGATAATGATCAACTCGTTGCGGCAGATCTGCTCGATGGTTTTGTCGACGGTGTTGTCGGCCACGGCGCGGTACTGACCCGTGCAGTTCTTGGCAGCGCGGCACGAACGAGAACATCAACCGCCTTCTGTGGCAGTACTTTCCCAAAGGTGTCACAATGGCCAACTGTAGCCAGTCAGATTTAGATCGGACCGCTTTGGAACTTAACACCAGGCCACGCAAGACCCTAGGATTCGACACTCCAGCCGATAAGCTTGTCCAACTGTTGCACTGACCAGTTGAATTTACCCAGCGCCGACGCCGCAAACCCAAAACGCAGTGTAACCCAACTAAGGTCAGGGCTGGGTTTCCTAATCATGTGTGGGCGATCGATTCCTAGTTCGATGAAACCGCCGACGGTCGACCCGTCAATAATTTTTAATGTGACTGACGAGTTCACTCGTGAAGCAATCGCATGCGCACCAGCACGTTCTTTGACGGCTGGTGGCTCGACCGCGATCTTGGATCAAGTCTGTGACCAACGAGGCACCGCACCCGTGTTTTTGCGGATGGACAACGGGCCAAAGTTCATCGCTAACACCTTGCAGGGCTGGTGACAACACGCCAGTTACGTGACGAACTGCTATCTCGGGAAGTGTTCGATTCGATGCGGGAAATCAGAACACTGCTCGAAGACCATCGCAATACCTAAAACCATTACCAACCCCACGGCTAACTCGGATACCTCACGCCCGTCGAATTTGCTGACCGCTGGTGCCAACAAAACCAGCAGCCAGTCTCATAACAAGTGGACCGACTAAAAGGGTATTGTCAAGAGTGTGCAGCTAAACCACATTTTTCTTCTGGAAATCCGTAATGACCGATCCCGTATCAAATTCATCAGCAATATGGTAAAGCGGTACTTTTCTTACTTCTTTCAATAAAATACCGAAATATAGACCGAATATTCCAAGCAGAAAGAATATGGATCCAAACACAAAACCAATTGCGATCGAAATTGAAGTCCATCCCTCTGCGACATTCGGATTTAGCAGCCAGGAAATAAAAGCATAAAGTATGAACAAATAGCCAATCCCGCCTAGCAGGAAAGAAACCGCGGAGAAAAATCTAAGCGGCGCCGTCGAATAGGACAAGAAAGACTCAACACTCAGCCACATCAATGGTATTGAGTTCCGACGTGGAGAGCCAACAGATCGCCTGATCGGCTTATATAGTATGGTTTGGCGAGAGAAACCAAGCTGTGACCGTAAAAAACGGTAACTGCGTATGGCATCCTTGTTATGGGCAAGTGCATTCAAGGCTTTGCGGGAAAAGCAGGTGAAATACGAGGGGTCAATATCCGAGGCCTGCGAGAGCATTAAGCGGGCGAACTTAAAATATACCATTCCACCCATCCGAGACATGGGTGATCTATAGCGCTTCCATCCGCTGCTGGCGATAACAATGTCGACACCACCCTCTGCCACTTCGAGCAACTTAGGTATCACTGAGGCTGGATCCGAACTTGAATCCAGCATCACCACATAGTCGCCTATACTGCTATCAATGCTGGCTGTATAGGCTATATCAGGAGAATAATTCCCAGAGAGCCACAACAAGCGCACACTCTTATGCTTGAGAATTTCAGTTTTGGCTTTACTAATTTCGATATCGGTTAAGCCATTCCCAACGACAATAATTTCGTAATTCTCGACGCATTCCTGCAATACAGGAATCAGGTCCCTTAAAAAGGGCGACAAAACAGCGTCATCGTTAATGACTGTGGCAACTGACAAAAAAATATTCCGTTTCATTGCTGCTTTTATCGAAATTTGCGAAAGCGTAATCGAATAATCTCTTGCAGGTAATTTGTTGAAAGTTGCACTATACGGGCTCTAGAATCTTGATCATCGTACCATCGTACCGGGATTTCGGTAACGGTAAACCCGAGACCTTCCGCCAAATAAAGAAGTTCTGTACAAAAAAACCACCCGTCGTTTCTGATCCCGCATTCAGCAATGTTTTCATATGCATCCCGGCGAATAAATTTAAACCCACACATTCCATCAGTAATATTGGTGTTTAGAATCTGCCGCAGAAGTGTGTTGAACCCTCGAGATGTTATCTCCCGAAGCATCTTCCTGTTGCTCACTCGAGAACCCGGTAAATTACGGGAACCATTAACAACATGCACTCCACCGCCCTCAAATATCGCCACGACCTCCTTAAAGTGTTCAAGATCTGTTGCCAGATCAACATCCATATAGCCAACCACATCAGCCGAACTTTGGCCCCATGCCGCTTTAATGGCAAGCCCCACCCCACGCTGCCCAACCGAAAGATAAGCAACATTCGGATATTCAACACAAAGTTCGTTAGCAACCATGGCGGTGCCATCCGACGACCCATTGTCGGCAATAACGATCCTGCAATTAATAAAATCGTTACTGGCCAAAAAGGAAGATATCGTCTCAATCCCCGTGCTTAATCTTTTCTCCTCGTTCAAAACGGGAATTACAATATCATAAGAGAACTTGTTCATTTTCCGCTTTGTTCAATGAAGCACTCAACTTTTCAATTGTTTCTACTGCTAGGAGTGCGGCACGGCAATTTTCAAGAGAGAAATCTGAAATTTTCTTATAAAACTCGTCTAATACCATCTGAAGCGTTTCCCTTTCTTCTAGCGGAAGGGAAGTCTTGACGCTATCACCGTAATAGCTCACTTCACCTGTCTTGGGGTCTGCGGTTGCATATCGATTTACGCTACAGAGTCGGTTCTGCTGCATCTCGTCCCAGACCAGGATACCCCGCTCACATTGCACGATGAATTCACGTACTTTTTCTGGGAAATATAAATCACACAGAACAGTCGCCTGGGAACCTCCTGGATAACGCAGGGTGGCGCAGGCACCATCGGCAATACCAGGCAAAACAACCGATGTTCCATGAGCCTGAACTTGCAAAGGCGCAGTCCCAAATAGATCATTAAGCAAATACACATCATGGTACATAAGATGCCATAAAACATTTGCATCTCTTTGAAATAGTCCAAAATCACACCGACGAGAGCTGATACGAAGTACTCTTCCAAGTTCGCCCCCCTGCAATATCTCACGCAATTTTCTATATCCGACCGAAAATAACCATGTGTGGTCAACAAATACCGTTTTCCCAGTCGCCTGGCTCATGTGGAAAAGTTCTTCAGCCTCGGAAAAAGAGAGCGCGAGTGGTTTTTCTATAAAGACATGCCTACCGTGCAATAGCGCCTCACGACAGAGGTCATAATGCGTGGATGCCTGAGTAGCAATTATCACGACATCGATAGAATTATCCTGTAAAATTTCGTTTGGGTTGTCAGTGATTTGAATGGTGCTGGATTCAGCTTGAGCAGACTCACGCCGCCCCCTATTTCTATCGCATACCCACTTGACGTAGAATCCCTCATGGTTAAGAAAGTTACGGAGCAAGGTGGGACCCCAGTACCCGTAGCCGATAATGCCCACACAGTAACGCATCTATATGTTTTCCCTATTTAGTCAAGAAAGGCAGAACAGGTCCGCTATGGAAACCGCATTTAAGCCTAACCTTTGCCGAGCCTCCACAATAACTTCCAGAATATCGTAAATGTTATCAATTTTTCCACCCATGATGGTGTGGCAACCCGACATAGAAGGTTCCTCGTGAAAGAGAATTGGACGGCCATCATCGCCCTCGCTTTGAATTAATACCGTTTTCACTTCAAATAGCGAACCCCGATACATGACATCAGACAAGATTGGCATGTACCGAGAGGCATCCCTCAGCATGTACATAAAATTACTATTCCTTTTCGCCTCGTCCATCAATTGATCACTATCAACTAAAGTACTGCTATCCACCCAACGCTGGTGCGGTGAGTAGCGCACATGGGAAAGACTGTGCAACTGGCGAGAGGGATAAGGAATCACCGAGAAAAATGGGCCGTCCATTACTGTGACGCCCAAGCGCTTCATAATGTCAGGGACCTCGACCAAGGCTATCTCGGTAAGTTCGTGTTTAAAAGGCAATAGGGGCAAACAGGATTGTTGCCGCAGTGTATTGATTCTCGAATAAGTACAGTTGAAGACAAGATCAGCTTGGTATATTTCTTCCCCACTAACGCCACGCAACCGAAATCCACCCCCATCACGAGATTCAATCGCAGCAACTTCAGTCTCAAGGACAGTGGAAATCCCCTTGTTATGAAGCTTCTCTTCAAGAATTAACTGCAGCACCTTTGAATCGAATACGAATTCCCGCACCTCAAAAACATTTTCAATCAAGTCCGGCGCAAATAAGGATCGATGATGCGACCCAGCCTGCTTAATTTCAGCGTTCATTCGTTTGAAAATAGTATGATATTGTGTGGCTGAAACCTTAGATCCCGTCTTCGCTATGCCATACAAACTGGTAAAGTCATCAACAACAGCTTTCCGAAAATCAATTATAAAACGCGGAAAGTTAACGAGGGATCTATATGCGGTTAAAAGATTACGAGGATAGTGATATCCCATATGGATACGCGCTTGGTTAATAGACGAAGCACGCTGCAGGATCGCTTTCTCTTTTTCAAAGACGCGAACATCGAGACCGCCCTTATGCAAAAAAAGGGCCAGACATGCCCCATAGAATCCACCCCCAATAATTGCAACTTTCTTCATTTAGAGAAAGTTTCGCCAGAAGCACACTTCTAAAGTCCAGAGCATTGAAATACCCTATACGCTAATGAACTGAGGCACTGTGGAGTTTTCGGATGGTGTGTCCTCGGGACTGGTACAACCATCGACGACTTCACTCAGAAATCGGTGACATCCCACCCGCCGAACAAGAAAGCAACTGGTATCGTCAACAAGATCTGGTCACCACGACCGGAAACATGTAAACCGGCTGGTATGCACCGTGTTTCGTGTAGTCGGATTAATTGATTTCGCTACTGTCACCTACCAAGGAGGACAGTATGGCAAGACGAGAGCACGATCCGGTGCTTCGCCGACGAGCAATCGGATTGCTTGAGAGCGGAAAGTCCGTTCGAGAAGTGGCCGAGGAACTCGGGGTGAGTGGCCAGTCGATTTATGCCTGGCGACGTCAATATCGCGTTGACAGTGGTCAAGAGTCTGGACTGACAACAACCGAAGTCAACGAGCTCAACGCCGCACGTCGTCAGATCAAGCACCTTGAAGTTGAACTGGCGGTTCATGAGTTGGTCACGGAGTTGTTGAAGGGAACCATCAACTTAAAAGCCGGCGGGCGGCCATCGCAGTGATGGTCGCCCGCCGGCATTCGATTCAACGGTGCTGTCGAATACTTGACGTGCCGGAAAGCAGTTTTTACTCGCAGCGCAGGCGAGTCCCGTCGACGCGCAGTGTGCGTCACGCGTGGCTCACTGACGTCATTGGCTAAGTGCACAGTGGTGCTCGTGGCGTTTACGGAGCAATGAGGGTGCACGCGCAACTGACGAAGGGGCTGGGGATCAAGGTGAGCCACGGTACCGTGGCGCTTCTTATGGAACGCACGAATATTCAAGGCATCATCGGACGGCGCAAACGTCACTATGTCCCACCACGATCCAGCCTTCGAAAAAACTCTCGTTTCTGTAACTCCGACAACAGCCAACCTCCTTAGGTCAGGTGTTGCGACGACCACTGGAATGCAAGCTCGAGAGGGCAAAGTTTACTGCTGTTGTGTGCTCGACACCTTCAGTCGAAGAATCGTCGGTTGGTCGATCGACACGATCCAGAACTCGAACCTCGTGGTAAACGCACTCGACATGGCGATCAAGAATCGTCAACCTAAGCCTGGCGGTGTGGTCCACGCCGATCACGGAGCCCAGTTCACATCGTGGGCCTTCACCGATCGGGTTCGTAAAGTCGGTCTCATGCCGAGCTTCGGCTCAGTCGGTGATGGTCTAGATAACGCCATGATGGAATCCTTCTGGTCGAGCATGCAAATCGAACTGCTTAACCGCAAGAAATGGATAACACGAATTGAGTTAGCCAACGCGATGTTCGACTACATCGAGATCTTTCACAACCGCCAGCGCCGTCATTCGCAATTAAATTATCGCACCCCAATAGAGTTCGAGATAACCTACGAAAAGGAATTAATCAACGCCTGATATTCACTATTGCTGGTAACCAAACCGGGGGCAGGTCAAGATGTCAACCAAATCGACAGCAGACCCATTCACCGTTGATACCGGCAGCCAAGTGTACTTTGCGCACCCCGGTTGCCCATGGTTGATAACGTGGCTGCGGTATTACTGCTGCGTCGCGATGGTGCAGCGCTATTGCAGCATAGAGACGATAAACTTGGACTGAGAAACGCGGGGATGTGGGGGCTACCAGGCGGACATGCCGAATCGGGCGAATCGATGGTCGATTGCGCGCGGCGCGAACTGCGCGAAGAAACGGAATACGACGCTTCAGATCTGCGGTTTCTTTGGTCTTTTGACGATACCGACGAATACGGGGCGGCGTATCTGGTAACATTTTTCTGGTGCTGGTATGACGGAATTCAGCCGGTCGTTTGCCATGAAGGGCAGGCATTGGCTTTTGTCACACGTTCTGCGGCTGAAAATTATCAAATTCCCGTCTATCTCTTCGATGTTTGGGATGGCGGACTTGCGGTTGCATCCATAACCACAACCATGGAAAACACACACTCCTGATCATGTCTTATTATGCCGTACCGTATTCCGCTCTGGCGACCGAAGCCGCCCTGGTCAAGACCGAACTCATGCGGGCCGTCGAAAACGTCCTGGATTCAGGTCGATACATACTGGGTCCGGAGGTCGCGGCGTTCGAGCACGAGTTCGCCGAATACTGCCAGACAAAGTTCGCTGCCGGGATCTCGAATGGAACCTGTGCTCTGAATCTGGTCCTCCGTGGCATCGGTCTTGACGAGGGTGACGAGATAATCACCGTTTCCAACTCATTTGTTGCATCGGCTTCGTCTATTGCGCTAGCTGGAGCCAAACCGGTTTTTGTAGATATATGTGAAGACGGGAATATGGATCCGCAAAAACTGGAAGATGCAATTTCGGATCGCACACGCGCCATTGTCCCGGTACATTTGACCGGCCGTCCTGCGAAGATGAAAGATATCCTGGAAATTGCACAGCGGCACGATCTTTTCGTGCTGGAAGATGCGGCGCAAGCTGTCGGCGCATCTCTGAACGGCAAGCGTGTCGGAAGCTGGGGTCATGCGGCCTGCTTCAGCTTGCATCCGCTCAAGAATTTACACGCCTTTGGCGATGGCGGGATGGTTACAACACCGGATCCCGACCTTCTCGCCCGGCTGGCAAAGTCGCGCAATCATGGGCTAGTAAACCGTGAGCAGTGCGATTTCTGGAGTTTTAATTGCCGATTGGACGAGATCCAAGCAGCGATGCTGCGTGTGCAGTTGCGGTATCTAGATGCATGGACGGAGACGCGACGCAACTTGGCTTTCCGCTACAACGATCTGCTGCGCCCCTACGTGGAAGTCCCAGACGAAGGACCGGGGGAGCGTTGCGTTTTTCAAACATACGTTGTGAAGGCAGAGAGGCGCGACGAGCTAAAGCAGCATCTGAACGAGCATGGGGTGGAGGCACTAATCCACTATGCAACGCCGATTCATTTGCAGCCTGCGGCGAAGGACTTGGGCTACTCGGCCGCCGATTTTCCTGTGACAATGCGGCATGTCGGACAAATTTTGAGTCTTCCCTTATACTCGACGCTTACACACGCGCAGCAGGACCGCGTTGTCGAGCTTATTGATTCCTTTTATCGTAAAAATTGAATTTTGATAATTGAAAACCATGCAAGTTAAATACTCCTATCTCGATCAGCAGTTTGCTGAAGTCGAAACGTACTTTGAGGATTTACGCAAGCTTG
>Ga0209702_10008417_pt1 | contig 12008 bp, 10 predicted proteins | sample FRY01_FD_187210 | JGI IMG/M metagenome (GOLD analysis project Ga0209702, IMG submission 187210) | Freshwater microbial communities from Lake Fryxell liftoff mats and glacier meltwater in Antarctica - FRY-01 (SPAdes) (version 2) | ecosystem: Environmental > Aquatic > Freshwater > Ice > Glacier... | reverse complement strand
ATCTCTTTCGCCCTATATGCACTACTATTGTGTGTCTTGTCACCAAGTCCGTCAACTATACTTATATTACATTCCTGACACACAGCAACCTCTGGAATATTGTCAGTAAATCTATCTCATCATTTCCCAAAAATTATTATTGTTTCAACTCCATAGACATCTCTTATGCGTTTAGCGATAACTCTGATACTCTCACAAACCGATCCATCAGTATCGACCGCAAGCATAACTTGATCAACAGTTTTGAGCGCTGATACGATAGTCATTCTCATCTGTTCGTCTTGAAATACATCTGGTTTTCATGTTTTGAGTTTCGCCTGCTGATCGTTATTGATAATCACCCACAATTCATCACCCAAAGACTTACACGCCTCAAAACACTCGATATGTCATGGATGGATAGGATTGAAATATCATGATGTGATAACGACAGTTTTGGTCATAGTATACTATTTTCTAAATCATAAATTTTGTATTTCCTTCCATAAAACAACAATGCTTTTATAGTTACTTAAGGCTAGAATACAACTATAAATCAATACCATCCCAGCGAGATACAGTACACGAGTCGTCCACGATATCTCAATATTCCAATTTATCTGTCCAGATATATACCAAAGCCCCAAACTCAGCAATATAATAATGACAGTATTCTTTATAAAAAACGATCGATCAAAGAAAAATTTGTACTGTTTTCTTATAATACGCAAGGTCAAGATAAACATCAGTATCCATCCTAGGATAGTTGCTACTATAGCACCAATCAATCACCATCCAAAGACAAGCATAAACAATAAATTCCCAGCTATATTAACACAGACAGCAACTGCTAGTATTTTTACCCTTTCTTTAACCTTTCCCATCCCAGCCAAAAGAGAAAAATTGATCGCTAGCAGTATATTAAATACCACAAATCCAGCCGCATAACTGAGCAATGTTCACGAATAGACAAATTTTTCTCCATACAATACTCATGAAATAACTGGTCACAGTGTCATAAGAAATGCACCTATCATCAATCCAAACACACTAAAGTATTTGTACAAAATACCGAGTAATAATTGTATTTTTTCTGTATGATTTTTAGTAATAAGCTCGGTCATAATAGGGAAAAGTATCCCAATAAGAGGAAAAGCAAAGAGACCATAGAGGGTAAATAGACTCAGGTAGTTAGCATAATATCATGCAGATTCAGCTCCAAGAATAACGATAATCATCTGTTGGTCTATCTGTCATAGGAGTACTCATGCATTCATACCAAGAAAAACTCGAAATGCATATTTTAGTTGTTTTTTGAGAAGTTTGTTGTCCCAGGTAAATACGCCTAATTTTAATGTCTTTGCATATTTCATAAGAAAGAGAAATATAGACAACAACAATCCAACACCCAGTCCTCCCATCCATGCATAGGATCAAGTTGTCAATGATAGACTTTGCGTAAGCCAAAATACGACTGTAAAGCATAGTACGCTATACATTCTCACCGTTTCGATAACTTTTTCATATAGTACATCTTGAAATGCGGTATACACTGATCACAGTGCCTGAAAAAAATTGATAGCCACAAAATAGATAGAAAATAGTTTAATAATCGATCATGTTTCAGGTGTATGAAAATAGTTGTTACTCAATCGATCAGCTCACAACCATAGTCATCATCCTATAAGTACTCAACTCAGAAGTTGCATAACAAAAGTAACTATCCATATAGTCTTATAGTAGTCATATTTTTTTTCTAGCCAGTATTTGGGTAAAAAGTACTGCAAAGCTTCAGTGAGTCCTAGATCATTATAGGCAGACAATATAGTTATCAATCACAGTATCGAGTAAAATACTCAAACCTCTCCAACGCTCAATGTATTGGATAACAACACTCTGACAGCATATCAAGTTGGAGCTATAAGGAAAGAAAAAATATACACCAAGCTTCCTTTTGTTATCAGTTTTTTTGCGAGTGTTTCTTCTTTTAACAGATTCATGGTCTTTGAAGTATAAATATACTATTCTCATCATCACAATCATTCGACCTGTCATTACGAGCACCCAATCCGTCATTGCGAGGAACGTAGTGACAAAGCAATCTTATGTCTCTACAATATCATCATATAAATCCTTCCAATAAGGATTGTTTATTTCTATGAGATCTTGTTTTTTCTATTACCTCACTTCATCTGTTTTTCTCTATATATTGCCTCAGCAATGCTATTATATTCTTCATAATAAACAAGCTTTTTGATAAAATATTTTTTTGTAAATCCATCTACCATTAATTTTCTGTGTTCATATATTCTCCTAACAAGATTATTCGTTACTCATATATATAATATACCATTTTTCTTTGAGGCTAGAATATATACATATCCTCATAATTGCATGCAATATATCATAGAATAAAAGATTGCCACGGTCGAAACACTCCCTCGCAATGACGTTTGCTGTTATTCATAATGATGCATAAACTGCAACGCATTCCTCACGCTGTCTTCAACACCATAATGAGCCTCCCATCATAATATTTTTTTTGCCTTATCTACTCCTGCATACACTGCAGAGACATCTCCAGGTCTTCTTTCTGTAATTATATATGGGATATCTTTTTGTGCCAAACGAGCAGTTGTTGTAATGAGTTCTAATACACTTGTTCATCTACCTGTTCCAAGATTGATAGCATCAAACCCGGGATTACTCCATGTCGACAAATACTTGAGTGCAGCGATATGTCCATCAGCAAGATCTATGATATCTATATAATCTCTGACACCAGTACCATCGGGAGTTGGATAATCGCTACCAAATACTTTAATGCTAGCTAGTTCTCCTGATACCACTTTCATAATATAGGGAAAAACATTGTTTGGTATTCATATAACTTGTTCTCCAATCAATCCACTTGGATGTGCGCCTATGGGATTAAAATATCTTAAACTAATTGCCTGTAAGGCGCTAAAGCAAGATTTCTCTTCTAATAATTTTTCACATAATCGTTTAGTCATCCCATATGGATTGGTGACATCGCCCGTAGGAGATGCTTCCGAGATAGGAGAAGCAGCATCTCAATAGACTGTTGCAGATCATGAGAAAATTATTTTTGTGACGTTATACTCTTCCATAATGTTAAGGAGATTTATCGTCCCTCCAATATTGTTTTCATAATACAATCATGGTTTACTACAGCTTTCTCCTACGGATTTCAACGCAGCAAAGTGCATGACTGCATCGATAGTATACTGAGAAAATATTTGTTGCAAATCATCTTTATTTCTTATATCGCCCTGGATAAACGAAACAGCAATATTTGTTATTTTTTGTATGTTTTGCAAAACAGTAGAGGAGCTATTACTCAGATTATCAAAAATGATCGGCTGATATCCAGCTTCTATCAGAGCAACTACAGTATGTGATCCAATAAATCACATTCATCCAGTAATAAGAATATTTTTCATTTCCTTATATGATATAAACCTATTATAGAGACTAGTTATTGTTGTTTTAAATACAACCAAAAAACTCTTAGCTAGCTAAGAGTTTTTTGGTAAAATGGTCGATTACTATTTTACTTCCAGCTGCTTATGTCCTTCTTTCAAGAATACAACTTTGTTTTTAAATACTATATGCAACAATTCTTTTATGAGTGGCGTAGCAACAAATAAGATGAGAAGGATATTGATAATCATCATTGATCCAAATCATTTGAATATATTGATACCAAGCGTAAATAACAACAATGCTATCAATCCCGTACTCAAGTTACCATCCCTAATTGCCGACCAACTTCTATCGTAAGCATTATCAATAGCTGTTCCTATGCTCTTTCCATTCTTTAGTTCTTCACGAGTCCTTTCGTAGATAAGTATGTTTGCATCAACACCCATACCAATAGAAAGAATAATCGCAGCTATAGCACTCAAACTCATTGCATAATCAATCAACTTTACCAGCGCCAACAATGCCAATAAGAATACTGTAAGTGAGGCAAGAGCAACCATTGCTTTTCTCATTCCATACATATATCGTACGAGAACTATAATAAGAAAAATACCAATAAGTCCAGCAAGGATAGCTCAACGCATAGCAGTTTCTCCAAGTGTGGCACTGATTTTTTCCTCTTGTCTAATGAGAAGAGGGGCAGGAAGAGCTCATTCATTCAATGACTCCACAAGCGTTCTTGCTGATTCTCCATCAAATTGTCCATCAATTTGTGCCGTTCCAGCACATATTTTATCTTGGATGACCGGTGCTGTGATCATTTGACCTCAGACAAATATAGCCATTTGTTTTCCGATAATTTGTTCAGTAATTTTACAGAAGATATCTTTTCCTGTGTCATCAAAATCAATCAATACTACTGGTTTACCAAGTTGAGAACTTCCCACGCTTGCCATCTTAAACGAGGCTCCATTGAGTACTCTGTTTTCACTATCAATAGCAGTTATCCACGATTGTTTATTTTGTATGAATGCATCTTCAAGTGTATACAGAGTCGTTTGTTTCATCGACTGTTCAAAGGTTATCCATTCGTTTCCGCTTATTCCTTTTACTTGTACGTATGAGAATAGTTTTTCTTCAGGGGATTTAACTGTACGATTGTAGATTACGTATGTACTGTCCAAGCCTTCGACTGTTACTATTTCCTGATCGCTATCAGTAAATCCAGGGACAAAAGATTTAACCGTTTCTCCTTCTATCCAGTCGTTGTATATTTCAACAACATCAGCTGGTAATGTTCATCCTTTGATCGTATTTTGTACTTGGGTCAGTAATGCAGCAACACGAACTTCTTCAGCTTCTATATCTGCCTGTTCTTTTCCTAACATACTTTCTTTGGCAATAGCAACAATACGAGCATCATATGCATACGCTCCAGGAGCAACTTCTTCAACCGCGTACGTAAGTATATTAGCGCCGTATTTATAGGTTCCCAAGTCGATTCATTTATCGATAGCGACTATACTTTCATAGACTTTATCGTTTCCTATAGCGGTTTGGATGATAGTTTGATCATTGATGATTGTGTTTTCTTTTACTTGTCTATCTGTAAGACGGAAAAAGTTATATCCTTCCAATGCCTGTGGCTCTCCTGTTGTTTCATCGTTTGCTAACTCTAGATAGACTCCTTCCAACAATGCAGGGCTCAATGACCCAGTGTTCATTGTATCCAATAGTTGTTTGTTCTTTTGAAATATGGTAGGAAGCTGCGCAAGAGGTACAGCAGTAAATTTGTTGTACAAAACATCTTCACCACCTCTATTTTGTGTTAAATCTGCAAAATTATTTGGATTAGTCTTTACTTGTCCATACAGCGATTGAGCTAATTGTCTTCTCTTAGCTATACTTTCTTCTGTTGCTGGAGCTTCATTTGGAAGCTTAAATTCCAACTCTACTGTTCTTCCAATGATATCTTTCGCTTCGTCGAGGTTTGATACTCATCAGATTTCGATTATAACATAATGATCTCCATCCATTTCTTGGATATATGAGCGATAGTCACTGACTCAGAGAGCAGATATCCTTCTATCAATATTTTTTAAAATAATATCTTCAACATTCTGCTTTACAAGAACAAGCTGTGCAGGATCTGTATAGATTTGTGCATATTTACTGTAGTCTATCTCATAGACAAGTCTTGATCATCCAGAGATATCCAATCACTTTCTAAACTGTGTAATTCCATCGGTAGCTATAACAAGAGATCTTTCTCCTGTTGTTTCATTGGTTTCCCTTCCAACGAAAAACACCAAAAAGATACTCAGAATAAAGATAACAGCAAAAGTAATTTGTTTGTTTGTCCATTTCATGTTCACTATCTAACCTAAAGATATAAAGATCTATTTCTTTTTTGTCTTTTTTTGTGGAGATTTTTTTTCTTGTGACTTACCTGAAGTTTTTTTTGCTGATTCTTTCTCTGTATCCCATAGCTGTTTTACTGCACTTAGAGCAATAATAGGATTCAATACTGTTTGGATGATGGTTTGAATAGCTTCTCTGATAGCTTTACCTGTTTGCATCCATGTGTAGCTAATGCGAAACCAGATCGCCAACAATAGTAAAACAATAATAATACATAATGCCCCACCAATCAACACGATATCATGAGCAATCAAACGGATAGTTTCTCGCATACGCTCAGTACAGTACAAGATAAATGTACAATGGGTATAATAGATATTTAATATATCCTACTACCGTCAGTATTGAAAAAAATATCCCATTACTATACGGTATATGATATATGTCTATACTTTTTATAGACAAATGCAATACAAAACCCATTATTTTATGGGAAAATTGTTATTGATTGGTTTCGAGGATTTTTTTTGAAATAACAGCTCTTTCTTCCTCGTCATTGCTGATAGAAAGTGATTTTTGGTAATATTGATATGCAAGTTCATTGTCATCCATGATAGCATAGTAATCTCAAAGCGCATGGAGTAAATATGGTTCGTCATATTTTGCAATAAGCGTATCAAGATACTGTTTTGCTTCTGGCATATTGCCTCTAGCAAGAGCTAATCATGCTTTACCATAATCACATATATCATGAGATTCGCTAGGTAAAATAGCCAAACATTGTTGGATACTTGACTCTATGATAGTTGGATTGTTTGTGTACATATCTCGAGGTTTGTCTGCGCGTATAGGAGCATAAAAGACTTCATAAAAGTAACTATAAAAGTCGTTTTTGCCTATATCGGTGTTTCCAAGGAGTTTTTGTCGTGTGGCATTTGCTCTATCATAGGATCATCCTTGGACATAACTCAAGAACATATATCTATATGCATCTGCGATAAATCATCAGCTAGATACTTGATTGAGATATAAGATAGCTTGGGTGTAGTCTCATTTTCGGTAATATGCTACTCCGATAAGAAATGTATAACGTTCTGCTTGTTTGCTCTCAAGATCCTTGAGTATGAGAAGGTATTCAATAGCAGTGTCTCGGTTATGTGTCATAAAATGACTATGTGCCAATATTTGATACGGAAGGATGTAGTTTTTGTCTTTAATGACAGTAGCAGTCGCAAGCTTTTTGGCGATACTGTAATATCATTGCTTCATAACTGCTAGTGATATCATAGATTGTGCATAGTAGGAGGGAATATCTTTTTGTTTACTCAATGTATCAAATGTTTCGACAATATATTTACTGATAGCCGTATATTTAGGGCTAGTTATTTGTTGAAAAAGAAGGCGAGCAGCCTCTAGATCATTATACCAAAACTTTATCATAGCCTGATAAAATAGATAATCATCGGCATTGATAAGATTTTTGTTTCTATATTGTTCAATGACATCTTCAGTTATTTTGATAGATCCTGGTTGACTGATACTAATTGACGGTGCGTGAAATGCTGCATAGATGTGTGTATATGGATCCAAGGACCCAGGATATGTTTTTTCAGATTCTTGTACATAATTGTATGCTTCATCAAATCTATGTTGTTCAAGCAACGCATCAATAAGTGTATGCAGGAGCTCACTTGTAGGATTTTGGATATACAGATCCTTGAGGAGTTTTGTGTTTGCTTGTTTTTCACTATAATTTGCTGCTAATATAGGAGTTTCAGCATTATCGTATGATTGAACAGGGCTGAGACTGCTGTTACTTTCCAAAACAAGCGATTCAGCGCTGCTATGTACTGCATTTTGCAGCGTAGTTTCCATGATTGGAGTATTTGGAGCTGTGGCAACTATTGTATCTTTTTGCAAAAAGATAAATACTACTCGAACGATGAGTAAGATGCAAGTATATGCTTGGAGAAGTCTTGTGTACATGTCTGAGTAGATAGTCAAATCAAATATACTCAAGTATACACACATATGCCCAAAATCGCTATTTTGCGGGATGGTAGGCAGTTAAAACATTTGACAAATATCAATTTTTGATATAAAGACTCCTTAACATAAGGAGTTATATCGTTTATTGTATATTGCCATACTTATTGTGAAAAGTACTGATGTAATACAAAAATATTTGCAAACAAACTCGCGACCGTCAGTGGTCAGACTCCACCAGGAATGGGTGTATATGCAGCGACGCTATCTTTGATATTGTCCAATTGTACATCACCGACAGGCTTCCCATCTAGGTAGCCGTAGCCGATATCGACGATAATCTGGTTTTTCTTGTCATTGATATAGTTTCCATCAACAATATGGATGACTCATGTACAGGCAAAGATGTAATCCGATTGTTGGCATAGATCGTACATCTGTTCTTTGGGAGATTTGCTATTGAAACTCAAAACAGTCGCTCATTTTTTCATGAGATGCGTGGCAAGTGGTTTGCCGATAAGGTTACTCTGTCAGACAATACTGACTGTTTTTCCTCGGACGTTATCCAGATTGTATGCTTTGAGTAATGTCATAGCGGCTTGTGGTGTTGCACCGAGAAAATCAATAGTTCCAAAACTATCCATACCATAGATCATCCCTCACATCGCATCGATATCTTTGCTCGGATCAATATGTTGGGTGATTTTCGCAGTATCTCCTCGCAATGGATCCGGCAAAGGAAGCTGGACTATAATTCAAACACAGGTAGCGTCAGTATTGAGAAATTGTATGAGTTGTATAACGTTTTCTGCTGTTAGCTGTTGGCCACTAGCTACTAGTTTTTTTGTGTTGTCATTCTGAGGCAAAGCCGAAGAATCTTTATAATCACCAAGATCCTTCGCGTTGCTCAGGATGACATTTTTTTTTCGTTCGTGCAAATGATCAAACTTCGTTTCTGTGTCTTGCCCAAATATCTCCACAGCAATTCCAATCTCCTCACCAAACTTTTTCTTAAATCCCACATAAGCGTTAGATGCACTATTTTCTCACACAAAAATGATAGCCATATAGACTTTTTTATCGCCAAAGACTTCTTGTGTCTGTTGTATTAACTGTTTCTTCATAACCGCAGCATGCGGTCTTCCATCAAGAATGAGTGTCATATATTTGATATGGTGTGATAATAAATTAAGCAACACGCCTATATTCTTGGGTTGTTTGTTCAAATGTAAGAATCTTACATTCTACCATTTGTGTCAATGTTTGTTCAAGTTGCTTGTCCGTATAACGTTTTCATCGAATATCGAGTCACGAGCTAATGTTACATTGATTGAGTTCAATGCCATCATCAGCAAATATATCATTAATAATTGTTTTTGCGATAGCTACCATCAGATTATGATTACAATCTAAAACAATGATAATTATATCCTTTTTATGATATAATACAACTCTTTCCTATTGAAAATAGGGATGAAACCATTACATTGATACTAATAATTTATTATATTATTTTTCTCATGGCAAGAACTAACAAGCGTGGTATCGCAGCTAACAAAGCAAAATCCCAGAAACAAGCAAATAGACTCAGAGGTGGGAAGAGATTTGAATACCCAAAAAGAAAGCTTACTATTGAAGAAGGAAAAGAACTTGGAGTTGTTGGAGTTGTAACTAACCCTAAGGGACATGATTATGTACGATTTTTGCGTGGGAGAAAGATCTGCCGAGACACAAGACTTCGTGTCGATCCAGATGGATATAGATACATCAAAACTCCTTCAGGAGGTGGTGAGTCGGTCGCTGTAGAAATAAATGGATGGACGAGAAAAAAACTGATAAAATCTACTCGCCAGCGTTAAGAAACGAGTTCAGGAATCTCAGGTTCTTCATTTTTTTCTTCTCATTTCGGTTCTTTTTTTTCGGTTTTTTGTGGCTCTCCGATTTCTTTTCAAAAGCCAAATAATTTTAATAATCTATCCTTTCGTCATTGTATTGGCGAAAGGCTTTTTTCTAATGGAGCCTTGAGATAGTTTTTTTCTTTGAGAGTTTGGATAACAAACTCACGTATCTTATTTTTTTGTTCTTCTCCAATAGTCTCATATTTTTTAAGATGTTTACTAATATCGTCATAGACCTTATTCAAAACATCAAACCACTGATTGTTCTGAAAACAAGGATTTTCTAGTGGAATAGTTATCGTTTGTCATTTGTATGATACCATCATGGTTGGTTCGAGTTTATTTGAAGCTTCCATAGTATCGGGCATTGTGCCATCCTTTTCTCTTTTACTGATTTCTATAATTGCAGTATCATCAGGAGTATGAGTAGCACTCCCTGGTCAAAGTGCCACAAAATGTCCAATCATATTCTTCTGTGCAACATCGATATATGATGTTTCCCCTTCTTTGTAAATACTTTTAGCATAGTCACCAAATGTATATAATCAGCGAGACTTATCTTCTGTTTCTCTACTCATTTTTTTCAAAAAGGATTCTTTAGAGTAGGGATTGTCTGGACTTCATTCTCTATGAGCCATAGCTCAAATATCTGATCAATTAAGCATCGTGCATAAGTAGTGATAAATGTATTATTGTTGTATCTGTTCAAGTATAGGCACCATAACGTTCTTTTTCAATGTTTCTAAGAATATTTTTTTATCTAAGGTAAACGCTTTCATAAACGATGCGTCCGTCATGCTGTTTAGCTTATTGAAAAGTGTATTGATAAAGGTGACTTTATTAGAAGTCGTTTTACTGAGTGCTTGGACAACCATCACATACAGTTTACTTGTCATGACAACATCCTGTACATCAAAAAGTTGTTCAGTAAATGGCACAGAGATAATCTTAGCAAATTCTGATCTCAGTATATTTCTCGCTCATTGGAAGGTAACTCATCCACTTGCTTGAGGAATCCCAGATATAAATCCTAGTTTTTCTGCTTGTCTTATATAACTATAATACTGATCGTTAGCATTAGTAATATCACGCAAAACGCTTATATAGTTTCCTGTTGTCGCTGCTTGTGGATAGATTTTATTATAAGCGAGCATCATAATTTTCGTAGCTTCATTTCTATTGATAGGCTTATCAGCATCAATAAATTTATTTCCTTTTGCGTCCGTTGTATACAATCATTCAGTCAATCCTTGTGTATATGCATAGTTTGCGTAGTGAGCAAACCAGTTACCACTCTTCACATCAGCAAATGGACTATTTCCAACTACATAGGGAAGGTCTTCATTGAGTATCGTAAAGTTATCAAACTTTATACCCAATATCTTTACAACTGTTTTGAGTACTTCAGCTCTTGTTATAGAGTCATTTGGGACATAGGTCCAAAGGCCTTGTGTTGTTCCTCTTCCTCTATGGATACAAGATACACGCATAACTTCAATATAAGGAAATCATCGGTGTCCAACAGTATCCGTAAATGATCCATTGGCGAGATATTTTTCATCTTCATATTTACATGCTTTTCCAACGGGAGCTGATCCATGGAGGATAGGAGCAGATCAACATTTATTATCATAATAACTTGAAGAAAAATCACCACCTGGACAATTGTCTGGTGTGAAATATGTTCATCAACCACCCGATGTTCTGATAACACATTGTCCATTAATAAATTGGTATCCTGTTATACACTGATTACATGCAGGATGATTTGTCGCATTGTTTGTACAAACAGAAGCAATAGAAGTTCAAGTTGATGCTCCAAACTGCCCTATAGCACCTTGGCTATCAAATAACCATCCAGTAGCTGCGCTACCGAGTTTTGTCCAACTTCCTGAAGCAACATTTACCCATATTTTATTAGCAAAATCAAAATCAACTCCACCCACTATTCGATAGGTGTGTCATCCTCGGATATGTCCAAGTGCTCCATAAATATTTTGGCTAGAGACGCCACTTCCACTACAGTTCGTAAATAATCATCCAGTTAATGTTAAGGCATTATATGAGGTATCTATTCACTGCATTCCTGTTAAGGTATTTTGGTCAATAGGTCGTAGTCTAAAACCTCTTTGATTGTTGTAATACAACCCTTGTAGTTGTTGTGTACAGCCACTGATTGTTGTGGATCCAATAGTCACAGTCACCGGTGTAGTGAGTGTTTTATTCTCTCTCCACAGGAATATCCCATTAAAAGCGTTTTGTACATTGAAGTTTACTGTGCTATAGTTCTGGTCGATACCAGAAAACGCTCCAGTTAACCCAGCAGGGAATGAGAGG
>Ga0209702_10008408_pt1 | contig 12021 bp, 9 predicted proteins | sample FRY01_FD_187210 | JGI IMG/M metagenome (GOLD analysis project Ga0209702, IMG submission 187210) | Freshwater microbial communities from Lake Fryxell liftoff mats and glacier meltwater in Antarctica - FRY-01 (SPAdes) (version 2) | ecosystem: Environmental > Aquatic > Freshwater > Ice > Glacier... | reverse complement strand
GGCGCTCGCGGGGTAGCCGCTGGAGCTGGGTGGATAGCCAGCGGGAGCGGGCGGGTAGCCATATGCGCCGACACCTGCAGCGTATGGCCCGTATCCTGCTCCGGGGGGGTATCCAGGGGGCTGCATTTGCAACCCGCGGAACACGGCGGCCGTTTGCGGCGCTGCCGCGCCGGCCACGTTTTTCGGCGCCAGCATCGACATGATCTTTCCAGAGCCACTTTGTGTCTTTATATAGGGTGGGTGGCTCGACACCCGTGTTTTACAATACAGAAGTATTGCGTGCCAGGACACGACATGCAATCACCATAAACAACGACGAATACACTCTTACCGGCGCATGTGCTTCAGCTCTCCGGGCGCCGCCCATTCCCCACAGCCTCGCACCGCGTACACGTGCACATCGCGCGCGCTGCGGCAGTCCAATTTGCGAAAACGCGCACAATTGGGTCCAGAGGGCGGGAGTAAAAGTACAAGGCAAGAGGGTCGGGATGGTTGGGTGGGGTGGGTCGTGGAGGCACAGCCAACCTTGGACGGATACGAGTTAAGTTTCCTTATGTCGTATTTTCCCTCGGGCCCCTTGATTTCGACCTCGTCACGGGCCTGCTTGAGAAATTCCATCGGCGGGACCTTGAGCACGTCGTGGATGATGGACAGGAATTGCACGCAGTTGCGCAGCAGCTTGGAGCTGATGCGCTTGCCTGCTCGCCGTGCACTCGTCAGCCCGCACAGGCACTTGGTGCGGGCGCGCGGCGCATCCCGCGCGCACTTCACATGCAGAGGGCGGAGGCTCACAGGTGCTGTAGATGGAGATTTCGATGCGCGGGCAGGCAAAGACCAGGGCCGCGACAAAGAGGCACACGGAGATGGTCTTGCCGAAGCGGCGCGGGGTGGAGATGAGAATCTCCTGGTGGATGCTGGTCCAGGTGTTGAGCTCGAGGATGCGCGGGTACGACTGCGAGAAGAAGCCCGGGGGGTCGGTCTTGAAGAGGACGCGCACCACCGCGTTGATGAAGCTCTCGTGGAAGACGCGCTGGTGGTACGAGCGCTCCCAGCCGCCGCGGTCGAGCGCGTTGAGCGCTCTGCGCAGGCTCTCGAGGCGGTCGAAGCCGTTGATGCCGGCCTTGGCCTGCGTGGTGTCGGTGTAAAAGTGCGACACGCTGCCGAAGCGCTTCTCGAGGAACGCCACCACGGCGGACGACATGCTGCTGTCCTGCATGGTGCCGCCGCGCGCCAGCTGCATCGACGCCGCGCTGCTCGCGTATTCCTCGAACATGGCGTCGTCGTCCTCGAGGTCCGCGTCGCTGCAGGCCGTCGGCATCGCCGCCGCGCGCTGTGTGCGCGCGCCTACGGCGCTGCCTTTATACCGCGCGCGCGGGGGGGGGCTCGATTGCGCGCATGCGCGCGGCAAATCCCGCGCGCGCGGATCGGCGCGCGTGTCGCCGCGGTTTGGTGCCCGCGCCGACTGTATATAAGCACGCGCCCCAGCCCCCTCCCCCCAGACACGCGACACCCCGGCCCCGAGCCGCCATGAAACAGTGGACACACGCGCGCACTGCGCTGCTGCTTGGCGTGGCCGCCGCCGCGCTGCTCGCCGCGCCGGCCCTCGCGCAGACGCCCTCCCCCACGACGCCCGCGCAGCAGGCCGCAGTGGACGCGCTGACCACCATGCTCACGGGCGTCGCGCCGGCGGCGCCCCTTGGCGGCGTGCTCACGGGCTTGCCGCTGCGCGTGAGCGAGATGTACAAGCGGACCGGGTGCCTGCGGCACGCCGCGCCCGGGCACGCCTGCCCGGCGGCCAGCCCCGTCGCCTGGTTCTCTGCGATTACGACAAAGTGCAACGAGAGCCTCGCCGCGCTGGCCCTCGACCCCCGGACGCCGCACATGGGCTGCGCCAAGGTCAACGCGTTCAAGTGCTACGGCGCGCAGACGTGCGGCAACCGCTCGCTGGTGGACGACAACACCACGCTGGAGTTTGGCTACGACTATGTGCACTGGCAGGTCTCGGACGAGCCCGTCGCCGACGTCGTGTACGACTTCCTGGCGACGCCCCACGAGAACATGACGGCGCGCGCGCAAGAGATCCGCAACAGCGCCGTGAACGGGGTCTCGATGGGCGAGTTTGCCGACGGGCTCGTGGTCAACTGGACGGAGCAGCACGCCCTGCCGGCGCACACGGCGCGCATGGGCTTCAGCTACAACCGGACGCTGGCGGCGGGCGCGGTGGTCACGCGCTACCTCACCAACCGCAAGGCCACCGAGCAGGTATGCCTGGAGCACATGGACACCACCCCCAACATGCGGGGCATGCGCCTGTTCTCGCAGATCACCACGCTCTGCGGCTCCTTTGTCAAGAAGGAAATCTACACGGAGCTCGAGCGCTTTGAGCTCACGGTGCTGACCCTCTCGATCATGTGCGGGCTCTCGCCCGAGAAGGAGTCCACGAAGACGCTCGCGTGCCTCGCCAAGTCCGACGTGCCCGCGCTGGGCGACCTGGCGCTCAAGGCGGGGGCCCCCGGCGGCGGCTACTGCACCGACAAGGGCATGCACGAGCACCTGCGCTGCATGCCCAAGTGCGCGTGCAAGGGCGGCGCGCAGTACCAGGATCACGTCGACGGGTTCACCATTCTCGGCAACGGGGTGTTCCCGGGGCTCGCCCCGTGCTTTGACGCCACCTCCACGTTCGACAGCATGTGCGGCGAGCACCGCGAGGGCTCGGGGCTCGCCCCCGGCGGCATCGCCGCAATCGTCGTCGTCGTCGTCGTCCTGGTGGCCGGCGGGGTGGTGGGCGTCGTGTACGTGATGCAGCTGCGCGCGCGCGCCGCAGAGGAGGCCGCGGGTGCGCAGAGCACACCGACTGAGCAACAGACGTTGGTTGGCAATGGCGGTAGTGCCTACATGGGCCAGTCGCGCTACCACGACCTGGAATACCACGCGCACCCCGCACACGGCCAACACCACGCACACCCCGCGCACAGCCAACACCACGCACACCCCGCGCACAGCCAACACCACGCACACCCCGCGCACAGCCAACATCCCGCACACTCCGCGCACCGCATGATGTGAGACCGCGTTTTATTTTTGATTACATGCGTTGCCGCCTAGTCTGTCGTGTGTGTGCGGCCGTGGCAGGCGCGCGGTTGCAGGCAGAGGCGCGCCGGGCAGACACGGGGTGGCAGACAGGGGTGCGTTTATTCAGAGTTTGCAACAAGAGGCCTGCTAGTACGGGGTCGAGGGCGTGGCCGGGGCGGCGCCCTGCCACGAGGCGAGCATCACGCGCAGGCTCTCCATGACGGAGTTGGCGGGGGGCGGGAGCGGCGGCGCGGCCCCGCCGTCGGGGCGCGTGTTCGTAAAGGCGTCAAACTGCCCTTGATCCGCGTCCCCCATGAAGCTGCTGCCCGCCCACGCCTCCGGGGGGGGCGGCGGCGACGCCGCAAAGTCGTCGACCCGGCGCGAGCCGAGGTACGGGTGCGCGCTGTGCGCGAGGTTCCAGTCCACCGCGGGCGGCGGCAGGAAGATTGGCGGCGGCGGCGAGGGGTGGCGTCCGCGCGGCGTCGCCGAGCAGTCGCGCCACGAGGCGCTCTTGGTGAAGATGCTGTAGTCCAGCGTGCTCACCAGCATCGTGCTGCCCCGGTCGCGCAGCGCCTTGAGCGCCTTGTCCATGAAGCGGAAGCTGGTGCCGGCGTGCGCGTTCATGACCTCGATGGTGAGGCGGGAGCCCGCGCCGACCGGGCCGGCGCCGCTCGGCACATACTCGAAGCGCGCGAGGACGCCCTCGGTGATGGCGCGGCCCGCGGCCTCCTCGGCCACCCACTCGGCGATGCCGTAGAGCTCGCCGGACTTGCCGACGAGCACGTAGTACTTGTGCACGAGCGCGTGGCACGCCGCGCTGCGCTCAAAGGACTCGACGATGCTCGCAATCATGCGCTTGAGCACCGCGTCGGAGCTCGAGTCGCCCGGCGTGCTCATCATGAGAAAGAGCCCGCGCATCTTGGGCGAGATCTTCCACCGCTCGCGCAGGCTCTCGAGGATGTCGCCGCCCATGCGGCAGAGGTCGTACGCCTCGAAGCGGGCGTCGCTGCCGAGCGCAGGCGCGCACTCGGCGCGGCGGGCGCCCTCGGCGCCCGTCCTGCTCTTCTTCTTGGAATGCGAGCAGCGCCGCTCGTGCGCAGCACCCGCACCCGGGTCGCCCCGGGGCGAGGACTCGCGGTCGGAGGCCCACGAAGGACGCATCGGGCCGCTGCGTCTGGGGGCGAGGGTGCTCCCGGACTCGAGGACGCCGGCTTCTGCGCTGGCGCCCAATGCCCTTCGACGGCCCTGATACCGGGGATCTTCGGAAGCTGTTGCGACCCCCGTCTTTTTTTTCGATTTTTTTTTCCAGAACCGGACTGGACGGGGGAGGGTCCGCCGGATCCGCTTGTGCGAGCGGTGTCGTCCCCGGACCCGCATCACAGCCCGGTGCGCTCGCCGGGCCCGGCTTTCCACCACGCATGGGCGCCGATGTCGAGCAGCGGCGCCGCGAGGACGGTCTGCACCCAGAGCATGAGGACCACGCACGACACGACGGCGAGCAGGAGCCTCCAGCACCACTGCAGGCGCCCCGTGGGCGTGGCGCAGACCGCAACCACGAGGCCGCGCAGCGTGTCGTCGCTGCCGTCGCTCGCGGCCGCAAAGCAGTCGAAGCTGAGCTCGTACTTGGAGCGGCTCTGCAGCAGCTGCTGGTCCGCCCACAGCCACTCGTCAATGTCCTGCAGCAGCACCTGCGTGTCGGACATCTTCTTCACCTTCATGCCCCGCGCAATCGTGCGCGGGAACGTCTCGCGCACGACGATGCTCGTGTAGTGCGCGGGAGACTGGCCGTCGCGGAACAGAGACATGGCCGCGCGGGCCCGCGCCGCGGCGTTTCTTATATAGCGCACGCGGGTGCGTCGGCGTAATTGTCGCGGCGGGCCCGGCTGCAACGCAGGAAGGCGTGCCAGCAAAAAGAGCCGCCCCGCGCGGCGACGCCGGCATCCCGTGTGCGACTCGAACGCACGTCCTCTGCGTGGTAAGCGCAGCGCTCTGCCGCTGAGCCAACGGGACCGCGGCGCGCCGCTGTGAGCGCTGGGGCGCGCCGCCGGTACTTGTAAGCCGGGAGAGTTCCAAACGCCGGGCCTGCATTATGCCGCCAAGAGTAATAAAAAGCAATCGTCATCTGCGCGCGGCGCTGGCAAAACGGCGCGGCGCCAAAAAAAATAAGAAATGCATGCAGGATAAGCCGCGCGCGCGGCCGGTGTGTATATAAACAGCCCGCCGCGCGCCCCGCAGCATGCCCTCCCCCCCCGCCGTCGCGCCCCCCGCCGGCCCCACCGCCCCCCGCAAGTACAAGCGCAAGCAGGGCACCAAGAGCCTGCGGGAAATCCGCAAATACCAGAAGAGCACCGGCTGCCTCCTGCAGGTCGCGCCCTTCCACCGCCTGGCGCGCGAGATCACGCAGGACTTCTGCTCCAGGATGTGCTGGAAGCGGATGGGGCTCGAGGCGCTGCAGGTGGCCACGGAGGCCTTCCTCGTCGAGCGCTTCGGCAAGGGCATGACCCGCGCCGTAAACATGAACCGGACCACCCTGCAGGTGCAGGACATCCAGGACTAGGGCGCTGTCTGTCTATCTGCCAGCGAGACATGCACGTTGTTGTGTTGGCGGGCGCGCCGGTGGGCCGCTTTTCTTTATTGTCAATAAAACAAATCGCCAAACCTCCCCCGCCTCCGCGCACGCGCGCCGCCTCCGCCGCTCAGGGGCGGCGCAGCCCGCCGCCCATGAGCACTTCGACGGCGTCCGAGGTGGGGCACCACCGCGCGCACGCGCGCACGAGGGCCTGCATGATTTCCGGGGGGATGTGCAGGAGCACCGAGTCGTGCGCCGCGAGCTCGGAGGCGCGCGCGGCGAAGCGGGGCGAGCTGCGGCGCGGGGTGCCTGCGGCCGCGCCGAGGCGCTTGTGCGTGCCCATGAGCAAGGCGACGACCTCGGGCATGAGCAGCTCGTGGTAGTTGCCGTAGGGGAAGTGGTGGTGCAGGGAGGGCAGGCTGTGCACGCGCCTGCAGCGGCGGCGTCGCGGCGGCGCCGCGTGCAGAGCATAGGCCCCGCAGCCCCACGCAAAGAGCGAGCCGATCTCGCTCAGCGCGGCCGAGATGGTGCCGCCGGCGCTGGCCGCCACGATGTAGAGTCTCTGGAAGCGCGTGGGGTCGATCAGGGTGAAGGCCTCGGCGGCCTCGACGCCCGGGCCGAGGCCGAGCACGCCGTGCGTCGAGCGCCCGCAGACAAGGAGCCGCCCGCCGCGCGTCACCGCGAGCGTGTGGTCGCCGCTCCCCGACACGCAGAGCACCCCGGCCCCAAAGACGTCGGCGCCGCCCACGCGCGTCGGGACCAGCACGTCGACGCCCGCGTCCGCGCCCAGGCCCAGCACGTTGCACGCGTTATTGCCGCAGGCGTAGAGCACGCCGCTGCGCGTCACGGCCATGGTGCCGCTCTCAAAGGCGCAGACCACGCCGACGGGCTCGGCGCCAAACGCCGCGGGCGCGAGCGCGCTCGGGCGCGCGCGGTGCGCGCCGTCGTCGTGCCCGAGGCAGCCGTGCAGGTTGCGGCCCCACGTGAAGACGCGGCCGGAGCCCGCGACGGCCACCATGTGCAGCGTGCCCGCCGCCACCATCTCGATCTTGTCGCCGCCAAACGCCGCGCGGTCGAGCCACCGCAGCTTGGTCTGCAGCTGCACCGTGTACGTGTCCGAAGGGGGGTCCTCCTCGCCCTGGACCATCCTGGGCACGACGCCGCACGTGCCCACCTCCCCGGACTCTGTGAGCACCAGCGTGCACATGCGCGCGCACGCGGCCATGCGGATGCCGCGCCCCGCGATGGTCGCGACGGGCTCGGCCTCGGGCCTGTGCACGGTGTACTTGCGGCGCCCCCACAGGAAGAGCGTGCCCTCCGAGGTCACCGCCGCGGCGTGCATCACGCCGCGCGACACCTGCGTGAACACCGCGCGCCCGAGCTCCGGGAGCCCCGGCACGCGCCGCATCCCGTTTTCGGCGGTCGCCTCCCACACCGTGCTGCTGCGCCCCTCGTCGCGGATCAGCGAGAGCGCGCGCCCTCCGCATGCCGCCATGCCCGCGCGCGTGCGGCGCCCGCCCGCTCTTGCGCCCTGAAACCCGTTTGCAGGGGTCGCAAGGGGCTCCGGGGGTCGCACGCGCGGGGGAAAAAACAAAACGGTCGCACGAGGCCCGCCCGGCGCCCACGGCGCCCCGCATCATGCCCGCGCGCGCGTCGCGCAGGACGGACCCCCGCGACCGGCTGTGCGGGCACAACCGTCCCCGCATGCTGTGCCACACGTGCAGCCGGTCGGCGGCGGTGTGCCGGCACCACCGCCGCGCGCTGCTGTGCAGCGACTGCGGCTTCACGCGCGGAGCGCGCGTGCGCGTGTCGCGCTGCACACTCTGCCGGGGCCTCGGACATTACGCGAGGACGTGTCCGCTGACCGTCGGGCGCGCCGGCGTGCGTGTGCTGCCGCGCGCGGGCGCGGACGCGTGCCAGCCGCCCGCGCCTACTGTCGACTGGGCCGAGTGCGAGCTCTGCGGGCGGTGGCACGTGCATCTGCTCGCGCAATCGACCATGCGTTTTGAGTGCGCACACGTCGGCAGGGAGTGCCAGCGCCGCACGGCCATGCCCCCCGGCTCGCCCTCGCTGTCGTCCTGTGCCGACGCGGGCGAGCAGGAGGAAGACGCGCTCGCGGACTTTGGCTTGACTGCTCCCGACGCGATACTCGAGTACGACGACATCGAGGGGTCGGAAGTGTGCCGAGTTCTGGCCGCCGCGTGAACGCTGTTCGTCCCTAATAAACACTCGTTCGCACCACCCCTGTCCCTGTGTCGAGCCTCGCGCGCACCGCCGCGTTTGCGCGCGGAAAAATTGCGGCCGGGGCGCGGGGCTGGACCCCGGGGTTCCGGGTTGGCCTTTTCTTTGGTGTGCCTCCAGGGGCGCGGACGGCCGTGGCCCGCCACGCCCATGTCCAAGTACGTGGCGAGTTACGCCAAAGAGGACAACCGCCCCGAGCCCACGACAAAGCGCAAGCGACTGCGACAATCCAACAGCTCCGACGAGGACGAGGAGGACGCCGAGGACGAGGACGAAGGCGAGGACGGGGGCGACGACGAAGAGGAGGACGACGAGGACGAGGAGGAGGACGACGAGGACGATGGGGACGAGGACGAGGACGGGGAGGGAAGCGAAAGCATCCACAGCAGCAGCGACAACGACGACGACGGCGGCGCCCGCAAACAGCCCCGCGCGGGCGAGCTCGTCGCGCTCCGTGCACAGTGCGCCAAGCACATGGCGCGCGCGGACCGGGCGCTCGAGAAGAGGAAGGTTGCCGAGGTGCGCGTAGACCACCTGCGCGAGCAGCGGGACAAGGCGCGCGGCCAGGCCGAGAGCCTCGAGCGAAAAAACGAGCGCATGGCGGCGCAGATTGCCTCGCTCCGCGCTGCGCTCAAGGCGGCGACTGCCGCGGCGCCCGCGCGTTCCGCCGCGGTGGCGCTTGCGCCCATTGCAAGGCCAGACGCGAAGACTGCACAGCATACAAAAGCAGCAGCGACGGCGGCCGTGGTGCAGGCGGCGCGCCCCCGGGCGCCAGTGCAGCGCGCGGTCGGCGCCGCGGTCAAGTCCTCGCGCTATCGCGCCAAGCCAGCGCCTGCCGCCACCGAAGCAGGTCCGCCGCGCGGGAAACCCGTCTGCGCGGCGGCGGACTGGGCGGATATGGGTCTCCGCAAGGACTTTCACTATGCGCACGACAGCAGATGGGCCTAAGCCCGCTGAGATCGGGCCTTTTTTTTGCACTAAATACACGCTCGTGCTTGAGAGCCTGGGGTGTTTGCGTGTCTATGCAATGCACGCTCGTGCTTCTGTTTTGTCAGTGTGTTTATTCAACATGCACTCGTGCTCATGTGCGTGGGTGTGCGGCCGAGTCCACGCCTGCGGCATTCAGCGCGTTCTCCGCTGCGCGCGCTTGCCGCGCGAGGCCGCGCCGGAGAACGCGCTGCTCTTGGTCCAGGCGGCGCGTGCGCAGCGCGTCGATGTCGTTCGCCGATGCGCAGGTGCCCCGATCGCGGGCGCTCACCCCCAGCAGCCGGAGCACGCCCTCCTGCAGGCCCAGCGCGTGCCAATCGACGGACTCGCAGAGCTCGGCGATCATGCCCACCACCACCGTGGGCAGCGCGTAAAACACGCACCCGGGCCCCGCTTCGGGCGAGCTCGGCCGGGACGTGAGGCGCAGCGCCGCAAAGGACGCGTCGAGCTCGGTCGCGGCGGGCGCGGGGTGCGGAGCGGGCCGGCCCAGACGCGCGTGCACGCCGGCGCAGAAGGCGAACCCGCGCTCGGCCGAGAGGCCGTGGAAGCGCCCCACGCGCGCGCCGCCTGCCACGCGTGGCGCGGCGCGCGGCACCGGCTGTCTGTCGCCCCAGGTGTAGAGCGCGCCCGACGCCGACACCGCGGCGGAGTTGTGTGTCCCGCCGGCCACCGTGGCCATCGGGAGCGAGCCAAAGTGCGCGCCTTCGATGCGGGTCGGCCGGTCCCGATCCGCAAAGTCGCCATGCCCGAGCTGGCCCCTGTGCCCGCAGCCAAACGTCCAGACGGCGCCGTCGTTTGTCACCACCAGGGTGTGCAGATCGCCGCAGGCCGCCAGCAGCACCTGCGCGCCGCGCCACGGCGCCGGGGGAGGGTGGGTGCCGCAAGCACCAGGCGCATCCGGTACCCCGGGCGTCGCATGCGTCTCAGACACCCGAGTCGGCGTGGTGCGGATGTCCTGGTCGCCGAGACCCAGCTGGCCGTCTCTGCCCTCGCCCCACGCCCACAGATGGCCCTGCGTCGTCACCGCCACGGTGTGCACTGCGCCCGCCGCGGCCAGCACCACGCGCTCCCCGCCGGGGCTCGGCAACTGGCGCACTTCCCCCACCAAGGTCTGCGCCCCTGCTCCGAGCCGCCCGCGCAGGGCGCAGCCCCACACAAACGCAGTGCCACAGCGGGAGACGGCCACGCTGTGCGCCAGAACGCCCCGGCCCGCCGACACCATGCAGATCCCCAGCCCGGATATCCGTCGCACAAGCGTCAGAAGCGCCCTGTTCTCCACGTCCTGCTGTCCCAGCTGCCCGCACATCCCGTCGCCGCACGCCCACACGCTCGCGGCGTCGGTGAGCACCAGCGTGTGCGCGTACCCGCACGAGACCATCACGGCGCGCGCGCCGTGGAAGAGCTCGCGCCCGTGCCGCACCGGGCGCGCGTCGCAGTCGCGCGCGCCGGCGCCGTTGCCGACACAGCCCGCGGAGTCATGGCCCCAGGCCCACACCGAGCCAGCGCTGGTCACGCAGCACGCGTGCCTGCGCCCGGCCGACACCATGAGCACGTCCGCGCCAAACACGCTGTCCTCCCCGCCCTTGAGCACGGGCGGCGCGCCGTCGACCGGGTCCTCGGCCGGGCCCACGTCGCCGATGCCCCACACGTCGCCATACTCGGTCGCGAAAATCGTCGCCCCGAGTGCGCACGCGGCGGCCATCGCTGTGCGCGCGCGGCCGCCGCGCGCGTATATAGGTCGGCGCGGCGGGGCCGCGCCGGCCCGCGCCGTCACGCCGGCGCGGTGTCGGCGAAGCGCACCTTGCCGTCGGCGACGACGAACCCGTGCGAGCCCGCGGCGCACACCGGCGGCGGGCCGTTGTCGAGCGCCCAGTAGTGCATGACCCACGCGAGGTTCTTGAGCGTGCACGCGACGTGCGCGGGCGTCGGGATGCTGTCCTTGACGGCGTAGGAGAGCTTGCTGCCCATGAGGTCCGCGCGCACCGCCGCAAAGGTGGCCTCCTCGGAGCGCACGTGCTTGCCGAACTTGGCGCGGTAGATCTCGCCAAAGACGACGTCGGCGCAGTACTCCGCGTCGACGACGATGGCGTTGTGCGACATGTGGCTCGCGGCGACGAACGCGGGCACGACGACGTCGAGCATCTCCCAGAGGACCCGGGCGCCGACGCGCGGGATGCCGCGCGAGTAGTCGCTCCCGCAGAGCAGCATCACGCACACGAGGATGTGCGTGAGGTGCTCCTCGGCCATGACGAGCTCGCTCCCGACGGCCTGCACGCACGCCGCCTGCAGCATGCGCAGCAGCGTGCCGACGCACACGACCTCGTACTCGAGCCCGCGCGCGCCCTTGGCGTCGGCGCGCTTGCGCTTCGCGGCCGCGTCCTCGTCGATGGGGCTGCTCTTGATGCGCTTGACGAGCACGCGCGACTTGAACGCCGTGCGCTGCAGGTAGAGCATCGCGATGAGCACCACGTCCGAGTCGACGGACTCGACGACGAGGTCGCCGAACTTGTCCGCGTAGCGCATGAACTTGACGTCGGACTCGCCCATCGCCTGCATCTCGGGCATCGCCGCCTGCGTGCGCTCGTACGGCGAAAAGTCGATGCGCACGACGTTGACAAAGTCGAGCACGAGCGTCTTGCGCTGCAGCAGCGGGTCGTAGCTGCGCGCGAGCAGCGTCGTGATCATGCTGATCACGTTGGTCTTGAAGGTGCGGTTGAGCATCGCCGCGGCCCACACCTCCTGCCGCGGCGGGCGCGCGGGGATCTGGTCGCCGGCCTTGAAGGCAAACGGCGCGCGCGCGCGCCCCGTCGCGACGCGCCGCTCCTGCTCAATCGACTTGTACACGGGCACCTCCTCGTAGTTGTCGAAGGCGAGGATGACCGTCTCGAAGCGCCGGTGCAGCTCGACGAGCCGCCGCCCGAAGTTGCGCTCCACGTACTCGGCCCACGACGCGCCGCCCTCGGGGATCGTCGACTTCATCAGCAGGATCTGCCCGTCGACAAACACCGTCGCCACGCCGGCCTGCAGCTCCTTCCGCACGTACGCGGTGCCCTCGGCCTTCCAGATCCGCGCCCAGTCGCCGTGGATCCCCATTGCGTGCCGCCGCCCTGCAGCGCCCGCCGCGCCCCGTGGGCGCGTTTGCGTGTTTTTTT
>Ga0209702_10008405_pt1 | contig 12027 bp, 14 predicted proteins | sample FRY01_FD_187210 | JGI IMG/M metagenome (GOLD analysis project Ga0209702, IMG submission 187210) | Freshwater microbial communities from Lake Fryxell liftoff mats and glacier meltwater in Antarctica - FRY-01 (SPAdes) (version 2) | ecosystem: Environmental > Aquatic > Freshwater > Ice > Glacier... | reverse complement strand
CTTCTGCACGACAGGATTGCTTACGAACTCAATCGGCTTTCCGGGCTTCGGAGGGGGAGGAGCTTGTTTATAGTCGTCGGGCAACTTCTGCACGACAGGATCGCCATTTACGAACTCAATACTTTTCATAGTGGCCGCGTCGGGGAGAGCCAACTGAGCGGGGTTAACCAGCTCCCCCATAGCAATAGGATTGGCTCCTTGGCCTTGTGCGATTATACTAGGTATCCCGCCCGGAAGGGTAGCTGGAGCCGGAGCGGACGCAGCCTTAGCCGTTGACTTCTTAGCCGCCGCTTTCTTCGGAGGGGGAGGAGCTTGTTTATAGTCGTCGGGCAACTTCTGCACGACAGGATCGCCATTTACGAACTCAATCGGCTTTCCGGGCTTCGCCTTGGCGGTAACCTCGGCCATGAAGGCTGCAATTCTTTTATCGGCGTCTTTTTTACTCTCTGCCATGTCAATTGGCTTTCCGGGCTTCGCCTTGGCGGTAACCTCGGCCATGAAGGCTGCAATTCTTTTATCGGCGTCTTTTTTACTCTCTGCCATGTCAGTGGTTCCCACTATCTTTGATACTATCAATCTTATCACTTAGACGGTCACCCACACTATCTATGCGGGCTTGTAGGCTTTTGAACGCAGCATCTACTTCTGTACGGGTGACGCTATCACGGGCAATCTGCTCCCGCGTCTGGTGCAGTAGTTTACCTACTCGGGTCAATTCCTCATCTTTGCTTTTCATTAGGTACATTGTTAATCCAACTAAGGCGGACAGAATAAGGTTCCACACCACTATTTCTTGTTCCACCTATGCAGCCTCCTCTTCTGGAGGTGCGATCATAGGGAACAATACGTCCCCACCGAAATATCCCAAATATTCTTGGACGCCCATATGCCCCAGCTTGATGGAGGGGTCTATCCATACGGAGAACCCGCGCTCCCGCGCTTGGTCACAGAACAAGAAGTCTTCCCCGATGTATCCTTCTTCCGTCAGTAGGAAGTCGAACACGCAGGGCACAACCTTCTTCAGCCTACCGTCGTAATACTTACGCTCGGGGTTGGTTTCCAAATAGGAGGTTATTACCTCTCGGCGTATCATCATGAATGCGGTTGCGACCCGCTTGGCTCGGACTAGACCCATAGCGTCCATCGTTAGGTGGCCCGCATCTTCGTCTAGGTCAGCAATATACACCTTATCGGTGCTTCGTGTACGGGGAACCCCCGCCACAATGTCTCGTCCGCTTTCCGCGGTCCAAGCTAGCAAGCGGAATACGTCTTCCGCTTCAAAGTTAATATCGGAGTCAATGAACAGCAGAGTGTCGCAGTCAGACTCCAAGAAATCATTCACCAGCAGGTTCCGCACGCGGGAGACAACAGAACACCCACAGATGCTTCCAATCTGTATCTCTAGCCCATGCTGCGGAGCCTGCTGCGCCAGTTTCGCAAGCGAAACGGCGAGCTTCAAGGAAACCTTAAAGTCATAGGCAGGAAGCCCAATAAAAAGCTTCCTGCCTTCAAACGAGAATGATTTTTCGTTTTTCACATATCACCCGTAGAACACTACTGCGGAGGCGACGCTCGTAAGGGTAGCATACAGCCCTGTCTCAACAAGGATGCCTTGTCCGGGAAGATCAATATGGACCCATCCAGCCTGCGCATCCGTGGGGGTATTGATAGTAAGTAGATACTTCCCACCAACCCCATCTATAAGGGCCACAGACCCAGCGGCGGCGGCGAGGTGAATATACACCGCCTTTATACGCGTGCGCCCTACTGCATTGTCATTCGCATCCACGAACGCCCCAGTCGAGGTTAACGGTTTTGTGGCTTTAACATCGGTCTGCATAGTTACCCCCTATTAGGCTGCGGTGGAAACTGCGGCCCATGTAGTAGCGCCGTCTGTGTTAATATACGCACGGTCTGCGATGCCGCTGCCGTCAGTGCGAAGGTAGAGTGAACCTTTCGCTGCCGAAACAGTGGGGGCGCCCGAACCTACGTAGATGCCAACAGCGGAAGTTGTACCAGTGAGGAGGGCTGCGCCCCCCGCAACAACTACGTCGTCGGTCTTGGAGGCGAAGCCTGCGTCCGAAACAACCGGACCAGAAAAAGTGGTGGTACCCATAATAATTTCTCCGTGTAGTAGCACATATACCCGCTGTCTCTACTACGTCTGCTAGGACAGTCAGCGGGCGTTATATTCCCTAGTCCTGCTAAGATAACAGAAAGGAAGTAAAAAGAAAGGGGAGATATTTCTATCCCCCCTCTCGTTATTTTGGTTGTCCTAGGAGGCTTACGCCCCTGCGGAACCCCACATACCCAAAGGATCGGACCAGCCGAAGCTGTACCGTTCACGGGCCTTGTAACGGACGTTGCCCGTTTCAAAGTCACCGTCCATGCCTGTCGACATAGCTGCACGGGTGAAGTGCTTGAGGCCGTTTGGAACGTCAGTGGTCAAGAACCATGCGTTCGTATCGGTCAGCCAGTGGTGAACGCCGTAGCCGTCAGGGATTGCCCCATTGGTGCGGAGAGCGTTCAGGTCGTTGTCAGCAGTGCCAACGCGAAGCTCGGTTTCGAGCAAGCGAGTAGCAACGAACTGCAAGGCCGGTGGGATAATCAGCTTCTTCGGCTTTGCAGCGATCAGCAGACCCCGTTCATCCGTCCAAGCCGAAATCTGAATGACCGCTGCTTCCAAGGAAGTTTCGTTCAAATCAGCCGGAGTAGATGGGATGTTCGAGTTAGTACCACCAGATACCAGAGGGTGAGCATTCGAGAACAAGGCTACACCGTCGCCACCTACGTAGCTACCGCTAAAACCGTTATTCAAGGTAGCCGCCGCCTTGACCTGCTTGGTATAGGCCATGGCACGTGCCAGACCCTTGGTATACCGCGAGGACAGGGAGTCGTAGAGGTTATCTTCGACTGCTTCTTCCGTGATGGAGAAGCCGAGAGCGATTGTCTCGTGGGTATAGCGAGAGGTGAATGCTTCCTGCGCAGTATCGTATTCGATGCCTGTGCCTTCATCCTTCACCGGAGCAGCCCCAAAGCCCGAGAGCTTCGTTTCTTCTTCAAAGGAACGTTCCGAGGTTTCAGTCTCGTAGATTTCCTTATGTTCTTCGCCGTACCGCTTATATTCCAAACCGAACAAAGCGTTCAGGCCCGGAAGCAGTTCTTTCAGCAGTTGTGCGCGTGAAATTGCCATGGTCAGTCTCCCTTAGACGCCGGTTGGGTTGTTATATTGGTGCATACCGGCGTTCCACTTGACGAGGACTTCAGTATACGAACCAGCGGAGTTTACCGTTTCAGCAACTACGTCCACGATACGAACAGGCCACGTTGAAGTGGTGTTCGTGGTCGCGTTTGCGGCTACTGCGGAATTGCCAGTGGTTGCGGAACCTGCGTTCTGGACCAATACAGCGTTGTTTCCGACAACTGTGCGCGTCACGCCACCAATGGTGGTCGTAGCCGAAACAACAGCAACCTTGTATAATACGCTTGGGTCGTCTGATACGTAGGCGTCGATATCCGAAGCCGTAACAGCGCCGGGGTAGGACTGACGGAACGTCTTGCCATAGGTAGCATCGGTGTACGAGCAACCAAGGAAAACGCCCACAGGTGTTGCGGTATTAGTGCCGGTGTCTTTTTCCAGCGTTCCTGCACTTGTCAGCTTAACAACGTCACCATAGAAAATGGCTGTTGCCGAAGCAGAGGTGATTGGAATGCTGCGCGTTGCACCAGCAAATACCTGTGAACCAATCAAGTTGACTGGACGAAGGCCATATGGCGCTTCAACTACAGGGTATGCCATGTTAGACTCCTATTCTATTTGCCACGACCAAATTCGGTCTTAGTTTTCCGCTCTTTGAAAAGCGGCATACGTGGATCACTTTCGCGCATGAAGTTGTTATCAACCGACTCCATTTGCGCTTTATTCTGGTTAGAAAAGTAATCAGAGCGTTGGTTTACCATTTCCGTTGGCATCTTGCAGAGAAGCAATCCGCCTACTTCGATGTTATCGGTGAACCGGCTGTCAGGGTCGGCCAGCATCTTAAATTGAGGCTGTTCTTCCATTCGGACTGGTTCCCATCCTTCGCGCATCTTACCCGATACGTTAGAAGCGTCATTCTTACCCATGCTAGAAACGCGAACCCAACGATAGTTGTATCCGGCTTCTTTAACAGGCTCTGGCAGCGTGGATGCTGGTTGCCATACCTTTGGGCGTTCCTGATGCTCACGAGTGTTCAGTACCCTATCAATTCGGGCGTCGGACGAGCTATCGGCAGTGCGTTTTACATCGGTCATTGACCTGACTCCATTTTCACGAGTTCTTCAGCATATTGCTTAGGGGTAAGGCCCAACTTCCTAGCGATTGCCAGTTGTGATGCCTTGAGTACGACTTTTTTGGGGGAGGTACTTCGTGAAGCAGGCGCGACTACATTAGCGGCCTTGGCCTTCCTGCGGGGCGTATCTGACGCCGCAGCATCTTCATCATCCCCGAAATACTCGGGGAACCGGCGCTTCATCGTTGTGTCGACGGCCTGCCAGTATTCATCGGAACCCACATAGGAGTCACCGCGTTCACGCTGTAGCTTTTGATGAAGCCCTAGTGCGGTAGCAGTCATTTCCGGGTCTGTGCCCCACCAACCATTGCGCTCTTGCCACGCCATAGTCTTGGAGTCAGGCCGAGGAATATTCGGCTGCTGTTGTGGTACCTCTTCTGTTGGAGATTGTAAAGTAGGTCTATAGCCTTTTACTTGATTAGCCCGATACGTAGCGTCATTCAGTTTGGTCTGAGCGTCCAACAACTTGTCGCTATCGCCAGCTTCATAGGCTTCTTTATATTCGCGTTTAGCGATTTCTACCGCATTAGCGGCGCTCTCGCCCCAACTGGAAATCAGGGACTTCTCACCCTGTTCAAGCGTGCCCTTGAGCCGCTTGTTTTCTTCCATCATGCGATTGGCAAAAGACAGAGCCTCATGCTGTTCGCGGGATGCTTTCTCTTTGTCACGACGTTCATCGTGCCAAACCTTCTTAAGCTGCTTCAGACGCTGCTTGACCTTGTCGGAGTATTCCCCGAGTTCGTCTTCCTCAAGTTCTTCGACAAGTTCCTTTGGTAGTGGTTGGCGGTTCCTGTCTTCTTCAGGAGTATCGTCTTCCACCTCAATCTCAAGCTCATCGTCTTCTTCTAGCGATACCTCAAGATCATCGTCTTCCATGTATTCGTTCTGTTTTGTTGCTTTTGGCATTGGTATTCCCCTTAGTTATGCGCGGTAAATCCCGCGTGGGTCTTGGACAACGGCTTCGATGGAGTCGTCGTTAATCACACGAAATTCTTGCCCGTGGATTTTCAGGCGTGAGCCTGCATGGGGGCGGACAACGACAAAGTCGCCTTCCTTGCACCATGGTCCGTTGGGAAAGCGTGTCTTATCTGCGTAAGCGTCCGGGCCTACCCGCATGACGAACAGAACTGTCGCCAGTATCTCTTCATTCGCGAGGGTAATGTCCGACTTAATCAGTCCACTGGTGAACTTCTTTTCCGCTTTGGGTACCATACACAGGATGCGGTATCCTGATGGTTCTGGAAGCTGTTTGGATGCTACTTCTTCCATGTCGATATCGCTTTTTGTGGCGACCTTTGTTTTAATCATCGTCGTGTTCCAACCTTTGCGCTAGTTCGATAATGTGATTTTTGGACATAAGCATACCGCGGACGGTCCCACAGGCGTACTTATATTCGGCGTAGTCTTTAGCCCCACCGCTGGCTAAGCCTTCGGTAGTAGACGCAATGTCTTCGTCTATCTTTCTCGCTAGGTGAGCGAGCATTCCCTCTTCCATTATTCCCCTCCTTGTGGTGCTTCAGGTGCTTCTTCGCTTTGCGCAGCCTGTTGTAGTAGCTGTGTGGCCCTATCAACATTGTTCGCTTCGGCCTGTGCTTTGCGGTCTGTTTCCCGCTCTGCTTCTTGTGCTGCGGTCTTGGCGATTTCGACGCCCATACGCAGTCCTGCTTCTTGCTCCTTGGCGGATAGCTGGGCTTTGGCGGTGGAGACTTTGGCACCCACGTCCAGACCCTTCATCCGTTCCTGCGAAGCAATGCGCTCCTTGTCGAGGTTGAGGCGGTCGTTTGCTTCCGCCCCGTCGATGATGAGCTTCTTCTCCTTGATATCCAGTTCGCGGCCCTTCAGTTCCAACTCCTTCTGCTGCATCTGCACGATGGGGTCTTGCTGGGCCTCCTGCGCCTTCTTCTGCGCAGCCTCCTGCTGGTTCTTCTGCGACAAGCCTTGAGCGGCTGCGGCAGCAAGACGGGAAATATCCACTTCGGTCTGCTCGTCCATCTTCGCATCTGGGGCTGGGTATGGCACGCCTGCCTGCTCTTCGATCTGCTTGCGATACTCGAACGCCAGATGCTCTGAAATATGAGCATTCATAGCCGCCATCATGGTCTGCGCCGCTGGGTTCTGGCCCATTAGCTGCCGTATCTTGGGGTCTTGCATGGCTGACATATGGACCGTGATATGTGCCTCATGGTCCTGATAGATAAACGCCTTCACGGGCTTGCCGTTAATGACATTCATATTCTCACTGACAGGGTCATGCGGCTGCTCGTTGTCCTCTGGCATGGGGACCAGCTTATTGGCTTCCTTGATACCAAGGACTTCCAGCATCTGGCGGTGGAGCAGCGGGAGGTTGTACAGTTGCGGCGCACCTTGTGCCAGTTGAAGCACAGCTTGGTACTGCACGACCTTCTGAGCCATTGTGGCTGCGTTAGGATCACTAACGGGAATAACATCCACGCTATCGTAATCAGCCTGCTTGGCCGATGGTTCACCTTCTTCTGGCTCGTAGCTGTATTCGTCGTCGGTATTGTCGCGGATAATCCCCTTCAGGATGCGAAACTCCTGCCGCATCGAATAGTGGATGCGAGCCTGAATGGCCGACATTATCTTCAGTGTACGCTCAAGGATAGCCAGCGTTGTGCCCACAGGTGCCTGCGCACTCATGTCAGACACCTTCATGTCGGCTGCGGACGCGAAGCGCCTGCCTTCTTCTACGATAGTATTCAGAAGGGAGTACAGAACTTGGCTAGGCTCTTTGAATGGCAACGGCATGATGTTGTCACGCATGGTGCCAGAACCAACGTCTACGTCCCTGAACTCCCCCGGCCCGATAGGCGTATCATCGCCCTTGATGCGGAGGCTTTTAGTTTTGAAGCCCCCCGGTAGATTAGATAGGGTACCAGCATCAACAAGCTGACGGATAAGGCTAGTACCAGACTTAGCGAAAGCACCAATAAGATGGATAAGTCCAAAAGCATAAAACCCAAAGCCCGGTACATAGGAGTAGTGTACGAAGTGGTTGCGCTTGGTTTTTCTCTTATCATCTTCCCCCCAGTTCCGGCGTATGGCAAGGATTTCGCCTGACGCCTTATCCATTGTCACCACGTATGGACGTGCAATTTCGTCGTCTTCGGTGAAGTAATCGTCTTCAATGGTGAGGTTGACGTGCATTTCGAGTAGTTTGTACCGCTCATCGGACTCCGCACGGAAGCCCATCTTGCTGGCTATCTCTTTTTCGACTTCATCTAGGGTGTTTGTTGGTTCCCCTAGGTCTGTACCTAGGTAAAAACCCGAATTTTGGAGCTTTTTAAGCTCGTTTGGCGTTTTCCGCATCACATGCGTCACGCGCTCGGCGGTTTCTAGGTTGGAAGCCCCATATGGCACCACAACGTCTTCCGCGGGGATATACATGGCCGTCTGGCGGTCCAAATTAGGGTCAAAATAGCACTTTTTGAACGCATTTCCGGCTAGGCCCAGCCCCCACAGCATTCTTTCATGCTCGGGGCGGTACTCAACCATCCGTTCGGTAAGCTGGTAGTTCATATCGTCTTGGACACGGGACGCTGCCTCGCGTTTTTCTAGTGTATCCTTGCCAATAATCTGTGTTTTCACTGGCCCTGACGCTGGGAATGTCTCCATCATCGTTTCAGCTTGGAATTTCACCAGTGCTTCAGCCAGCAGTGGGTGGTGTACGCCGCACGCGCCTTCCCATGGCTCCGTCCGGTCTTCGATCTTCATACCCAGCAGGTCCAGACCATCCACGTATGTCTGTATCCACTCCTTGCGGGAGGCTACGTCGTCTTCATAGTCAGACAGTAGGTCACTAGACAGAGAAGTAAGCACGTCGTCGTCCAACCACTCGGCCATGTTCTCATCGAACTCAGCTTCGCGGTCTTCGTCTTCACCGTCGCCTAGGATGATTTCCATCATGTCGGGGTCGTCTTCTTCTACGACTACCTCAATATCCATAACCTCGCCATCTTCTTCCATAGGACCACCCATGGGCATGGCGGGGAGGCCCATCGGGGCTTGGTTCAGCGACTTATCGACGGCCATTAATAATACCCTTTTCTGGAACTGCGGCCCCTAAAGTACCTTTGTTCCTCGTCTTCGTCTAGTAGCGTAGTCACATAGCCCCCCTGACGAAACCGCATCATCGCCAAACTCAGGCTATCAACATAGTCGTCGTGTGAGCCTGCGGGGAACTCAGCTACTTCATCTACGACTTCTTCAGCCCAGTGCGTTGCTGGTGCCCACACACGACCTGACGCGAATATGTCCGCCACGGCGTTGAGCCTGCTTATCTTGTCATTGCCCCTTGTCGGGGTGTACTCCTGCACGGGTAAGCCCATGGCCCTAAGCTCGTATATGAGCGGCGCGCCCGAGGCTTTCTTCTCGATTATCAGCCCGTCGGGTTCCCACTCCTTATACTGGTCGATGGCGACCTGCTTCAGCCGCGGAAACTCCATCCGTTCACGGAACGCATTAAGTAGGATTATGTTCGGCTGAGTAGTCCCATTATCGTCTTCCTTATAGAACACGCCCCACATGGTTAGCGCCGAATAGTCGGCACGCTGGGTTTTCTCGAACGCCGTATCCCAAGATTGTAGGGTGAACTCACATGCTGGTGGCTCGTCGCCCTCCCACACCTGCCACCACTCTCGCTTAATTATTGCACTCTGGTCTGACGTGGGGTTCTGCTGGTACTGCGCCATCCACTTGCTGTTCGGCAATTCCGTCTTCAGCGCGGTTAGTTCATCCATAGGCCAGAACTCCGGCCACAGCGGATTGCCTGACGGTAGGATTGCAGGAAACTCTATGACCTCCCACTCCTTACCACCGCGCTGCATGGAGGACTTCAGCACCTGTCCGGTCAGGTCACGCTTACTCCAGCGCGTATTATGACTCACCACTCCGTTGGCGATAAAGTTCTCGGTACGGTCAACTTCCACGTCAAACACTTCTTCCCGGCCCGCAGGGGTTACGCTAACTATTTCGTCGTAAGTAGCGTGCTGCGGCTCGGAGCGTTTCCGGCTTCGTTTGTGACCTTGCGGGACGCTCGCACCCTTCGGCCCTACAAGTAAATCGCCCACCCGCAAGTCTTCCAACCGTACCCATTCTTCAATCCTTCCGCGCTTAACGAGGAACGGATGCCTCGCGTTCGCCTTCAACACCCGGTTAGATCGTGTTTGCACAGCGTATATGTCATCAACACCACTTGACTGCCAATTGTTCACCCGCGCCGCGGTTAGTTCGCCGTTCTCATATGTAGCCACTATATCACCGGGGCGTATATCTTTCAGGGGCGTCTCACTCCCGTCCGGGCGTAACACTGCGGTATCTCCCGCCATACACATAACCACGACTATCGCCCCACCCGGCTGGAGGCGTTGCCGCGGCCCCGAGGTGTACCACTCGTATGTCTTGTCGTAGATATCCGGGTTTATTTCCGCTAGCGCCGCTTCTTGCTCGCTGTGGGGATCGTCGATGATGAGCACGTCCGCGCCCTTGCCGGTCACCGTACCACCTACGCCAATAGCGAAATAGTCTCCGCCCTTGTTTGTCTGCCAGCGCCCAGCAGCTTTACTATCCGCTTGCAGTGCCACGCCGGGGAATAGCGTATGGAATATCTCGCTGTCGAACAGGTTACGAACTTTACGTCCGAAGCCTACCGCTAGTTCAGCAGTGTGAGAGGTCTGAATTACTTTCTTCTCGGGGTACTTCCCAAGGAACCATGCAGGTAGCAGGTAGGAGGCAAACTCACTCTTGGTGTGCCGCGGCGGCATATTGATTATCAGGCGCTTTAGTTTACCTGCTGCAACTCGCTCGAACGCCTCGGCCATGATGGCGTGGTGCCGCCCTGATATAAAGGCAGGCCACACTTCCTTCACGAACGGCATGAAGTGATCTTGCGCGTTCTTGCGCTTCTTGAGGTCTTCTAGCTTCTCAAGCTCAGCAAGCAGGAGTTCCTGCTCCCCCTGCGACAGTAGGGGGAGGATACTTGGGATGTCTTCTAGCTTAACTTCGTCAAGCATCTTCGGTTTCGGCGGACGTATCACCCCCCTCCGGCTGGCCTGTTTCCGCAGGCTCAGGAGCTACATCTTCGTATTCACCTTCGTGAATAGGTTCTCTCTGCCTAGCAAACAGTTCGTCTGCCGCATCAGCCAAGGGTTTTACTTCGATAAGCTGGGTGTTCAGCAGGCGCTTCACACGCTCCTTGATCGCTTTTTCTAGGGCTTCGGGTGTGTTGTAATTTATATTTATCTCACTGCGCTCGGTGAACATCCCGATATCGCTATGCTTGCCTAGGAGTTCGATGGCCTTCAACTCTATCTTAGGATCACCGTGGTCAGCTAGCTCCAGCAGCTTATTAGTAAGCGCGGACCTGATGCGCGCCGTATCCGCAGACAACTCACCCGCATAATTTTTCATGAACTGCTGGGCGGCACGCCCGCCGACGGTGGTTTGCAGGGCTTTACCGTTACCCTTCCGCAGGGCTTGTTCCATCAGCGCCTTCATGGCGTGTTCGTCTTTTTCGTCTTCGACTTCCGGCAGGGAGATATCCCCGCCAAGCTCGTCCAGTAGGTCCGCGGTGTTCGCGGCTACCTTCATAGCATCTACGTGCGTAGGTGCTTCTTGGTCGGACAGGTCGTAGGGGAGCGGGTGCTCCTTGCTCGGTTCTATCTTAATCATCTTCGTCGGCACTGGGTCTTGTCCCCTTTGCGTGCGTGCGGTGGTTATTTTTAGTTTCTTATCAGGGTACTTCTGTAGGTGCAATGGAAACTGAAATTTTCAAAAAATACCCCTCCCCCCTTTGCTTTTGAAAACATGACGGGGGGTGTTTGGCAAAACACCTTCTAAATTTCAAAATCCCAACATCCAACGTGCGGAATAGTAATAGAGGGGGGTGGGCACTTTTTTCTGTGGTTTGGGCCGGTGGGGCCCGGTGGGGCCCGCGCCCTAACCGATGTTAGGCCTTGGTTGTCCGATATTCTGTGTTACAAAATAAGGGCGGAGGCAATTCTGCCAACGCATAACAAATAGGATACTTCACTATGACTAAGGCAACAACAGCAAGTGTGCGCAATGCAGCGGCTAAGGCCAAGCTGGAGGTTAAGGCAGTTAAAGCAGCTAATGCCTTAACTATTAAGGCGCTGGCAACCGCTAAGGTTAAGACATTGGATCAATTGCAGACGGCATTCGTTACCGCGTCCGTAAATGGCGAAGGGTCAACCTTAGCTTTTGCGACAGGATTGACGGCTGAATTCGGCAGGGGGTGGGAAAAAATACCGCTTGCTGGCCCTTGCATCAATTCGAACGAGAAGGCATTGCGTGACAATATCAAGACACGCAAGGCCAGCCTATACGCAATGCTTAAGGCAAAGGGATACTCAAACCCTAGCGTTTTGTGGGCGCGCGTTATGAAGGCAGCAAGCGGACCTAAGCCAAAGGGCGCGAAAGCCAATTGGGCGAGGGCAATGGACACAAGACAAAAAGAAGAATTGTCCACGTTGTTCAAGGCCTTCTTTAATGCGGAGGATTGCAGTCCTATCGCTTGCGCGGTCAACGTGTCAATTGCCACGATACTGACTGAACAATTCAAGGTGGATATTTCCACGCTGAAGTCTTAACCTACGGAGGGGGCGCATATCGCGCCCCCTTTTTTTTGTCCAACGCTAACGGCGTTAGGCCTGCTTATGAT
>Ga0209702_10008404_pt1 | contig 12028 bp, 13 predicted proteins | sample FRY01_FD_187210 | JGI IMG/M metagenome (GOLD analysis project Ga0209702, IMG submission 187210) | Freshwater microbial communities from Lake Fryxell liftoff mats and glacier meltwater in Antarctica - FRY-01 (SPAdes) (version 2) | ecosystem: Environmental > Aquatic > Freshwater > Ice > Glacier... | reverse complement strand
AAACCTATATTTCCCTTGATCCTGATGAGAGAGTAGAATTCGAACAGATCGTTACTTCCGATCTCCAATACGAAGAGGTTAAGAAAATGGTCACTGTTTATGAACAACGAGGGATTGAAAAGGGGATTGAAAAGGGGATCGAAAAGGGGATTGAACAAGGGATCGAAAAAGGGATCGAAAAAGGAATTGAACAAGGAATCGAAAAGGGGAAGAAGGAAACGCTGCTTCTGTTGTTGAACAAGAAGTTCGGGCCACTTTCAGAAGCACAGCAGCAAGCCATTCTTCAAATCGAATCGATGCAGAGGCTGGACGAGTTATTGCTTTCGATCATCGACACCAACTCGCTCGAGGAACTGAAACTCTAGGCGGAGGTCGTAGTGCAGAACAAACGATATCCGCCACGCGCATGTCGCATAGTAGGACGCGATATGGATCGCGGACGCCAGATCATCCAAGGCGATGAAGCCGAATAATTTTGGGCGACGAAAGATGTCAATTTTGAAGTAGATCAAAGTGACACGGTTCGCATCATTGGACGCAACGTAGACTGGAAATGGTCCTGCCCTTCATGGTCCTGCCAACCAAGCTTTCACCATTCGTATAAAAGGTGCTATTGATGGTCAAACTTCCGAGCAAACCGACAAACGGCATCGATCCAGCCCGACAAAATCTGCTGGTGGAATTTGTGGAAACTTATATGCCCCTTGATTCGCAGGAAAGCATAGAATTTGAGCAGATCATTTCTTCTGACGACCAATACAAAGAGGTTAAGAAAATGGTCACTGTTTATGAACAACGAGGGATTGAGAAGGGAATCGAACAAGGAAAGAAGGAGACTCTGCTACTTTTGTTGAACAAGAAGTTCGGGCCACTTTCAGAAGCACAGCAGCAAGCCATTCTTCAAATCAAATCTATGCAGACGCTGAATGAATTGTTACTTTCGATCATGGATGCCAGCACAATTGCGGAGTTGGATCTATAAGACGCTTCGCCGAGTGCATTCACCACGAAACACACGAATGACACGAAAAGGGTAACAAATTAAAGTCGAATGGTCGTCATAGCGTGTGTTCCCAACGCACCGCAACTCCTGAAATGAAACTCATGCTTTTCTAGTTTTCATTCGTGTGATCCGTGGTTTAAAAATCAAATCGCAGTCGTCACCACGCAGAACACGGAGTTCACTGAGAAATTCACGATGAACCAGGAACCAGCATATTTCCCCCGTCAACCGGTAATGCCTCATTCAGCACCGCATTCTGCAAAACAGGGCATGGATGGGCTGAATATGCCACACCATGTTGGTGAACGTCATCGCGACTTTGGGATTTTTCTGGACGTCACCGGCAAAGTTAACGTAGCTTTGCCACACCGATCCGATAGTCGTCGAGATCAATCATGGGAGGCGATCACACCACACGCCGGTCACCCACAGGAACGAAGTCCGCGCCAACAGTCCCTGTCTTAATTCGGGTCATCTGCGGTTGAAAAGAAAACGCAGTCTTTTCCACGGCGAGCACAGAATACACGAAGATTATTATGCGAATCACGGTTCGTTAAAGTAGCCGTCACTCTCCGAGTGACGAATGCCAGGCGTCACTCGGAGAGTGACGGCTACTTTTTAAAATCAAGTAACATTTTTCTGTCCCATCCGTCAGCACCAAGCACCAGGAACATTTTACTTCGCACCAAGAACGCCGTGATTCCAACCAAGCACGAAGCACCAAGAATATTTTTTCACATGCCCGAATACGATAGCCCTTGGAAAGAGATTCTTGATAAGTATTTTAAAGAGTTCATGCAGATTTGCTTTCCCGAACTTTATGATGCGATTGATTGGCGTACGCCGCCCAAAATGCTGGACAAAGAGTTTCAGCAGATTGCCCAGGAAAGTGAAACGGGACAACGAACGGTCGATAAACTGGTCGAAGTCCGCTTGCTCACGGGGCAATTGGAATGGTTGTTAGTCCACCTGGAGATCCAAAGTCAATCCAGTAACGCCTTTGCCCGGCGAATGTTTGTCTACTATTACCGGATCACCGACAAGTTCCACCAACCGGTCGTCAGCCTGGCGGTATTGGGAGACGCCGACCCTAATTGGAATCCGCAGCACTTTGAGCAATCGCACTTTGGCTGTCGCGTTCGATTCGAATTCCCGACCGTCAAGTTGGTTCAGTTTGAAAGTCGGATCGAGGAACTCGAACAATCAGAAAACCCGTTCGCAACAGTGATTCTCGCTCACTTGATGACGCTGAAAACAGCGGGCAATCCTGTTGATCGCGGTCAATGGAAACTTCGATTGCTGAAACCTTTGTACCGACGCGGAATGCCTCGCGACACGATTCGCGATTTATTTCGCGTGATTGATTGGATGATGGACCTACCCACCGACATCGCCCTACAATTCGAAAACGAGCTTTTAACATTTGAACGGGAGAAACACATGCCTTATGTCACTTCAATTGAACGACATGGAATGGAACGAGGAATTGAAAAAGGAATTGAACAGGGAATTGAACAGGGAATTCAAAGAGGCGAGCTGGTTGGCCAAATCCGACTGTATCAGCGGCTGTCGGGGCAGCAAGAACAACCGCGTGAACAGTTAATCAGCCAAACCGTGGAAGCCCTCCAATCCCAACTGAACGAATTGCATCAAGTCTATCAAGCGAGCCATTAACACCAAGTACCGCCGCAGGGAGCGGGGAGCAGGGAGCAAAGTAGGCAGGGAGCAAAGTGATGGGCGACGAAACAGATTTTCGATTTCAACAGTTAGTGATTTGGCAGCGAGCGGCGGACTTGGCGATCAAGCTCGATGAAATTTCCGTGGAATTGGATGAACGCAAGAAGTATCGTTTTGCTGAACAACTCCGAGCTGCTGGACTGTCCATCTCAAACAATATCGCTGAGGGATCCGGCAGCAATACCACACCCGACTTTCGCAAATTTCTAGACATCGCAAGAAAGTCAGCGTTTGAATGCGCCAGCATGCTGCTGATCTTCAAACAACGAAAATATCTGAACGATTCAAAAGCGGATACACTGGTTTCGGAACTCGCATCAGTCTGCAAAATGATCGTATCTTTTTCACGAACTCTGAAGTAGCGAGGAGCAGGGAGCAAGGAGTCGCTCCACGCTCACGGGTCTTCGCTCCATGCCCACCGCGATTAAGATCGATTGCGTCTCCAAACCCTGCCGCCTCCGTGATGAAGAATGACAGGAGCAATAAACATGAACCTGACTGAGAAAGCGTACCGTGAAGTGGTGGATTTGTTTGCCCGTGGGACGACCGCATTAGAGATCGTCAGGTTCAAACCATCGCCAGAATCCCAGGAAAGGGCACGGTATCTTCTCGATCGGTCAAAGTCAGATGAGTTAACAGAGGAAGAGACTGCTGAGCTGGAGCGTCTGGGACAAATCGAGTCGCTCATGCAACTGGTCAAGGCGCGGGCCCGGTACTACGCGAACATCGCATCATGAGTTCCACCAGAATCTCAGCAGCATTAAGACGCAGCGTTCAGGCACGTGCAAAAGGGTGCTGCGAATAATGTTTACTGTCAGAAGATGATGCATGGTTCTCTCATGAACCGGATCATATCATCGCTGAAAAACACGGCGGTGAGACGACGTTTGAGAATCTCGCGTGGGCCTGCTTCGATTGCAATCGATACAAGGGCTCAGACAGTGCATCCAGAGATTCATTAACGGGATCACTCGCCCCTCTGTTTAATCCGCGGTTGAATCGTTGGGGAGAACACTTTGAGTACATTCAGGGAAGCGTCAATGGAACGACTGCGATTGGTCGCGTGACTGAAAAACTGCTGAAGCTCAATTTGACCGAACGTTTAGAAATCAGACAAATGCTTGTCGAGATTGCTCGCTATCCCGGATAGGCCACTCGACTCAACACTCCCCCTGGCCCTTTGCTCCACGCTCTTCGCTCCAAGCACGCCTTTGTCCCAACCAAGCACCAAGAACGAAGAACAAAGAACCAGGAACCAGGAATCATTGCCGCGACGATTCAACACAACCGTCTGGCTGGTCGCAGCCGTCGTCGGATTGAGCGTTGTGCAATGGCTCAGTCGAAAGCCTGAATCACTAAGAACTCCAGGCCCATCGCGCGGTGATATTGTTCTGACCGATGAGACGCTCAAGGATGAAATTTCAGGCTGGAAGAAGACAGCGTTCACTCCCGCCAAGAGTCCCGAGCAATTGCCGGAAGGCCAATTTTGGTGGACCCACGCCTGGAGGTTTACGGACACAGATCTGAATGCATTGGTGGCATTTGATCAGGCTGATTTCAAACACTGGCATGACCTGACGGTCTGCTATGAGGGCATCGGCTGGAAAGTATATGATCGGCATGCTGATTCCACGCTGACTGACGGACAGGACTGGCCTTACATTGTTGCCCGACTTTCACACAGGGACACCGAAGCAGTCCTGGTGTTCTCTTTGTTTTTTGATGATGGCGACCCGGTGGATGCCGCGGCCTATGAACAACAACGCTCCATGAAACTCGACTTCACTGACAGGTTTTCCTCCAGATTCAATGACCAGCAGCGGCGAATCAGCAGTGTAGCCAACCTGCGTCAGTGCCAGGTATTTGCGACAGACACGCAGAAAATCAGTGAACAGCAACTGCAGCAGATCGTCGATCTGCACCTGGAGACTCGATCCGTGTTTCGGACTGAATGGCTGAAGCAGTGGCGACTTCGTAACGATTGATGCAGTGCAAGCAGAACTTGGCACAATTCATTGAATCAACTGTTGATTTTTCTCAACGTTCGAACTGCCGGGGCATTTTGGGTTAGCTGGCGAAGAGATGCGTTCGTTTCCTGGCAAATCTCCAAATAGTCTGAGCAAACGCTTCCCTCGCGAAGTACGCTCCCTCGCAACGATCGCTTGATCCAAAGCGGACAATTTGGCTAAGCATCGGGCGAAAAACAGATGTCACGCAGCAGTGTACTCGTTACGCTCCGCCGTGAGGCTGGCCAGAACAACCCATTGTTTTGGGACCGCTAGCAACCCGCCAGAAAGTGTCAGCAAACTGCTGGTCACCCACAGGAACGAAGTCCGCGCACACGACGCTTTAGAGAGCATGCAGTGGACTCTCGGCTTCAGCCGGCCACAAGACTGGATCGATGTGGAGAAAGTCATCATCCGGCAAGGGATACGACTCAATCGGCCGCTGATTCCAGAAGAACTTCAACCGCTGGCTGAACTCAAAGAAGAGCCCGAGATTCTGGAAAATGTAAAACGGCTCTTTGGAAGCAACGAGTAGAAATCAAGGCAGTATTCAGTCGCCAGTAATCAGTCGTCAGCAACTGGAAACTGAAGACTCTGCGTTTCTGCCTTCTCCGTGAACTCCGTGCCCTCCGTGGTAAAAAAACAAATCACAGTCTTCACCACGAAGAACACGGAGTTCGTCGTAGGCCGATTTGTCCCAAATCGGCAACCGAAATTTCCGCCGCTCATTAAAATCTCGCAATTGTTGAGCTCATTGTGAATTGAATCGCAGATTGCACCACGGAGAACACGGAGTGCACAGAGACAAACGCACCTGAAATGAATCTTGATGTTCAGCTTGCTTTCATTCGTGTGATTGGTGGTTTAAAAATTCAATCGCAGTCGTCACCACGGAGAACACGGAGTTCACGGAGGAAGCCGTGATGCACCAAGCACCAAGCACGAAGCACGAAGAACTCGACCTTCTACGATTCCGCCCAAATCAATACTCGCAATGGACTCTGATCTCCGCTGGAACTTGTGAAGGAGTTGTTCTGATGACAACCAAAACGGAATCCGTGGCAACAATCACCACGACGGCATTTGCGATCCTCACTAGAGAGCTGGGCCCAGTGAATACAGCTCGATTCATTAACCAGTGTACCGTCGGGTCGGGAGACTATACCCAGGAACGAGATGCCATCATTGGGAACCCAACGGTCGCCGAGATCGTGGCTGAAATCAAAAAGCAACGAAGCGGGAAGGGCGAATAGAAGTAGTAGTAACCTCAACTCTGCGATTCCTGCCAACCAAGAACTAAGAACGACGCACCAAGCACACATTCCTTTGCACCAAGAACCAAGCACACTTTAAAAAAACGCCTTTCGCGTTCCCCTGACGACTGACGACTCCGCCCTCATGTCCACTGCTAACTTCCCACTCACAACTTCCAATTCCGACTGTGCTGAACTGCCTGTCGTTATTTATTCGCCCGCATCTCCGCTTGCTCATCCAGGCAAGCTGATCGGCGAAATCTTCAGCGACTTGTGGCGTTGTAGGGAACTTACCTGGATCCTATTTACACGAGATTTGAAAGCTCAGTACCGGCAAAGTTACTTTGGATACATCTGGCTATTTGTGCCTGTGATTTCAACTACAGTCGTCTGGATGTTTCTAAACTCGACACAGGTGATTCAGGTTGCAGAAACGCCCATCCCGTATCCTGCCTATGTGATGCTGGGAACGATGATCTGGGGCGTGTTCACCTCGGCAGTCGGTCAACCGCTGGCATCCTTTCAGGCGGGCCAATCGATTTTCATGAAACTGAAAGTCCCGCCGGAAGCCTTCATTTTGGCAGGGATGAGCAAAATCGTCTTTGAATTGCTGATCCGCATGATTGTCCTTGTGCCGGTTTTTATGGCATTGAAGATTGTCCCGGCAAGCACGTTCTGGCTGTTTCCTGTCGGCTTGGCTGCGGCCGGGTTGATAGGTGCTGCGATTGGTTTTCTGATGATTCCTCTGGGTTCACTGTATTCAGACGTCAGTCGGTTGGTGGGGACTGTGATTAGCTTTGGCATGTATCTCACGCCAGTGGTTTATCCGCCTCCAACATCAGGCTGGGCAAGTACGATCATTCAGTGGAATCCAATGACTGCAGTGGTGATGGTAACGCGGGACTGGTTGACACTCGGCCATTCCACATTTTTGCTGCCGTTTCTGGTTACGACAATGATTGCAGCCATTGTGCTGTTTGCTGGCATCTTGGCATTTCGAGTTGTACTCCCGCATCTAATCGAACGGATGGGGATGTGAAATGAACGATGATGTCATGATTCGATGTGATGGTGTTGGGAAGAAATTCTGTCGCGACCTTAAAAAAAGCCTTTGGTATGGCGTACTGGATTCAGCAAGAGATCTGTTCCGCCGTCGCCAGCCAATGATCCGTCGAGAGACGGAATCGTTGCGAAACGGAGAGTTTTGGGCCAATCGAGACATCTCATTTGAGATTAAGCGTGGTGAGTGTCTTGGCCTGATTGGGAGAAATGGTGCTGGAAAAACGACGCTACTGAAGATGCTCAATGGTTTGATCAAGCCAGACCACGGCTTCATAAAGGTCCGTGGACAGGTGGGAGCGCTGATCGCTTTGGGTGCTGGATTCAATCCTGTCCTCACGGGCCGAGAGAACATTGCTGTTAACGGCGCCATCCTTGGTCTGTCAAAACAGCAGATTTCGGAGGCTGTCGATGACATTATTGACTTTGCTGAACTTCCCCATGCAATTGATTCGCCCGTCCGAAATTACAGTTCGGGAATGAGTGTTCGCCTTGGATTCGCAATCGCAACATGCATTCGTCCGGAGGTGCTGATTGTTGACGAAGTGTTGGCCGTTGGGGATGCGGATTTTCGGCTGAAGTGTCTGAAGCGCATGCGTAATGTGCTGAAAAACGGATGCGCTGTACTGCTCGTCAGTCACAACATGACCGACATTCGAAATATGGCCAGCACCGCCTTGTGGATGCAAGACGGGAAATGTCAGGCAATCGGAGAGCCCTATAAAGTGGTATCGGAATACCTTGGCACTTCGTGTTCGGACACGGCAGAAATTGAGTGGGAAGATCCATCGGCCGCACCTGGCGGCGACTCAGTCTCGCTGCGGCGAGTCGCAGTATTGCCGGTGGACATCAACAAGCCAATTTCAATTTCCACTGGCGCAAAGATTCAACTAGCGTTTGACTGTCACGAGCTTGGCCTGCGACTTGGATTCACCTTGGAAGTGTGCACCGAGGAACAGATTGTGGTTTTCCATACCGGTGGATCGTTGACACCGAACGGAGATTCGGTGCGGGCGAATTACAATGTCGATGTAACTGTACCAAGCTTCCTACTGAATAGTGGAAAATACCAGTTATCCGTTACGATCGATGAATCACAGTGCATTGCTCTCGTGCACGTACCAAATGTTGTGACATTTCAGGTAGGGCACGAGTCACTGGGAGTAAATCATGCACAGTTGCCCGGGGTTGTTGCCCCAAAGTTAACATGGAAGTGCCACACCAATGAGCAGAGTTTGATTTAGGCCGTGAGTCAGTCTCAAGATCAAACGGTGCTCCCATGTAAAGCGTATCTGCCGCAACTGGACGGTTTGCGATTTTTCGCGGCAGCCTTGGTTTTCCTGCACCACTGTGCCCCGCTGCCGACCTTGTCTTGGCTGAAAGAGATCAGTTGGGTAGGTGTCGATCTGTTTCTTTTGCTCAGTTCATACCTTCTAGCATCCATTGTTCGCTTAGAAATTCTTAACGCAGGCAAGATGAGTGTTGGTAACTTCTTTGTCCGCAGAGCCCTTCGAATCTGGCCCTTGTTTATTGCATTCGTCCTAGCAATGGCAGTTCGTACCGTATGGCAGACGGGCTTCAATCTTGAGTTATTCGGACAAGTGCTGACGCACTTTCTCTTCATCAATAACCTTATTGTTGCCGTAAATGGATATGGGGGGGGGCTGCCTTACTGCTCACATCTCTGGACGATTTCCCTTGAGGAACAGTTTTATCTGATCGTGCCTTTTGTTGTTCCGGCATTGATCGCACTGCGTAACGACAAGAAAAAAACAGCAATCGGTTTTGTCTTGGCAGGTATTGTCGTGCTGATTTCGATTCGCTTTGCCTGCGTCTGCGTTGGCATGAAACATCCCTTCATTTGGGCACTTTGGTTTCGGTTTGACTCAATTATTCTTGGGACAGCACTTGGTGCAGGCGTGTTCGATTCCGTGGTCTCACGTATGTCTTCCGTCACGATGCAAATCTCCGCTCTTGTTCTACTATCACTGGCGTTGTTTTTTCCGAATATCTCTACCGGCGGATGGGAGCAGGTTTACGCATATACGATCGTGGATTTTGGCTTTCTGTTTTTGCTTGCGTCTCTGGTCAGAAAAACTTGGCTAACCAAGGCTCTGAGCTTCAGGCCACTTCCTTATCTTGGACGTATTTCGTATGGCATATATGTATTTCATATGTTGGTGATTGGTGCTTTCGATATTGACGGGACAAAGCCAATGCCTGCTGTGGAGAGGGTTCCGACGATTCTGCTGTCCTTCATTGTGACAATTGGTATCGCAAGTCTGTCCTACGAGTTCTTCGAGAAGCCATTCCTGAAGCTTAAAAATCGCTTTCGGCCATCCGTTCTTTCAGAAGGCTAATCGAAAAATGGAAGATCAATATTTCCGTCACCCGACTGCAGATGTAAAGACCGTCCATGTGGGGATTGCCACACGAATCTGGCAGTACAGCGTTCTGTGCGAGGGGGCTGTCATTGGGGATGACTGCAACATTTGCTCACATTGCTTCATTGAAGGCGATGTCGTGGTTGGTGATCGAGTTACGATCAAAAGCGGCGTTCAATTGTGGAACGGGCTTCGAATCGAAGACGACGTTTTTATAGGCCCCAATGCGTCATTCACAAACGATCGGTTTCCCCGAAGCAAACAACCGCCCAAACAGTTTGAACAGACCGTTTTGAAGTCTGGCTGTTCCATTGGTGCCGGAGCGACGATTCTTTCTGGGATCACGATCGGGCAAAAGGCAATGGTTGCAGCGGGTGCCGTCGTCACAACGTCGGTGCCGCCTGGTGCGATTGTTAAGGGTAACCCTGCTCGTATCGTGCGATATGTCGAAACAGCACCCAGCAATCCCGATGGAAGTGAGCCGCACAAGAATGAATCCCGTCTATCGCAGGTGCCTGGTGTTAAGTGGGTTCCCCTTACAAATGTGACTGATCTTCGCGGACACCTGACGGTGGCCCAATGGAACCAGCATCTGCCGTTTACACCGCAACGTGTGTTTTTTGCACATGGCGTCCCGACGACAAAGGTGCGGGGAGAACATGCGCACCGAAAGTGTGCGCAGGTTCTGGTTGTTTTAAATGGTGCCCTGCAAGTCGTGGTCGATGACGGAACACATCGGGAAGAATTTCGCCTGAAGTCTGCCGACAATGGATTGTTCATTCCTCCCGGAATCTGGGCAACGCAGTATGGTTACACCCAAAACGCCGTTCTCTGTGTTTTTGCATCTGAGGAATACGAGGAAGCGGATTACATTCGAAATTATGACGACTACTTAAGGTACCGACATGGTTCCGTTTCTTGATCTCCAAGCAGGCGTTGAAGAAATTCGTGACGAGCTGGATGACGCTTATCGGCGGTTCATGGATTCCGGCCGCTATGTACTTGGAGAAGAGGTTGCGGCATTCGAGACAGAGTATGCCGCTTTCTGTGAGGCTGACCATTGTGTGGGGGTAGGCAGCGGGCTGGACGCGTTAACTCTCGCCCTCCGCTCGCTGGAAGTTGGAGTCGGTGACGAAGTCATCGTGCCTTCAAACACATACATCGCCACTTGGCTGGCTGTCACAGCAGTTGGGGCAACGATTATTCCTGTCGAACCCGATCCATTAACTTTCAACATCACTTCGGCATCCGTTGAATCTGCACTCACATCCAGAACCAAGGTAGTTCTTGCGGTCAATTTATACGGGCAGCCCGTAAATTATGATGAACTAATGGCACTGACTCGTCATCGCGGCATCTCCCTCGTAATAGATAACGCTCAAGCGCAAGGCGCTCGGTTCCGCGGAAGGTCAGTTGGTGGCATTGCTGATGTCGAATGCCACAGTTTCTATCCGACTAAAAACCTGGGCGCATTTGGTGAAGCCGGGGCAATCACGACGAACTGTGATCAGGTCGCCGCAACGGTCCGTCTGCTACGAAACTATGGATCCGAAAAACGTTACTACAATCAGATCCAAGGTGTGAACTCGCGACTTGATACCCTGCAGGCTGCATTTCTGCGGGTGCGGTTGAAGTATCTGGATCAGTGGAATGCTCGGCGACGAGAAATTGCGTCAAAATACACTGAGGCCCTAAGCAGACTGCCGAGTCTGACTGTTCCAACAGTTCCTGAGTGGGCCGATCCAGTCTGGCACTTGTATGTTGTAAAGGTTAAAGATCGCGATGATCTCAGAACCCGCCTTTCAAATGCAGGTATCGGCACGGAAGTCCACTACCCTATTCCACCGCATAAGAGTGGAGCATACTCTGCGGAAGTTTTGGCGGCTATGAATTTCCCCGTCGCAGACGCACTAGCAAGACAGGTACTAAGTCTTCCGCTTCACCCGAATTTGGACAAACACAAAACGCAGCTCGTAACATCTTCAATTGCAAATACATCAAACGCTATTGATTGATGGCAACCCAATTATTCTCGCGGTGTTTCCCAATCACGAATCAGATCGCTTCACTACGATTGGGGATTGATCGATGCCAACTGTCAGTATAGTTGCCGCTTGCTACAACCATGCGAGTTTCTTGCGCGAAACCTTGGAGAGTATTCGCACGCAAAGTTTCACAGATTGGGAGTTAATATTCTGTGATGATGCCTCGGTGGACGACTCTCCCGTTGTTGCGGCTAAAATCATTGAGAAAGACTTCCCGACAGCTAAAACCGTGTTCCACATTAATAACCAAGGTTTGTGCAGGACGCTAAACGAGGCAATATCGTTAGCATCCGGAAAGTATCTGCAAATTATTTCGTGTGATGATATTCTACTTCCAGAAAAGCTCGGTAGGCACGTGGATATTTTGGAACAAGCGCTTCCTCACAAAGCCTTTGTTCATGGCCCGATTGAGACATTCGGAAGTGGAATTGAGTCGTGGAAAAAATCTGCAAAAGATCGATTTTCACGCGGCGCAAGCTTAGATGCACCGGCCCTCTATCGCATTCTTCTGGACCAGAATGTTAGAGGGCCGGTGCATCTA
>Ga0209702_10008403_pt1 | contig 12031 bp, 6 predicted proteins | sample FRY01_FD_187210 | JGI IMG/M metagenome (GOLD analysis project Ga0209702, IMG submission 187210) | Freshwater microbial communities from Lake Fryxell liftoff mats and glacier meltwater in Antarctica - FRY-01 (SPAdes) (version 2) | ecosystem: Environmental > Aquatic > Freshwater > Ice > Glacier... | reverse complement strand
CGCCACAAAGACGGGGCTGACGGTGTCGACGACCATAAACGCCAAGACTTACGCCACCAAGAGGCCGCTTGACCACAACTTCAAAAACGACATGGGTCGCTACATCACTTTTGATGAGAAAATACCCAAATGGAATTACCTGATCAAGCCCGGAAATTGACCATCTTATTTTTTAATCATTCCTAAGTAATTAAATTACTAGCGGTGTAGTAGGAAATATATTTGGTAGGATAAACGGGATGAGATCGAAATCATAGAGAGGTATTATATATCCGGGCAGATTTTTCAGAGCTACGAATGTCACCCCTGCTCTGTGCGAAATTGGGAAGTAAAAATTTCAATTTTTTTTAAAAAACAGTATGTTTCATCCGTGATAACAAAGCTTGCTTCTATCTCTAATGTGCGTATGTTCAGGAAATAAGGCTACACTATGTATGCCAAGACCGTCTGGATAGGATCATCCACTTCCCCTTACATTTCACAATCCCCCGCAGATTTGCGTTATTTGTCATACAAACGAATGATATTTCGTTTGTATGAGTCTAAACAATATCTTTTCTTCAATGAACAACAACTTATTAGGTGGCCTATTACTGATGGCTACCACCCTCGTTCAGGCGCAGGATGTGGCTACTCAATACGCCAAGACCATCACCCCCGCCGATCTAAAAAAACACCTTGTCATTATTGCTTCGGATAGCCTGGAAGGCCGTGATACGGGCTCACCCGGTCAGAAAAAAGCCGCGGACTACGTAGCAAAACACTTTAAAATGTACGGCCTTACGCCGATAGCTACCGCTGTCGACGGATCGAAGTCGTATTTTCAGAAGTATAATCTTTACCAAAAAAACTGGGGTGAAATATACGTAAAAGCGGAGGGTAAGACCTTTAAGTTCAACGAGGATTTTTACCTCAGTGGCCTGTTGACTACCGAAGGAGAAGTAGCCGTACCTACCGTTTTTGCGGGCTATGGTATTGAAGCAAACCTGTACAATGATTATCAAAAGCTGGATGTAAAAAACAAAGCGGTAGTGATACTGGAAGGCGAGCCAAAGGGTACTAACGGAAAGTACCTGGTGAACGGAAACGATCAAACGTCGAGTTGGAGTGGGCCGCAGTCGTGGCAGAAAAAAGTGGCTACGTCCATGGCGAAAGGTGCCAAGTACGTATTCATGGTATCCGAAAAAGAAGGTAGTGAGTTTGAGGAGCTGATAAAGCGCCGGGCGGTGATGTCGCGCCGCATGAGCCGCATGAGCATGAAGTCGATTAAAGAATTGCTGAGCAATACAGCCGCCTTCACGGTATCGGTAGAAATGGGTGCCGATCTGTTGGATATAAACGCTCGGAAACTAGTCGATTTACAACAGCAAATCACCAAGAAAGGTAAGCCTTCTTCCAAGTCACCTTCGGGAGAAGTAGTCCTGAAAGTAGAGCGTACGAGCGAAGTAATCGATACCGAAAACGTAGCTGGACTCCTCGAAGGAACGGATAAAAAAGACGAGGTAGTGGTAATTTCGGCGCACCTGGATCACATTGGTATTTCGCCCGATGGACAAATCAACAACGGGGCCGACGATGATGGCTCCGGTACAGTATCACTACTGGAACTCGCCGAGGCATTCAGCAAGGCCAAGGCTGACGGGAAAGGTCCACGCCGGAGTATTTTGTTCCTGAACGTAACGGGTGAAGAAAAAGGACTCTTTGGTTCGGAATTCTATTCAGAAAACCCACTTCTACCGCTAGCCAATACCGTGGCCGACCTGAACATTGACATGATCGGTCGGGTAGATCAGGCGCATGCCAACGATCCTAAGTATGTGTACATCATTGGTTCTGACAAACTGTCATCGGAGCTACACGCGATTAGTGAGGCGGCCAACAATGAGTACATTGGCTATAACCTGGATTATACCTTCAACGATCCCAAAGATCCTAACCGTTTTTACTACCGTTCTGACCACTATAATTTTGCGAAGAAAGGTGTACCCGTAGTTTTTTACTTCACGGGAGTACACGAAGATTACCACCGCCCTGGCGATGATGTTGAAAAAATCATGTTCGACAAGCAGGCGCCCATCGTACAGCTGGTATTCCATACCGCCTGGAAACTGGCCAACCGCGAAGAGCGTATCAAGGTAGACAGTAATAAACCGTAAATTTTTAAAGATACGTCGTTCGGGGTTCGTCGTTCTTGGTTGTGTTACAGCCAGAAAGGAGTGTTTTTTCGTAGTTCCTAATTATGGGTTGCCGCTACGGTTTAATAGCAAACATAACGACGAACCAAGAACGACCAATAATTAGTAATGGCTGCAATTGATCGCTTCCAGAATCTGAAATGCTGGCAGAAAGCCCGGGAGTTAGAAAACATGATCTACCAGCAAACCTGTACGGGTGCATTATCAAAAGATTTCGCTTTGAAGAATCAGTTGAATCGGGCCAGTGGATCGGGAATGGATAATATTGCGGAAGGGTTTGGTCTGGGAGGAAACAAGGACTTTATCCACTTTCTGATCATCTCCCGAGCTTCGATTTATGAAATTCAATCTCAGTTGTATAGGGCCATGGATCGAAATTACCTGAATGCTTTGCAATTCAAGATTTTATTCGATAAATCAAATGAAGTCATTGCCTTCGTGACCTACCTTAGGAACTCAGAAAGAAAAGGACCTCGATTTGAATAGAATTTAATAAATACGAAGTTCTTAGTTGCGTTATAAACAGAGGAGAGTGTTTGTGCCTAGCTCCTAATGATAGGGAGGCCACTACGCTTCAACGACTAACCTAGCCAGGAACCACGAACTTAGAACCACGAACAAAAAAGATTTTGACTAACGTCCAACCCCTCCCCCCGGCCTTTACCGAGTCAATGCAAGCTCAGTTAGGGGCCGATTTTGCTTTGTTTTCCGAAACCCTAGCAACTGATCCTCCCGTTAGTATTCGGCTGAATCCTGATAAGCCAGGCTATGACACTACCGGATTGGACCCGGTGCCCTGGCACCCGGGAGGGTTCTATTTGCCTGAGCGTCCGGTGTTTACGCTTGATCCTCTGTTTCACGCGGGCGGCTACTACGTACAGGAAGCATCTTCGATAGTACTGAACGAAGTACTCAATCAATGTATTTCGTCGAGGGGGCCGTTTCGTCCACGGCCTTTACGGATTCTGGATTTGTGCGCAGCACCCGGAGGTAAAAGTACATTGCTGGCGTCGTGGATGCCACCGGAAAGCCTGTTGCTGGCCAATGAGGTAATCCGTGGTAGGGTAACGGTACTCAAAGAAAACCTCGAACGCTGGGGTAATCCCAATACTTTTACGTGTAGCTATGACCCGGAAGCTTTCTCGAAGCTAAACGGCTTTTTTGATATAGTACTGGTAGACGCCCCCTGCTCGGGCGAAGGGCTATTTCGGAAAGATCCTGATGCAGTCAATGAATGGTCGGCGGAGCACGTGCAGCTATGCTCAGCACGTCAGCGGCGTATTCTGTCGGCGGCGGTATCGCTGGTAGCGCCCGGTGGCGTATTGCTGTACAGCACTTGTACCTACAATGAGTCAGAAAATGATCAGAATGCCCAATGGCTGTCCGATAATCAAAACTTGTTGCATCTGGAAGTAGACTTACCCGCAGAGTGGGGCATTGTTCCTCGCAGCTTAGGGTATCAGTGCTATCCGCACAAACTACGGGGCGAGGGATTCTACTTTGCGGCATTTCGTCAATTGGGTGGATCGCCATTTCAAGGTAAAGCCGCCCGATACATGGGGAAACTCAAATCAAAGTCGTTGCACAAGCGGGAGGAGGCGGCGCTGACGGATTGGTTAGACGAGTCGGCTGATTTTTTTTACGTACAGCGGTCAGACGATACCGTGCTGGGCGCTCCCCGGTACTTAAAGGAAGATTTATTGTTTCTGGATGCCGCCCTGCCGCAGGGCGTGTGGCTACGGGAGATGGGGTTGTTCAAGGGTAAAGACTTGATTCCGGCGCAGGACCTAGCCATGAGCACGGTCATTGAATCTTCGCTACCGGCGGTGGAGCTAGACCGCGAAACAAGCCTGCACTTTCTGAAAAAGGAAAATATTTTACTTCCTGATGCCCCCAAAGGCTGGTTGTTGGCCCGACACAAAGGGCTGAACCTGGGCTGGATGAAAAATCTCGGCAATCGGGTGAATAATTACCTCCCCAAAGACTGGCGGATCAGGATGGATTTGCGGGAAGTATGAGTTGTATCGAAATCCTATAAAATTAAAAACGGGACTCATATGGAGCCCCGTTTTTAGTTTTATATCGTACAGGTGTTTAGAAGTCATCGCCCATGTCGCCGCCGCGTTCTCCGCGCTCACGCTGCAATTGCTGAGCCTGCTTTCCAAAACGGTAGGTAAAGCCAATGAAAGCAATGCGTGATTCGCGCTTTCCTTCGGTAAAGCCAGTGAAGCCTTCTCCGAAGCGGTCGATCCGGAATTGTAACGTATTGAAGATATCACTTACCCGGAGGCTTATTGCTCCTCTACCTTTCAGCACATCTTTTTTTACACCGAGATCTACGTTGAAAAAGCTTTGAATCTCTCCCTGTGGCACAATAAAGGGCGAGCGGTAGTTAACACTCAACTGCGCATCAAATCCTTTCATGATAGTCATGTTGGAATTTACGCGGGCGCTCCAGCTGCGGTTAGAGCGGGTCAGTACGTCCGGTGTGGTAGGGCCGCCCGTAATAGTTGACATGAAGTAGAAGAAGTTACCGTTGGCTTTCCACCAGCGGGTGATATCCTGATTCAGCACAAATTCCAGACCGTACGACGACGATGTGGCAAGGTTAAGGTAGGTTTGCTCCGTAACCCCATCTTCACGCAGACGGCTGTACCGGGTAACGTTATCCGTAGTAGCCCGGTAAAAGGCAGTTGAAGTCAATGAGGTAGACTTACCGTACCAAAGGTGGCTCAGTTCAAAAGAGTTGATCAACTCAGGACGCAGGTTAGGGTTACCAAACCGGATATTGAGCGGGTCCGAAATATCAGTGAACGGGTTTAGAGCCCGTACCCACGGGCGGTTAATACGGCGGGTATAGTTTACCTGCATTTTCTGGGCTTGGCTGAGGTTATAATTCAGGAAGGCGCTCGGGAAAAGGTAGGTATAGTTTTGATTGGCTACCTCTCCGGTGGTACGTTGCTCCGTGGTCAGGTTGGTGTTTTCTAAACGTAAACCCACCTGATAACTCCACTTTTTCTCTTCCTTACCGTAATTTACGTAGGCAGCACTGGTGCGTTCGTCGTAGACAAAACGGTTGGAGAGTAGTGGATTAAGTACCCATTGCTGAGAATCTCCCAGACGATTTTCAAATTGAAAATCACCGTCTAGAAGCCGACTGGTATATTTTAGCCCTGTTTCAAACTTGGCCTTATTTTTCAGTGGCTCCGTAAAGTCAAGTTGCATCACAGCCACTTGGTCATTATTCAGACGGGTGTTGCGCTGAAAAAGCGCATCGGAGATAGGTACCCCAAGGGCGTTAGTGGTTGTTTGGGTAAACAACGATAGCTGATCGCTGGATGAGGTAGAAAGTGTAGCGTCAAAAGTCAGCAAACGATCTTTCTTATCAAATGTCCTACGTAATCTCAGAGAATAATCAAAGCCACCACCTTTCTCTTCTTCATCCGAAGTACGGTCGATCAGCTGAATAATTTCCCGGGCGCTGTTTTGGTAGCGATAGATACTCGAATCACGGTCGCGGTCATATTCCGGACGATACATGACCGAACCACTCATTTGAAGTTGCTTATTCACATCCCAGTCAAATCCGAAACGCAGGTTATTATTTAGGTCATGACTAATACCGTTCTGCCGTTGTTCCAGGTAGCGAAGATTTTTGTTGTTAAAATTCTTCCGGTCATTATTACGATAGGAGAAGCGACGACGATTCTGAAAATTATAACTCGTAAAAAGGTTTACTTTTTCAAGCCGGTTGTTGAGGTTGATGGAAGCGTTGTACTTGTCACGCGTTCCTAGGTTCAGATCAGCATTACCGTTGAAGCCGGATGCCTTCTCTTTTTTCAATACGATGTTGATAATACCCGCAGCACCGTCTGCGTCAAACTTGGAAGAGGGGTTTGTAATTACCTCGATGGTTTCGATATTACTGGCCGGAATCTGATCTAAGACCGCTTGGCGATCTAGTCCGGTGAGGCCCGATGGCTTACCATCTACCAAAACTATTACGTTTTCACTACCCCGCAAGCTTAGGTTCCCGTCAATATCCACGGTTACGGAGGGGACATTTTGCATGATATCTAATGCGCTACCGCCAAGAGTGGTAGGAAGCTTATCTACGTTAATAATTTTACGATCCAGTGAATATTCAATTAACTCCTTCTGGCCCGTTACGGTAAGGGTATTTAATTGCTTTGCGATTTGAGTCAGCGCAACGGTCCCCAATTTCAAGGAAGGGCTTTTGGCGGTAAGAGAAACCTTGTTTTTACGGAAGTCTTTAAACCCGAGTGATTGAATTAGTAAGTAGTAGTTACCAGTAGGTACACCGGTTAACTTGAACAGACCTATTTCGTCACTGATGGTACCTCCGGCTGCGGTGGAGTCCGCTGTTCTAAATATAGCAATACTGGCAAACTCGACGGGTAAAGTTGCCCCCTCTTTTGCGTACATGAGTTCTCCGGTAATGGTTCCGACAGAGGTTTTATTGGTAGTCGAAGTAGCAGTGGAAACGGGAATTTGAGCGTTTACTGTGGATTGTAGAAATGTAAAAGAAAGTGTTAAAATGGTATAAATGAGCAACTTCATAAGTTATGTTATTGTAATATTAACTTCTCTAGTAAGACAAGTGGGGTAGCTGAATGGTTCGAAAAAAGTGCAATTAGTGTATGTACATCTAATTTTTGTGCCAATGGGAATTCCCCGGCTAGTAATAGATTCTAAGGCCTAAAAATTGGATAGTTTGGGGGAGTAATACCCCAAAGGGTGCAGAATTTCCTGATGCAAAGAACCGAGACCAGAGATAGGCAGAGCCAACATGAGGGGTTGGATTTCTAAGAAATTAAAGGGATATTTTCGTGGATTAGCCTTGGCCCCTTATTAAGTCAAGGCTGATATTTTTGCATTTAAGGCCGCGACCTAAGTCCATAATCAGGTATACTTTCCTATTTTTGTCATGACAACATCTACAAACTCTTAATCAAGCTAATCGTCTTCTGATGAGAAAAATACTACTTTATACATTTGCCTTATCGGTAGGTGTATCGCTGGGAGTAAGCGCCCAGAAAAAGAAGCAAAAAGTTACTGCTCCTGTCTCCATGGGTATCGAGGCTACCACCGCCGCTCAACGGATGACTGGCTACCAACAGCGTCAAAAACTGGATGCCGCTTCGTTGGTCAATAATGTGAAGTTTCGGGCCGTGGGGCCTACTAACATGAGTGGTCGCGTGGTTGATCTCGACGTCAATGACGCCAACCCAACCCATTTCTTTGTGGCCTACGCCTCGGGTGGTTTGTGGAAAACCGAAAACAACGGCATGAGCTTCGCGCCTCTGTTTGATAACGAATCCACCATGACCATTGGTGATATTGCCGTAGACTGGAAAACGAACGGACAGACCATTTGGGTAGGTACCGGTGAGAATAATTCAAGCCGCTCATCGTACGCCGGTGATGGAATATACAAATCGACCGATGGCGGCAAAACTTGGCAGCACCTAGGCCTGGCAGCCACCCACCACATTGGAAAAGTAATACTTCACCCCACCGACCCAAATACCGTATGGGTGGCGGCCGTGGGAGGCTTGTACAGTTCAAACCCCGAGCGGGGCGTGTACAAAACAACCGACGGAGGTAAAACCTGGGCCAAAACGTTATTTGTGGATAATAACACCGGAGCCATTGACCTGGATATTCACCTAACCAACCCCAACGTACTGTTTGCGTCCATGTGGTATAAGGAGCGCAGCGCCTGGAACTTCGTCGAAGGAGGTAAGTCATCAGGTATTTACCAGTCAACCGACGGAGGTATTACATGGCAATTGTTGAGTACTCCGGCGAGTGGCTTGCCGCAGGGCGAAGGTGTAGGCCGTATTGGGCTGGACATCTACGCCGGGAACCCTAACACGATGTATGTGTTTGTCGATAATCAGGACCAACGCAAGCCAGAAGAAAAAAAGGAAGAAGAAGGTCTTACGGTAAAGCAGCTGAAAGACATGACGGTGGAGAATTTTGTAAAACTCCCCGACTTGGTGATCAATGAGTTTTTGGATAAATCGGGTTTCCCGGAAAAGAATTCGGCTAAACAACTCAAAAAACAAATTGAAGCGGGGAGGCTGAAAGTGAAGGATATCTACGATTTTGTGGGCGGTGCCAACGATGACCTTATTTCTGCCCCCGTAAAAGGAGCCGAAGTATACCGCACCGACGATGGTGGTAAAACCTGGAAGAAAACGCACGAAGACTACATCGATATGGTGTCTTCCTATGGGTATTACTTTGGACAAATCTTCATTGCTCCCAGCGATCCCAATCGTATCGTCACATTTGGCGTGCCTATTCTGATTTCAGAAGATGGTGGCAAGTCTTGGAAAAATGCGGATAAAGAAAACGTGCATTCTGATCACCATGCACTGTGGATCAACCCCAAAAACCCCGATCACATGATTAACGGTAACGATGGGGGAGTGAACGTTACGTATGATAAAGGCAAGCACTGGTCGCACCTGAACTCGGAGCCAATGGGTCAGTTTTATGCCATTGCGGTAGACATGGAAAACCCCTACAATATTTACGGAGGCTTACAGGATAACGGCGTATGGTTTGGTACTTCCAAGCCGCGCGAAGAAGTGCCGCTTCCTACCTGGAAATCAATCATGGGCGGCGACGGTATGCAAGTACAGGTCGACTGGCGTGACAACAGCACCGTCTACACCGGGTTTCAGTTTGGTAACTACTTCCGGCTCGATAAAAACCGGAGTGGCTTTGGTAGCATGAAGCGGCTGGTGATGCCCCGCGCAATTGGCGACCCTAAACTTCGCTTCAACTGGCAGGCACCAATTCATTTGTCGCGCCACAATCAGGACATTGTGTACTTTGGTTCTAACAAGTTTCACCGTAGTATGGACAAAGGCGAAACCTTCGAAACCCTGTCGGCTGACCTGACCAAGGGCGGTAAAGAAGGCGATGTACCGTTTGGTACGTTGGCCACTATCGACGAGTCGCCGCTGCGCTTCGGCTTGATTTACGCCGGATCAGACGACGGGCTGATTCACGTATCGAAAGATGCAGGTTATACTTGGACGAAAATCTCGGATGCGCTACCCCAGAATTTGTGGGTAAGCCGGGTGACGGCCTCTGCTCACAACGAAGCAACTGTATATGCATCCCTGAATGGCTACCGGAACGATAACTTCAAGGCGTATCTGTACGCTTCAACCGACTACGGCCAAACCTGGAAAACCATTGGTACCGACCTACCCGCCGAGCCTATAAACGTAGTAAAAGAAGATCCATCAAACGCTAATATTCTGTACGTAGGTACTGACCACGGCGTATATATTTCACTGGATAAGGGTGCTTCCTTCATGCGGATGTCGGGCGACCTCCCCGCCGTAGCCGTGCACGATCTGCTGGTGCACCCACGCGACAAAGAACTGGTAATAGGTACCCACGGACGCTCTATCTACGTAGCGGATGTGAGCCTGGTGCAGCAATTGGCCGATACTCTTCGTGAGAAAGAAGTCTATGCTTTTGCCGTCAATTCTCCAACATACAATGAGCGTTGGGGCCGCGTACGCAAGTACGAGGAAGCAGAGCCGATGAAGTACGAGATTTCGTTCTATACCAAAACGGCCGGCGCAGGCACTATCACCGTGCAGACCGACAAAGGCTTAACCTTAGCTACTTTGACGGATAAGAGTGAGGCCGGACTCAACTTCGTGAACTGGAATCTTACCGTAGAGGCTGGCGCAAAAACGGCCTACGAGAAGTACCTAAACGAAACGAAAAAGAAAGATACTTCGGCAAGCTCAGGGCAGGCTGAGGTGAAGCTGGAAGAAGCCGAAGACAAAAATCTGTACGTTCGTCCGGGTAAGTACAAGGTCGTTATCACGACTGCCGGTGGCGCCAAAGCGGAACAGACTTTCACCATTAAGGCCCCAGAAAAGCGTCCATCACGCCGGGGAATCACCACGCAAGCTATCCCCTCTACCCCCGGTGAGTGGGAGAAGTACAGGGAGGAGGAGTTGGGAATGGAGGAGGTGAAGTAATGCTGATTGCCAACGCCGACAGATTTCCAAAAATCTGTCGGTGTTGGCAAGTTCAGATTAAATGAAAACATATATCGAATTTCAGTAAATTGCAATTTTAGCCAAAAAAATAATAGTCAAATAATGGATCGATCAATTATCGGCATTGATTTGTTTTCGGGTGCCGGTGGAATGTCATTAGGGGCGATCGAAGCTGGAATTGATGTGAGGTTTGCCGTTGAGAATGACACAAGTACCTGCAATACATATAGTTACAATTTTAAAAAAACAAATATTTTTAGTAATGATATCCGGAAGTTAAAGGAAGTTCCCCTGAATCTATCAAAGAAAGATGAGGTGATATTATTCGGCGGACCACCCTGCCAAGGCTTTTCTACTTCGAATCAAAAAAACAGAAACATCCAGAACGATAAAAATTGGCTTTTTGAGGAATTCATAAGAATTATCAAAATTATCAAGCCATTACCAAAATGGGTTGTATTTGAGAATGTTAAAGGATTTTCTGAAACTGAGAGTGGGCTTTTCTTACACAGAGTAATTACAGATTTGGAAAAAATAGGGTACAGGATATCTTATCAGAAATTAAATGCTGTTGATTTTGGAATTCCACAAAAGCGCACTCGATTTTTTTTTGTTGGCAGTTTAGATAGAAATGAGATATACTTTCCCAAGCCAAATTCCTTATCTTCAGTTTCTGTGAAGGATGCATTATTTGACTTGCCTAAATTGGAAGTAGGAGCGGTTGAGAACTGGCAAGAGTATGGCACAAAGCCTATTTCTTTATATGCAAAAGCACTTCGCGGCAATCTAAAAAGATCAGCTAATCACCAAGTCACGAAAAATTCTAGCCTAGTAATTGAACGATATAAGCATATTCCCCAGGGTGGTAACTGGCAAGATATTCCTGAATCATTAATGAGCTGATTACTGGACATTTCAAAAATCAAGTCGGTGCGTACCTGATTGGCTTGCCGAAATTGGCCAGCATCCAATCCAGGAGAAGTCCAAGATTCTGGCAAAACTGGCAGAAGATACTGTACCCTCTTGGGAAAACAGGCTCATAGCGTGTTCTCGTCTTTTTGCTGACCGCTATTTTCCTCATGTGCCTGATGCCCTCGCAGACGCACAGAACGTAGCAGGCGATGACCACGCACAGCATCAGCCGCACTTTGGCGGGATTGGTTAGAGACATATCTTCTAAATAGAACCCATTGCTTTTCAGACATTTAAACAACACCGCACCGCGCGGGCGGCCCCGTCAATTTGCCAGCGCAGACCGTAAATGTCGGCAACCCTTTTCTTGTCGATTTCCAAATTGGTCAGCAGCAGCACCAAGTCGTCGTCCGGATTCTCAGGGTTGTCGTTCATCGTGCCGATGAACCTCAGGCTACGGCCCTCCACTAGCAGCGGCCCGTCAACGGTCTTTCCCTTCCGTATCTTCCTAATCGTCTGCTGGTAATGGGCCTTATGCTCGTAGAACTCCTTCTTGTAGTCGGTCTGCGACAGACGGATGACCAAGTTCAGTCCCTGGACCAAGTCCACCAACCACTGCCTACCCACATACTTGCGGTCGGCGATCAAAGTCATGCCACTGAGCGGGTAGAGCAGGTTGGCCATTTGCAGGAACCGCATTCGCTCCCCGCCATTCGAGCAGCCCTTCTTGGACAGGTTGACCAAGAAGAAGGGGATGCTCACCCCCTCGAAGAGTACGCTCAGCGTCAGAAAGTAGAATTTCACCTTGCCGAATTCCCAGCACGTGGCGTCCATCAGCACATAGCGGTTGCCCTTGCGTTT
>Ga0209702_10008402_pt1 | contig 12033 bp, 12 predicted proteins | sample FRY01_FD_187210 | JGI IMG/M metagenome (GOLD analysis project Ga0209702, IMG submission 187210) | Freshwater microbial communities from Lake Fryxell liftoff mats and glacier meltwater in Antarctica - FRY-01 (SPAdes) (version 2) | ecosystem: Environmental > Aquatic > Freshwater > Ice > Glacier... | reverse complement strand
GCCACGGTCCGCAACCGCACGCGCAAGACCAAAGGCTGCCTGAACCGAAAGACCGCCCTCGCCATGGTCTTCAGGCTGATGATGTCCGCCAAGAAGAAGTGGAGGAAGATCTCAGGGCCAAACCGTCTGCCCGAAGTGATCCAAGGGATTGCTTTCAAGGACGGGATCAAGCAACTTCAAGCTGCCGCCTGATCACGCCGTCACCAACTTTTGGGCATAACTCTTACCAACCCACCATTTCGGGCACGGGCCAGTGCAAGTTGTCCTGCGGCAAGTATGGGGTCAATGATGGGTACGCCCACATCCGCTTGCAGCCTTGCCGTCAGTTGCGCAAAACCAGCGCAGCCCAGAACTATGGCACCAGCACCTTGGTCACGCAGTTTCACAGCTAATTTAAATACTTGTCGGTAAACTTCTGGGTCTTGCCCAGCATCCACCGCAGATACGTCATGCAAGGGCAGTTCGGCGACGACACGGTCCAAACAGCCCATGGCTTCAATGCGCTTCAGATGCCGCGGAATGGCCCGCTCGGAAAGCGCTATAATTCCAAACTGTAGCGCCGTTTTGCAGGCCAGTAATACAGCCGCTTCTTGCGCACCAGTTACTGGTTTATCAATCCGAGCGCGTGCCATATCAAGTCCAGGGTCTGAAAAGCATGCGATGATGAAGCCTGCGGCATCCGCATTGCTAGCCGCCAAGTCAGCAAAGGCTTGACCAGCCACCATCACATCATCATCGGTACGGATGGTCTTAGGGCTTTGGGGGAGACAGGTCACATCGAAGGTATTGCCTAGAGGGGCCAACGCCTTTGAAATACCCCGCGTCACTTCAACTGACGAATTAGGATTGACAACCAATATGCGCATTAACGAAGATCCTATCCAAAGTTTCTTATTACCAGAGTATCCGTCGAGAATAGTTTTAGCCACCGTACCGATGTCCTTGCAGTGAAATATGTTCTCAACATGGGTATTCAATGTTGTACGACTAAGCCTCCCTGACAGTCGTGCTGTAGCCTACTACAAGGGCGGCACAATTATTCAGCGCAGTCAATTATATCGCGTAAACCGACATAGTGGGGGCCAGCCAACCTCCCGATCAAGTCTAGCTTCTTATAATCGACACGATATGTCTGCGGATTGATTACGCCCTCTGCAAAATGCAGTTTGCGTATCATTCCTATTACGATTTGACGCGACTCTGATATCTCCAGCGTCAGGTGACGGATGCATTCGAAAGAGGCAGGCGAAGCCTCTATCCTCGGCGGCCGGACCTCATCTGAAACTAGCGGACGAAGCTTGGAAATATCCAATTCGTCCACATCTTCTGGAAAGTCGTTGGCACAAATACGCATGGCATCTAACATCGCGCGGGATACTAGGTTGACGACAAACTCTCCAGTTTCCCGGATATTGCAGGCTGTATCTTTAAATGAACCATCCTCGCGGCTTTCCACCCCAATCGAGACGATGCCTGGGTCAGCACTGAGCACATTGAAAAATGAGAACGGCGCGGCATTCACTTTCCCCTTGGCGCTGACCGTAGTCACCAGCGCGATCGGCCGAGGTACGATGGCCCCGCTTAGCAGCTTGTAACGATCTTTAGCGTTAAGATCATCGTGATTGAAGGACGTCCATCTCATATTTTGTCATTCCAATTCAATATATATAGCAATGGCGTCGCAACTAAGGCCTCGGTCAAAATCTTGTGTTTATCCCGATTAATACACAGCCTCACGGCCTCGCTGCCGTTCCCACCAAGACGCGCAGGAGTCTGCAAGACAGGCTGTTGCATCGATCAGCGGTATTCCTATGCAGGAGTTTTCGGTCAACACGATTGGAATTTCAGTGCAGCCCATGACGATTGCGTTGGCGCCACGATCACGAAGCCTCTCGGCGGCTTCCTTCAGTAAGCTCCTACCCCCGGCCAAATCACCGGCTTTTACTGCATCAATTCCGGGACCGCTGAAGCGTGCGATCTCGTCGTCGGTAGGAACTAGAACATTTACCGAGCCCTGATTTGTAAACCGCTCGTTATAGACCCTAGCCGCTATGGTCCCTTTTGTTGCCAGTAGACCAACACTCCCGCCACAAGCCATAGTGTTGAGATGGTAAAAAACGCTGTCCACTATATGCAATATTGGTACCATACTGGCCTCCGCCATATCCTTATACCAATAATGAGCTGTGTTGCACGGGATGGCGATCGCCGTTGCTCCCGCTTTACAAAGCGCTTCAATGCCTTTGATCAGCGAGGGTAGTGGCGAGGGACCATTGCCTAGGATTGCCGCAGAGCGGTCAGGGATCTGTGGTACCGAGCGCAAAAGTACTGGTATGTGCGCCTGATCAGTAGTGGCGTGAGTGGCCATCACTAGTTTCATTAAAAAATCAGCCGTTGCTAAAGGGCCCATGCCGCCTAGAATGCCTAAATAGGCTTCGGGTAAGATAACTTGGTTGGGCTTTCCATTAGTTAAAGACAGCATTTTGCATCGCAACCACAAAATAGTGTTTCGTCGCGCCGGTACAAGCTATAGCCCAGAAGTAAGCGTGAAATCAAAGAAGCGGACAGATGCGTCATCTCAATCTGGCTCAATAACGCCGACCTGCTCAACAATACGACCGTAGTGCTCCGGCCGCCGGTGTCGCTTGAAGTCGAAGATAGTCTCTTTGTAAAATAGAGTATCATCGAGATCGCACACGGCAGTGATCAGCTCGTCATCCTCGGTATTGGCGCGCGCTAGGATTTTTCCACTCGGATGAACGATGATAGAACCTCCAACAAGTGGGTTGCCATCTTCATTGCCTGCCTTTGCTATAGCTGCGACAAAGGTTGCATTCTGATATGCGCCAGCCTGTACCGATAGATCACTATGAAAAAGTCGCTCCTCAGGGCCTTCCTCGGGACGCTGAGAGTTAGTCGAGGGAGTGTTGTAGCCTAAGGCTACGAACTCGACTCCCTGAAGCCCCATCACACGATAAGTCTCCGGCCAGCGACGATCATTGCATAGGCACATGCCAAAAATGCCTCCCATCATTCGCCAGACAGGAAACCCAAAGTCACCCGGTTCGAAGTAGTATTTTTCGAGATGCTGGAAGGTCCGTTCAGGGTCGTATTTAGCATGTCCAGGCAAGTGAATTTTGCGGTATTTTCCGATTATTTTCCCGCTCTGATCCACAATAATTGAGCTATTAAAGTAGCGCTTTTTGTCACCTGATCCATCTATTTCAGCATATCCGAGATAAAATCCAATTCCATATTCCGCCGCTTTTTCGAACAGTGGTCTTGTGACGTCGTTCGGCATCTCTTGCTCATATAACTTTTCGAAATCAGCCGAATCTTGGATATAATAACGTGGAAAAAAAGTAGTCAGAGCGAGTTCAGGGAACACTATAAAGTGACATCTTTGGAAATGAGCTTGGTCAAGCAGGCGTAGCATTCTGACGACGACCGATTCCTTTGTATCAGCCTTCTGAATGGGGCCAAGCTGCGCCCCTCCCACTTTGATCTTCCGCATCATGCCACCCTCTTTGGATAAATCATTCACTGAGAGATAGTTGCCCCTACATGCAATTATGATCCAATATTAATTATTCGCATTTTATAAGTAATAGTTATACCGGCTCTGTTGTGTATAAATCGGCTTAAGACCGGAGTTCCCCTTCCCGCGCACTGTTACCGTAGGATGATTCCGTCAGGGGTAAGGGGAAGCTCGCCCCAAACCTGATTTGCGCAACAAAGTCCCCTGTAATGCTAGGCTGGAAGATTACCGAAATCGGACTGGCCTACCCTGTGGGACTCCGATCACCTCATCTTCCCTCATGACTACCTTGCCACGGATCACGGTCATAGTAGGCCACCCGGTGACGGTCATGCCGGAGAATGGACTCCAGCCGCAGGGAGAGGCTATCCAGTTTTCTTCAATCCGGCGACGGCGCTTCAAATCAACCAAAGTGAAGTCAGCATCGTACCCAGCCGCGAGACGTCCTTTTCCAACCATGCCGTAAATCCGAGCAGGGCCCGCCGCCATCAGATCAGCCAGTCGCGCTAGGGATAGTCGGCCAGCGCTCACATGATCTAACATCACTGGAACTATAGTCTGCACACCAGTGAGGCCGGCCGCGCAATCTGGCCAAGGTAGATCCTTTGCTGCTCGTGAATGCGGGGCATGATCGGATGCAATTGTGTCAACTAAGCCGTCGCGCACTGCCTCCCAACATGCATCATAGTGGCGACGGTCGCGTATTGGCGGATTCATTACCGCAAGACCACCCAATCGCTCATAGCACTCAGGGGCAATCTGTGTCAGCTGATTAACCAGAAGCTCGACGCTGGCGATATCTCGATGATCTTTTAGAAGCTTTAACTCCTCAGCGGTCGAAACATGCAAAATATGCGCTGTGCGACCGGTTTTGCGCGCCAAGGCTAGAATACGCCGCGTCCCTAAAACCGCACACTCAACGTCGTGCCAGTCCATGTGTCTTTCATGAGGCTCACCAGCTTGGAATAGCTTACGACGCTCCTGCAACCTAGCTTCGTCCTCGCTATGATAGGCGATAGTTCGGCGTCCAGATCGCATTATATTTTCGAGACTGACATCGTCATCAACCAGAAGTTCTAGTCGCGTACTACCTGCAAAGACTTTGATGGCACAGACTCCGAACTGAGCCTCTAAATTAATCAAATCATCAATATTAGCCTTAGTTCCTGCAACGTAGAGTCCAATATCGCACCAGCTCTTTTCCGCGGCATAATCACGCTTCTCTTCCAACCTTTCTGCGTTGTCGATGGCGGGACTGGTGTTAGGCATGTCAAAGACGGTGCAAATGCCACCTAGAACTGCGGCTCGAGTGCCCGTGTAGACTGTTTCGACTTCTGGGTCACCTGGATCGCGCAGATGCACATGCGAGTCAATGAGGCCAGGTAGCAGGTGCAGCCCAGCCGCTTGGATCACGTTATCAGCCGTCGCGTCTTTGGGCACACTAAGACTTGTAATGCGCCCGTCACAGACCCCTATATCATTCGCTTCTTCCCCCCACGGAAATACGCAAATACCATCACGAAGGATCATATCATAATGCATCGCCTTGTCCTTCATGTTGCTCTTGTGCTCGAATCCCCGAAGTAGTCACCGGAGTGGTCTTAACTCTTGATGCAAGGTGACAGAATCATGGACAAGAGCAATACGATTAGCTATAATTTTATGCTTATGGATATTGATCGAAGTGATATAACTCTACGCCACTTAGAAATACTGCGTGCTGTAATCAGGTTTCAAACTACGGTTGGCGCAGCCAGTCAGCTGGGCCTGTCGCAACCCGCTGTGAGCAATGCTGTCAAGATAATGGAAACCCGATTGGGCTTTGCTTTATTTGAGCGAATAAACTCCCGATTGTATCCTACCGAAGAAGCATTGACTATCTACAATGATTCGGAACCTATCTTCACGCTTCACGCCTCTCTGCGGATGCGGGTACAGGACCTCAGAGAAAATCGCGCTGGTATTTTGCGTATAATGGCTACGCCGCCATTAGCATACTCTATCGTACCGCCGGCGTTGAAAGGCTTTCTGCTAAACCGCTCGAAGGTACGAGTATCATTAGATGTGCGCCGCTCCGATGGGGTGGTAGAAAGCGTCGAAAACAATATCGCAGAGCTCGGTTTTGTATTAGGACTTACCAATGCTCAGGGCGTCAACAGCGAGATCCTACATCGTGGTAGCATGGTCTGCGTGTTCAAGCCCGGCCATCCCCTAAATGGGCGATCAATAATCACGCCAAAAGATCTAGTCGGCGAAAGACTGATCGCATTGGAGCGAGATACCAGCATGGGGGCTTCAGTGCGCCGCAGCTTTGAAACAGCTGGTGTTCCCTTTGATTACTCTATCGAAGTTCGTTACTGTAATGCCGCCTGCGTTCTGGCTGAAAACGGACTCGGGGTCGCAATCGTTGATCCGTTCACAGTGCTTTTTCCGGACCGCTTTAACCTCGAAGTACGTCCATTCGAGCCGCAGACCGACGCCATAGCGTCTGTTCTTTGGTCCCGAACAAGGCCGCTGTCGCGTTTAGCTACCGCGTTTATCAAGCAGGCAAAAGTCGCCATTACCAGCGCCAGTCCGTCGTTAAAATCGACTAAAATATTACCACATGACATCGCCGCCATTGGGCGAAACACTTTGGCCGATCATGAATGACGCTTCATCAGAAGCAAGATAAACGTAGGCCCAAGCCACCTCTTCTGGCGTACCAATGCGCTGAATTGGCAATGTCCCAATCTTCCATTTGGCCCAATCGGGATCACCTGAGCGCCACATTGGAGTGTCAGTAGGCCCTGGACATACTACATTGACTCGCACTCCCATCGGCGCAACCTCTTGCGCTACCGATACCGAAAGCGCAATTACCGCTGCCTTCGATGCGCAATAGAAACTATTGCCAGGGGCAGGCTTATGACCCAGCTGGGACGAGGTGTTGATGATTGACCCAAATCCCTGTGCTATCATGATTGGCAGCGCGTGACGCATTCCGTGGCTTACGCCTCGTAGGTTAATGTCCAAAATATTGTCCCAAGAGCTGGCATCTTGGTCTACAAATGCGCGCTTGGGTATTCCGACACCAGCGTTATTTACTAGAATGTCCAGATGGCCAAAAACCTCATGGGCGCGTTTGATTGCGATCTCCACCTCTGCCTCGTGGCGCACATCCACTACTAGAGTCAGAACTTGTCGGCCCATGGCGCGGATTTCATCTGCCAAGCTGCCTAGTTCAGCACCGTTATTATAATCAGCTATCAGCAGATCAGCCCCCTCACGGGCATACAACAGCGCCACACTGCGACCAATCCCAGTCGATGCGCCGATGATAACGGCAGCCTTTCCCTTAAGTCGACTCATGCGCTAGCCTCCTTCTGTTACGTCGATATGCTTGGAGCTGGATGCCTCTGACGCCAATGTTGTGCTAGGTCAAGGCGACGACAAAGCCAGACATCAGGATGGGCCGCCATATGTTCTAGGAATAAGGCCAGGCCACCCGCTCGTCCCGGGTGTCCCATGATCCGCGTGTGTAGACCAATGGACATCATCTTCGGCTGGACCGCACCCTCTGCATAAAGCATGTCAAAGCTTTCCTTAAGAAAATCAAAGAACCGCTGACCCGTCGAAATCCCCCCACGAAAAAACTTAGTGTCGTTGGTTAGCTGGGTATAAGGAACCACCAGATGCTGTTTGTCTCTGATTGCGGTCCAGTATGGCAGTTCGTCATTGTAGGCGTCGCTGTCGTATAAAAATCCACCATGTTCAACCAGAAGCTCTCGAGTATTTTGAGTCGGCGCGTAGCGGCAGTACCATCCCACGGGTGGTATGCCAGTCAGGCGGGTCAGGCTGTCAAATGCGCTGTGAATGGCATGTCGCTCGGCATCGCGGTCCATAGTCTGGTGCCGTTCCCATCGCAGTCCATGCGCACAAACGTCATTTTGCCCTGAGATCACCCCCTCGCGGATCGCGGCAGCTATTTCAGGTGTTCGCTCCAGCGCTTGCGAACAAGCGAAGAAAGTACTCGGAGCACTATATCGCCTAAGGACGCGCAAAAGCCGCCAAAACCCTACCCTGCTACCATATTCGAACATCGATTCCGCACCAAGATCCCGGCCGGTAAAAGCTCCTGCCCCCCCTTCCGTCAAGCCTGCCTCACTAGAGGCATCGCCATCAGGTACTGAGGGTTCGGCCCCTTCCTCGACGTTGACAACAATATTGACTGCAATACGCGCGCCCTCTGGCCATTCCGGATTAGGTGGACTGGCGCCATAGCCGTTGAAATCACGTGGGAGCACTGTGCGAATGTCAGTCATGGGAAGCTTTCCGGTCAAAAATTATATCGGCGTCGAGAGTATGGTTCTGGGTGTCACTACCGTCTGGCAATCGGTGAATAAAGACGGCCACAGCCATAGGAGGTCCATCACAAACCATGCCTAGGTGCCAAGTGCCTTCGCCATAGGCGATGTACTGGCCTACGTTGGCACGGAAGGCATGAAAATCTTGTGCGCGCGGTCTCTCCAAACCAGCTGGAGCTACGACTGGGATCAGCGGGGCGTTGCCAAGCGGAATAAATACCTGAACTGAGAATGGATGGCGTTCGATTTTTGGCTTCGACGCTTCAAAATCAGCAATGTTCTGTACAGTGATAATACTCAACGTTGCATTTCCTTGCGCCGCAGCATGGATAAGTCGTGTTGGTATTGCACACCGACCACCGTCTTTTGGTACATCTTTCACCACACCGAAGATGGCAAAACTGTCAGTGTCGATGTCGCATAACTCCAACGTGACGGGGGCGGTGGATATACGAGAAGACATCATCATAGGTCCCTATCAGAACAATTTTGAGGGCAGCCATGTGGCTATGGAGGGTACATAGATCAGCAGGATCAAAAATAGGAACATCGCCACAACAAAGGGAATGATACCACGATAGACATCAGAGATAGGACCTTTTTGAATGCGAATATTCTGCACAACGAACAGGTTCAGGCCTACTGGTGGAGTAATGAGCGCCAGCTCCATTAGCACTATAACAAAGATACCAAACCAGACCGGATCATAGCCAAGCAGAATTACCAGCGGGAAGACTACGCCGATCGTGGTAACCAACATCGCCACCGCCTCCAGAAAGCAGCCCATCACCAGATAAAACGCTACTAGCAACCAAATTGTGCCAGTAGGCCCAAGTCCAAAACTAGTAATCCAGCGGGCTAAGTCCTGTGGCACGCCGACTAGGCTAAGTTGAAAGTTTAAAATGAAGGCGCCGACGATAACTAAAAGGATCATTGATGAGGTGCGGATTGACGATAGGAAAGCCTCGTGCAGCATCCTAATTGTCAGGGTCTTATTTAACGCTGCAAGAAGCAGCGCCGCCATTATGCCCATGGCGGCCGCCTCAGTAGGAGTAGCAATACCCATATATATACTACCCATGACCACCAAAAACACGAACAACACCGGCAAAATGTCCAGCAGCGCGTGTATCCGACGCGCCCAAGTCACCATGTCTTCCAACTGTTCGGCACGCTGTCCTTTCACTAGCGAGATCACGATCACCACCATAGACATGGTCATGGCCAGAAGAATGCCAGGAATTACTCCAGCAGCGAACAGCTTACCGATCGAAGTGTTAGTGAGAGCTCCGTAAATGATAATATTAATCGAAGGTGGGATCAGGATGCCCAATGTCCCTCCCGCCGCTATAGAGCCTAACACCATCTTCTCATCATAACCCAGCCGTAGCAACGGTGGCTGCGCCACAGTACCGATCGTGGCCGCTGTCGCAACGCTTGACCCCGATGCGGCCGCGAATAGCGCACAGGTAGCAATATTGGCATGGATCAATCCACCTGGCAGCCAACCTACCCAGATTGCTAGCGATCGGTACATCCGATCGGCCACGCCGCTGCGCGAAAGTATCTCACCCAAAAGTATGAATAGCGGGATTGCTACCATGATGTATGAGTTCATCGTGCTCCAGATAATGCCTCCCGCAACTTCAGGAAGAACCCCCAGTCCCAAAAAATCACTTCCAAAAGCGATCAACACCATCGCCGCACCCACATGGATACCTGTGGCAAGCAAAATTAGAATAGCCCCAAAATAGAGTAAGGTGTTCACAAGAAGCTGTCCTTATTATTTTTGTAGTTGCGTTGTTGAAACGAGCTCACCTCGCGCAAAGTTTCTTCTTCGACACTCTCATTACCCAATCGATTCCGCACAAAATCCCAGTCGCCTCGCAGCAATGCCAATGCGCAGCGGATCGTTAATATTAGACAAAGCATGGCAAACATTGCCAATCCACCCACCCACAGCGCCTGTGGTACGATAAGCGGTGTGCGCAGTGGCGTATTAGATAGGGCCTGATAGGAAATTGTTTCAATTAAGACCTTGGATGACACCCAAACCAGAAGCAGCGTCGCGATCGACAACGCCAGCATTGCGACCATATCAAAAAATGCTTGAGCAGCAGGACCCAATGGCTCGCGAAGGATTTCAATGCGGATGTGCGCACGCTCAATAAGTGCAAACGAAAAGCCAATTGCCATTACGATAGCCAAAATATAGCCGCCGTACTCATCTATCCCTTGGACACTGATGTTGAAATATTTTCGTGTAAGCGCCGACCCCACGGTAACGACGGATAGGCCTAGGAGCAACCACCCGCCAATCAGACACAATATGCGGATAAATCGTGCTATAATTGTATCTAGATTATTGTTCATTACGCTACCTCATCAGTAATCGTTTAGGGACTAAATGTAAGAAACCGAGAGTGGAGCGCCAGCAGGCGCTCCACTTTTCACAGCTTGATATCAAGAATTTCGCCTACAGTAGCGTTCCAATCGGAACGGCAATTAGGCGCTGTGCGTTCGCAATCAGTGATCCAACCAGGTAGGATCGCCCCACGCAATACCTCTTGCATCTTGCTACGGCCCTCAGGCGTCACATCGAGTAGTTTCATCTTGCCACGCTTACCATCTTTGCACGAATCCGCACCTATGTTGCAATCGATACCGTCTTGGTGGCTTGTCACACTCATATCCCACAGACCTGTCTCCAGCTCTTTCATTTGAGTGGTAAGGGTCTCCTGCTGCACAGGTGTCAACTTGTTCCAAAAATCGAGATGCACTGCATGGATGGCCATTCCAGCACCGCCTAAGGGTATGGGATAAAGCGTATCAGTCACCTCATGCCAACCATTGACATTGCCATAAACACTGCCTGTCGCGCCGCAATCAACTACCCCCTGCAACAGTGCCTGATATACTTCAGGTCCAGAAATCGTGACTGAGGCGCCTCCTAGATAGTCGACCGCTGAGGCAGAAAACGCGCTGGCAACACGCACCTTTTTACCTTTTAAATCTTCAAGTCCGGAAATATCGCCTTTGCAATATAGGATTTGCGGCGGATAAGCCCAGACCGCCAGCAATTTGGCACCATAACGTTCCTGCAGCCGAGCATCCATCACAGGAAAATAAGCATCAATCTGTTCACGCAACTCATCAAACGATAATGATAGACCTGGCAAGTCAGCGCCCATGAATAGCGGATCATCACCGCTCACGTGTGCCAGCTGAATCGAGACTATATCGAAAACACCGGTAGCTAGGGTGCGCAATGCCTCAAACCCAGTCATGCCAAGTTCATCAATGGTGCGGAACTCAGCAGAAAATGTATCGTTTGTTCGCTCCGGAATGGCGTCCCAGAACGGCCTTTCCAGTATCTGCTGCTGTGGTTGGTTGCCGTACCAGCCGAGCACTCGCATGTTGATGTCAGCCGCCTGTGCCGCCTGCGTGGTGGCAAGTAGAAGAGCAAGAGAGGACCATAGGCCTATCTTGGATAATCCTTCGGGACGCATTGATTTCCTCCAGTGACGCGCCGGAACGACCGGCTATTTCTAAGAAAAGCCGCGCTGAAAAAGCGTGTTTTGCTTTTCGTACCGACTTTTAGAGACTTTCTATATTCATCCGCCTCCCTCAACAGGATAGACACTCATAAAATCTTCATGCAATAAATTTTGTATAAATAAATCCAATCAGTAATAATCTTTTGTTATACCCTTGTTTTCGTCCGAGAGACTGCCGCCTTGACAAATCTGATGATGTAACTGCCTCCCCGCTCCCCCTCTGTCAGGCAGGGCAATCGCATTTGACCTAAATGGGGTCGCTTAGGGATAGGGGCAGAATGACACCCTAAGGCGTATTTTTGGCTGCTGCGCGCTGTAAGCACCTATAGATTGTTGGCCTTGAGACGGAGAAGAGCTCAGCGAGGTCGCTGATGGAGTATTCGCCTGTTTCCTTCATCCTGCAGAGCTCTTTTTGTTGTTTTTCAGATAGTTTTGGCTGTTTTCCACGGAGCTTGCCTTTGGCGCGGGCGATCGCCATACCTTCTCTTGTCCGCATCCTGATCAGGTCAGATTCAAACTCGGCGAAGGTGGCCAGAATGTTGAAAAACATTTTGCCCATCGGATCGGTCGGATCGTAGACCGACGCACCCAA
>Ga0209702_10008400_pt1 | contig 12035 bp, 11 predicted proteins | sample FRY01_FD_187210 | JGI IMG/M metagenome (GOLD analysis project Ga0209702, IMG submission 187210) | Freshwater microbial communities from Lake Fryxell liftoff mats and glacier meltwater in Antarctica - FRY-01 (SPAdes) (version 2) | ecosystem: Environmental > Aquatic > Freshwater > Ice > Glacier... | reverse complement strand
CAAGAGGGCGTATTGTAACGCTCGGGCGTTCGATCATCATGCATAGCCAATCACCGCCCAGTCGGCCGTTGATGTTGTCGATCGAAATAATAGGTTGGCCGCCTAAAAGAGCCGCAACTAGACGTTTCTCCGTCTCCTCTTCATTCCGCCCCGCAGCGAGAACTGGAGCCCGATCTCCAGTCAGGATGGCTGATGCCAAATCTACGAGATAACTCTTCCCACTGCCAGCCACGGTTGCCGTTACTACGTGCATAGGGGCGACGGCCATCGCGCCTCGAACCACGGGGGTTATCAACGCGGATAGGGCGACTGATCGGCTGGCATCGTCGGCGAACGGGAAGTCGGCAAGCAGACGTTCTAGCTTATCGAGCGATTCTAGGGCGTCTGCACGGGTTGGAGCCGCACAGAGGGAAGGGAGTGCCGGCGGATCGATGAGCAGCAATTGAGTGGCTTCATCGTAACCCTCATCAGCAAGCAGTGAGCCATCCGGGCGCAGCGTTGGGGTCGTGATAACCCCGGCCAGCGGCCGCAGGGTCCATTCGCCATCGCGTGACAAGATCGTCCGCGCAACGGCCAAGGGCGCGTTTATTCGCACCGCCCCCTTCGGTGGAGCGCCGTGCTTAACCCATATTGCAGCGCGGCCAAGATGATCAATAAGACTATAGACGTCCACCTTGACGAGTCTTGGCACCTTGGTGCTGTGGCCATCGGACGATCGCAATTCATCAACGATGGGTTTGACCAAGCCACCTCTGACAAAGATGGGGGCTCCCGCCTCCAGCATGGCCAACTCCCCCTGAGTCGCCATCGCCGGCAGGGCACCAGCTACAACATGAATCTTAGGTAGATGATCCTCGTTTGCCGTTGAAAGTGCACCATCCCGTAGCGCCCGATCGACCTTCGCTTTAATGAGGTTTGGAGTCCAAGGGTTACCAGGATCATGGTTCACCATCTTTTGCGCCGCGTGGATCAGGGCCGCGCTGGCGATGGAGGAACTCAGTTCCCCGCGTGCAACAAGCCGCCCCATTCGCAAGCCAGCGTCGTTTAGCGCTTTCTCCTGACTACCGTTCGGCGCGTGGCGTATGCTAGCGCACTCGCTCTCCAAAGCCTCCAGCCTATCCGGTGTATCGGTGCCGGCCCGTGTTGCACACGGATAACTGCCAAGGGCGCGGGAGCCGCTTTTGCCCGTCGATGGCCGGTCGATTAGCGCCAACAGCTGCGGGGGTGCATCGATAACCTCGCGATCGTTTGCCCAAGTGTAAACTGCCCCCGTGGGATGCACTGAGGGCGGCACGATTATGTAGCCCCCCTTGCCCCGGACTTCTGCGCCGGGAAGGTTCGGGAAGGGCCACTTGCCGTCCGCAGACCGTTGCGCGTTTTTAAGCGGACGGGCAGGATCATGATTGAAGAGGAGATGATAGCCCTTGCCGGTGTTGCTCCGGAGCGTCGCTGGCAGCGGACCCGGCCATGCAGCTTCAAACAGTCGAGGATCGTCAACGTCCAAGGCTGACATGCCACTGGCTTCGCCCGTCGGCACACCGATAAGGGCGTCTGGCCATCGCCTCCACCAAGAGCAGATCACGTCTGGCTTTGTCGACGCGTTCTTGAACCCTCCAGCTATCCTCGGGCTCTTGTCAGGGAAACACGGAAATACGGGCCAGCCGCGCGCGGCGTATTCAAGCGCGGCTTGGAGCATAATCCCAGAATGCGACGGTTCGGCGGTCATGCCGCAGCACCCGTCAAGAGTTCGGTGAGGCTGGACTGAGGCACCAGCCGCCGCCTACCGATTTTCAAGGTCGGCAGTTCACCGCGATCGATCATACGGTAGAGCGTAGCAATCGACAGGTTGCTGCGGAGTGATACTTCTTGGAGAGAAAACGCGACCAGGCGATCGTTGTGGTGTGACTGGGTAAGCATAGTAACCTCGCTTCAATGTGCGAGGCGAAGAGTCGCAGGATCAATCAAATCGCGGAAGTGAAGTTAATTAGGGAAAATTTGGAAATGGGAGTGAGGTCGTCAAAATGGTCTCACCCCGACGAGCCATATTAGCATAAAAGTCGTGCCACTTGAACGCGTTTTTCTCTCGGGCTCGCAGAGCCTTTCGTTGCCGGTCGCCAACCAATTTGTAGCCCGGGGCCAGTCTGCGTTGGATCGATCCGCGCGATAGTGCGCGTCGCCCTTTTGTTAGGACAAGCACAGCCAGAAATCGCCGGTGGGCGGTTTTCACGAGCGGATCGGTGTAAAGCCCGGCCGCAACGATGCCAGACGGATCTATCACCGCCGCCGATTGAAGTGTCGGCCATCGGATGCGCGCAAACGCGTGCGCTTCCTCCCTCGGGATGGGGATAGTGAACAACCGCTTTTTGTGACGGCGGCGCGCTGAGATACTGAGCCGGATCGCGAGCGACTCAAGTAGGGGTATTTGCGGCCGATGAGGGCCTCCGCCCGCCTCTAAAGCCCCTTGGACCTTTTCTGACAGTATCCATCGGCTGACAGCCGCAGCGTGCCATGACGTTAGTCTGACTTGGACTGTACCTGCCTTGGGCATCAGCCAGCGCGACGGCCGATCGGCACCACTTTCGCGCTTTCCCCTTCAAGGTAGTCGGCCCATAAATCCATGAGGTGCCGTCGCTTGTCGAGGTATTTGGTTCGCCGATAGGCAGCCTCAACCTTGTTCTGGATTGTATGCGCCAGAGCGGCCTCGGCGACCTCGCCCGGCACGCTGGTGCGCTCCGCTGCCCAATCTCGGAAAGTAGAGCGCCAGCCGTGCACCGTCATGCCGGGGGCAGCTTCACGCATCACTTTGGACACCGCCGCGTCCACGATCGGCTTGCCTTTCTTGAGGCCCGGAAACACATACTCAGCGCCATCGACCCGCGGAATAGATCGAAGAAGCGATAGGGCCGGCTTGCTTAGTGGCACGATGTGCTCGGCCCCCGCTTTCATCCGATCGGCCGGAACGGTCCAGGTCGCTTTTTCCAAGTCCAACTCATCCCATCTAGTGCCCCGCGCTTCTCTCGACCGCGCTCCGGTTAGGATGAGCAAGCGCAGACACTGCCGAGCGGCCCCCACACCGTCGCCAAGTTTGCGCCAGATGGCAGGCGCATCCTCCACCGCCACTGCGGCATGATGCCCGGATTTTTTCGGCTGCGGCGGCAATCCCATGCGAATTGCACGGACCGGCAATTCATGATCCCGGTGCCCATGCGCCGCTGCCCATGCGATCACCGTCGCGATGCGCTGTAGGACGCGGCGGGCCGTCTCAGGCACCCGAAGCCAGAGCGGCTTCATCGTTCGCACCACGGCTGGAACGTCAACTTGATCCACCGGCAGGGCACCAAGGGTAGGAAACGCGAAGTCTCGAAGCGTGCCAATCCACTGGGCGCCGTGCTTGGCATTGCGGAAGCCAGACGCGCGTTCGGCGAAAGCGGTTTCACAAGCCTCGGCAAAAGTCGGCATGACCCTCGCCAGTTCGCGTTTGCGTGCGACCGGGTCGACACCCTCCCGCGCGACCTTGCGATGCTTCGCGCTTTGCTCGCGTGCCTCAGCAAGCGACACGTCTGGATAGCGCCCCAGTCCAATGTCGCGGCGCTTCCCGCCCGGCGCCCGAACTCGCGCAAGCCACGATGACGCTCCGCTTGGCTGGACCACAAACAGGAGGCCATCGCCTACGGAATGACGTCCCGGTTTCCGCGCTAAGGTTTCAACTTCGCGAACGGTTATTGAACGACTGCGTTTTTCCATGCCAACCACCAACCCCACCGCCAACGTGCGCAATCATGCTATCGTGTGAGAGGCTGTGATGCAATCCAATCGCATAATCGGCAGAAACGCGCGCGGCAGAGTGTGGCGGTGAGAGACCTTGACTAGTAAGTTGCGCGGACTCCGTCTCCGCCACCGACCCCCAGCACCTTTCTCCTGTTACAGGGCGGTACGCAGAAGTCGCGGGGTTGCGCGGGTTCAAGTGCCCCAATCCGTAACAGACGCGGCGCAAAAGGCGTCTTCCGGAGGCTTTTTGCCTGCCGTTCGAACGCTCGTCTCCGCGCGGATCGCCATCGGTCCGGTTTGCCTGTTATTGGCGGTAACAGGGAAAATCATCAAAATCGCCGCCCAAAACAGGGATATGAGTCCGCCAAGAGCCTCCAGCAGCCGGAAAAGCCACGCATTTCCGCGAGTTTCTGGAGCTGCAAACTGACTTCCCTGTTATTCTCCATAACAGGCTATTTAATCGACCATAACAGGGCATTTAATTGCGCGGAACAGGGCCATTATCCGACATAACAGGGTGCCAGCAGAAGCGGCTTATTGGACGATGAGCCCGCAGCCCAGTAGTTCGCGTTGCGCAGTCCAGGCGAGCGGGACATCGCCGTTGACGAATGTTTCGAGATTGAATCCGTGCGGCTGCCGCCCGGCGAACATGTCACGCTGGATGTCGGGCGCGAGCAGCGCGAGGCGCAGGATCTTGCGCTCGTAGATCGAGACGGGCGCGGCATCGAGCAGCGGCCCGCGGGAATCGCGCGCCAGCATGCGGTGGGCGCGGCGCAGGGCGGCGATCAGCGTGGAGTCCGGTCCGTCGGTCGGTGCTGCGCCTCGGGTCGTGGAGGCACAACGATCCGAACCGAGGCAGATCGGCACGAGGATTTGTGCGGTCATCCGATCGGCGCCAAGCAGGCGCTCCTCGCTTGCCAGTTCTACGTGCAGGCCCTTGGGCCTGGCGATAGTCACATCCACACGGTCGGAATGGATCTGCACCGCGCGAATCGCTTCGAGGCCGGCGGCCGGGTCACGCAACCAGCGCCGGCAACTGTCCGTCAGAATCTGCTCGATGCGCGGGGCGGCAATCCGGCGAACGATGCCATCAGGGTTCGCCCTGCCGCCCTGCTGGAGGGATGCCGAGACGTAGTAGCGGTAGAGCCGCCCGGTATGACTGCGCGAGAACGTTGGTGACATCGGCTCGCCAACGGCATCCCGGATCCTGCCGGTCAGCGGCGCGCGCATGACCCGGCCTCCTTCGCTGAGCCGGTGACGTCGCGCATTGCCGTCAAGAAGCTGCTGGACTGCAGCGAACACCGGGTCGCCGACGATCGCGAGATGCGCGCCGGCAAAAACCTGGTCCTTGTGAACGATCTGACCGAGGTAGACCCGGTTGCGCAGCAGGTGGAACAGCGCGCCGCGGCTGAACGTCGCGCCTCCGGTCGTGCGACCGGCCAGCGTGGTATGCCGCTTGGACACGATGCCCGAGGTATGAAGCTCGCGCTGCAGCGCATGCACCGAACCCAGCTCCAAATATCGCGCAAAAATATGCCTGACGGTGACGGCTTCGGCGTCGTTGACCCTGAGCGTCCGGCTGCCGGGCTCGGGGATATCGTAGCCGAGCGGCGGTACCCCGCCCATCCACATGCCTTTGGCCTTGGAGGCGGCGATCTTGTCGCGGATGCGCTCGCCGGTCACCTCGCGCTCGAACTGGGCGAACGAGAGCAGGACGTTGAGCGTGAGCCGGCCCATCGACGAGGTGGTGTTGAACGCCTGGGTGACCGAGACGAAGCTGACGCCCTTGGCATCGAACCGCTCGACGATGCGGGCAAAGTCTGCAAGGCTGCGGGTCAGGCGGTCGATCTTGTAGACCACGACCACATCGATCCGGCCGCGCTCGATATCGTCAAGAAGGCGCTGAAGCGCGGGGCGGTCCATCGATCCGCCCGAATACCCGCCATCGTCGTAGCGGGTCGGCACCACCCGCCAGCCTTCGCCGATCTGGCTCTTTGCGTAAGCCTCGCCGGCCTCGCGCTGGGCGTCGAGGCTGTTGAACGCCTGGTCGAGGCCTTCGTCGGAACTCTTGCGGGTATAGACCGCGCATCGTTTGAGCGGCGGCTTGCTCATTGCGCGTCCCGCAGACCGAAAAACCGTGGCCCGTTCCAGCGCGATCCTGCGATCGCGGTCGCGGCGGCCGAGAGGCTTGGATAGTGCCGGTCCTGCCAGCGGAACCCCTGCGCCTCAACCACCACCTCCACCTCGCGGCCTTGCCAGATGCGGGTCAGGCGGGCGCCGATGCCAAGTTCGAGGCCCTCGGCGCGAACCCGGCCGGTGCGCTCGACCAGTCGCCGGGTCTCGGCATCAAGCCCGCCGTTGGCCTCGGCTTGCACCCGCCAGGCGAGCAGCATCCGCAGGATAGGGACCGAGCGGAGCGGTGGGGGGGCGCCGTAGCGCTGCCCCCAGAGCTTGCGAAGCGCTTCGAGGTCCATGCGACCGATCTCGACCACGAGACCGTCGATGCGCGCGGTGCTCATGCCAGCTTCTCCGCGCGATAGCGGCGGATGCCATCGACCTTGTCCGAAGTGATCGCGAGCCCGCGCTTCTTGAGTGCGCCCGCGATGGCGCCGCGCACCGAATGCTGCTGCCACCCGGTGGCCGCGACCAGTTCGGCGATGCTTGCTCCGCTGGACGCGAGCAAGAGGGCTTCGACGCGGTCGAGCTTGGAAGGCGCCTTGTCGGGCTTAGTTGCGGCGATGGCGGTGCCCGGGCCGGTCGTGCCTGCTGGCTTGGGTTCGCGCGCCATGCGGCGGGGCTTGCGCGTGGTGACAGCCATAGGCTGGTCGCTGGAGTTGGTGCCGGTCATTGTCGTTCTCCGGTAGCGCGTCCGGGGAAATCCCGGGCGCTACCGCCACGAGCCCGGCTCGCCGGGCAGGACGCAGCAATGCTCGGGTTCGCGGCCCAGTCCAGTCGAATGTGCGAAACGTGCGTTATCCCCATGTTCGTGCGCTACCCTGGTGGCCAAAGCGGGAACGTTCTGCTATTGTTCGAAGATGGTCAGCACCCCCGCGCTGGCAGCCCAGGCTGCCGCCCGCCCGCTGACGGTCGTCTACCGGTCGACCGCCAGCCTCGTCCCCGACCCCCGCAACGCGCGTACTCATCCCAGGCGACAGATCGAGCAGATTGTCGCCTCGATCGCTGCGTTCGGGTTCACCAACCCGATCCTTGCCGATCCCGAGGGACGGCTGATCGCCGGGCATGGGCGGTTGCTCGCGGCCAAGCAGATGGGCTTCAGCGAAGTCCCGGTGGTCGAACTGGCGGGGCTCAGCGAAGCGCAGAAGAAGGCGCTGCGGCTTGCCGACAATAAGATCGCGCTCAATGCCGGGTGGGACATCGAGATCCTCAAGCTCGAGCTGGCAGAGCTGTCGCTCCCCGAGTTCGACATGGACCTTGGCCTGACCGGGTTCAGCTCGGGCGAGATCGACGTGATCCTGGCCGAGAAGGTCGATCCCGAAGAAGAGATCATTCCCGCGGTGCCGGTTGAACCGCGTGCTCGTATCGGCGACATCTGGCAGCTTGGCGAACACCGCATCGGTTGCGGCGACGGCCGCGACGTCGAGTTCCTCCGCGCGATCGTCGGTGAGGGCCAGGCAATCGATGCAGCGTTCCTCGACCCGCCCTACAACGTGAAGATCAACGGCCATGCCAACGCGAAGGGACGCCACCGCGAGTTCGCCATGGCTTCGGGCGAAATGACCACCGATGCGTTCCGCGTATTCCTGCGCGAAACCCTCTCGGCCTGCGAGCGCGTCTCGCGCGGCGGTTCGGTCCACTTTGTCTGCATGGACTGGCGCCATCTCGACGATGTCAGCGCGGTCGGCGGCGAGGTCTATAACGCGCTACTCAACATCTGCGTGTGGAACAAGAGCAACGCCGGGATGGGCTCGCTCTACCGCTCGAAGCACGAGATGGTGTTCGTCTACCGCGTCGGCGACGCTGCCCACACCAACACGGTCGAGCTTGGCAGGCATGGCCGCAACCGCACCAATGTGTGGGATTATTCCTCGGTCAACTCGATGCGCGGCAGTCGGCGCGAGGATCTTGAGTTGCATCCGACCGTCAAGCCGGTGGCGATGGTGGCCGATGCGATCTGCGACGTGACCCGCCAAGGCGAACTGGTCCTCGACATCTTCCTTGGCTCGGGCACCAGCCTGATCGCGGCCGAGCGGGTCGGCCGCCGGTTCCGCGGGCTCGATATCGATCCGGCATATGTCGATGTCGCGATCGAGCGCTGGGAGAAGTTAACCGGCAGAACCGCAACGCTGCTCCACCGCGCGACCAGGGACGAGGTCGCTTGACCCGCGGCGGTGACACCCGGTTCGCCGCCGGGCAATCGGGCAACCCAGCCGGACGACCCAAAGCGCGCCGCCCGCACATCTCGGCGTTCGATATCATCTTCGACAAGACCCTGACCGTGACCCAGGGCGGGGTCGAACGCGAACTGACCGTCGAAGAGGCGCTCCAGTTGCAGACCTATCAGGCTGCTCTCAAGGGCAGCAGGATGGCGGTGCGCGCCGTGCTCAAGATGATCGAGAAGCGCGAGACGGCGCTGACCAAGCTCAATCCTCCAGTCCATCGCGGCGCCCGGATGGAAATCGAGCACGACTCGCCCAATGCCGAGGCCGCCCTGCGTTTGCTGGAGATCGCGGTCGACGGTCACGTGCCTCCGGGCGGCGGCGAAGGCGCAAGGACGCTCAAAATCACAACCTGGGCTGCCCAGGCTGCGATCAGCCGGCCCGGACGGCGCGCCTACACCGACAAGGATCGTGAGGATATCAACCGCTTCACGCTCGATCCGGACAAGCTACGCTGGCCCCGGGCAAAACGTCGATGAGCGATGCTCCTGCGAAGACCGAAGACCTTGGTGTGGGCTACAAGCGCCCGCCTGCAGCGACGCGGTTCGTAAAGGGGCGCAGTGGCAATCCTCGGGGGCGGCCCAGGAAACGCCACCGCGAGATCCCCTACAACACCGTGCTGGGCCAGATGGTGACCATTCGCGAGGACGGTCGTGAGCGGCGGGTGACCGCAGCCGAAGCGTTCGTCCTGCAGCTGACCCGCAAGGGTCTGCAGGGAGACAGCTCCTCGGCCCGGGCATCGCTTGCGGCCATCGAAACCGCGCGAGCTAGTCGCTCACCTCCCGGGGCTGACGAGATCCTTCGCATCATAATCATCGGTTACGGCGTGGGATGCGTGCTTCGTATCCTGGGCATGGGAACCAAACGCAATCCTCTCGACAAGGAAAAGGTCCGCTGGGAGCTCAACCCCTGGATCGTCGAGGCGGCGCTCGCGCGGCTCGGATCCCGGCGGCTCAGTGAGGCGGAGCAGCGCGAGGTGGTAAAGGTTACCCGTTCTCCAGAGAAGATAAGCTGGCCGGAATGGTGGACGGAGCGCGGGTAATGGATGGCCCCGCCGAATTGCGGCACTTAAGAGCGCATCATTCGTAATGATGGGGTCAGAGGTTCGAATCCTCTAAGCGGCACCATAACTTTCAGCAGGGAAATCCAGCGGGTTGAGCGGAAGGACCTTCCGGCTGGGTCCGAGTTTGGGTCCTGTTTGGGGCGCTTTGGGCAAGGAAAGTTTCCCATCATCCGGCGGCTCGCCCCGAGAAATTTTCAAAGAGCGACGCTACTTTGTCTGCTTCAATGGCGCGTCCGAAGAGATACCCTTGTCCCAACTCGCAACCGTGCTTGATCAAGAACTTTTTTTGGTCCTCGGTCTCGACACCTTCTGCGACGATTTCGATATTCAAACTCTTTGCCAAGTCGATGACCGCACATACGATAGCACGGACCTCTGGGTCGGTCGTGACTTTGGCGATGAATGAACGATCGATTTTCAGCACGTCCACCGGATAGTCGCGCAGGTGAGACAGAGACGAGTAGCCAGTCCCGAAGTCATCCAGCGCGATTCGGACTCCGGCTTCTGATAACTGCGTGAGAGCCCTGCCTACGAGGTCGGACCCACGCTCGAAGAAGACATGCTCGGTGATCTCGATCTCTACCAAGTGAGGGGGAATGTCTTGTTCCCGCATACGAGCCAGGAGCCGCGCTGCGAAGTCGTTGCGCAGAAACTCCACCGGAGCAGCATTGATTGCAACAAAGCCAATGGGAACCCCCCTATCAAGCCAGCCGCGCACGTCGCTAAATACGCGACGCTGCATCAGTTCTCCAATTTTGGAAGCAAGTTCGTAGTCCTTGAAGGCTTCGGCTACCGTCTCTGGATTTTGGATACCTCGGGTCGCATGGTGCCACCTGAGCAGAGCCTCGAATCCCGCAATCCGGCCTGTGATCAGATTTATCTTCTGCTGGTAGTGCGGTTCTACTGACCTTCGATTGAGCGCATTGCGAGCAAGGTTTAGCTGCGAGGATACCAACTGGGCTTCCTGGCGCATGTGCTGGTGGAACATTCTCGTTCCGCCCCGGCCACTTTCTTTCAGTGCGTAGAGAGCCGTGTCCGCATTTTTGAATAGGTCATTCGCAGACTGGGCGTCAGCAGGAAAATGAGCGCCGCCGATACTCGCGCCAGCGCTCATCACCCGGCCATCATACCTGATTGGCTTCTGCAAACGCGCGAGAATGGACGCGCCTGCCGCGGCTAGATCAAGCTCCCCTTCTTTTCCTTCCAGTATAACAGCGAACTCGTCGCCACCTAGCCCGTAAAATTCATGAGGCTGTTGGTTTTGGGGTTTTGAGCGGTTGGGCTGAGGGCTTCGGCAGCGCCAGGCGCAGGTGATCATCGCGCCTGTTTCATCGCGGATTTTCGAGAGGTTTGCGGAGCTTCTGGACGGGGGTTCAGTGTCGGCGGCACGGCCGCATTGGTTAGGTGGGTGCGGGGCGGAGCGCGCGAGCGATCTGCCGGAACGTATCGGCATCGGGGCAAGCGCTGGCGAAGGCGATGCGGATGCGGGTGGCGGTTTCCATGACGCGGGCGGCGAGCTTGATCAGGCGCAGCCGGATGGTGGCGAACTCGGCGGTTCGCAGCGCGGTGGTTGCCGGCATCGCGTGGCGCAGTTTCCACATGAGCCAATAGGCGGCAGTATGGAGGATCAGACGCATCTGGTTGGCGTTGGCGCTGCGGCATGACGTGCGGTCGCTCTTCAACTGCGCCTTATGCAACTTGATCAAGTTCTCGGCCTGACCGCGGGCGCAGTATAGCGTGTCGTAGATCCGCTCTGCGCTACCATCCTTGAGCGAGGTGACGACGAAGCGGATATCGAGCCCGAGGGTGCTAGCCTCGATACGTGCCACAACTCGGCGCGTGGCTGTCCCCCAACTCTTGGCGGCGTAGCTCGTCTCGGCATAGCGGCGTAGCTCGACCAGTTTGCGCACCGCACGGTCAGTGGCGCAGGCATCGCCTTCGGTCACGATGACGGGATCGGCGTGCAGCGTTCGGTTGCCCGGCAGGCCGAAGATATAATCGACGCCGTTTGCCTCGCACCAGGCCATGATCTCGGGGCGGCCGTAGTGGCCATCGCCGCGCAGCGTGATGCGGGTGGCGGGCCAGTGGCGGCGGATGCGCCGGATCAGCCGGCGGACATGCCCGGCCACCTCAGCGCCCGAGGGGGTCTTGCCGGTGCGCAGCAGCATTGCCACCGGGCGGCCGGTGGCCGTGTCGTAAACATGGATCGGCAGAAAGCAGCGCTCGCCATAATGGCCATTCCAGAACGACAACTGCTGCGCGCCATGAACGACGTCGACCGTGTCGTCGATATCGAGCGTGACCGCCGCCGGCGGCGCGGGATAGCTCGCGCAGTAAACATCCACCAACGCCCCCGTCAGGCGCACCAGCTCGCGCGTCGTCGGGGCGTTTTCCCAGCGGCACATCGTCGGTTGGCTCGCCAGACCAACCAGCCCTTCGGGACGCTTGCCCAGCGCCAGCTTGAAGCCCGGATCATGGCGCAGCGCATCGAGATCGTTGGCATCCTCGTAGCCGCAGGCAATCGCCAGCATCCGGGCACGCAGGATGTCTGGCATGGCATGGATGACGCGGCTCTGGTCGCGCGGATCGGCGATGCAAGCCGCGAGCCGCTCGGCAATGCCCATCTGCCGCTCGGCCTGGCCGAGCAGCAATACGCCGCCGTCCGACGTCAGTCGGCCGCCGTCAAAGGCAGCAGACACTTTCTTGCGACCAATGGCTGGAAAGCCAAATATGGCTCGGCTATCATCGCTCTCGGCGGATGTGGGCTGTGGCATTTCTTGCCTCGTTGCAGGACTGGTTTCGACACC
>Ga0209702_10008398_pt1 | contig 12038 bp, 12 predicted proteins | sample FRY01_FD_187210 | JGI IMG/M metagenome (GOLD analysis project Ga0209702, IMG submission 187210) | Freshwater microbial communities from Lake Fryxell liftoff mats and glacier meltwater in Antarctica - FRY-01 (SPAdes) (version 2) | ecosystem: Environmental > Aquatic > Freshwater > Ice > Glacier... | reverse complement strand
GGGCGCCCCCCACTCTTGGCGGACGGGATAAACGGTGCTGTCAGCAGCCATTCCCGGTCCGTCATGTCACTTGGATATCGTAACCCTTCTCGGCTATGCTCATGCCGGGCAATACCAGTCCATGCCATTGTTCACTCCATCTCTTCGCAAAGACGGACTGAATCATAACATGCTGGTATTGCTCAACTACTTTCGGATCGGGCTCTAAGAAAATCGGGGTGATCGGTGAAAGCAATAAAGAGTGGTACGAGCAGCCCGTCCCAATGAATGAAAGGTCTTAGACAATGCTATCAAAATGTAGACCCGTCTTTCTGATGCTAGCATTCGCCTTATCAATCAGTCCAAATGCAGCAATCGCAGGCGCGAAAATCACCTTCTCCGCTTATGAAGGGCCGCCAGTTGTGGCAACTGGAACGGGAGGGACTCGCTTGGAGAAGCATGACATCGACTACTGGACCAGCGGAACACCTCCTCGTCGATACCAGATCATCGGAATGGTTCAGGATCGACGGGATGAAGCTTGGGACGGTGGCAATGCGATAGGCAGCCGAACTGTAGCGAAGAAGGTGAAGCAGGCCGGAGGCGATGCTGTGATCATCCAATCTGAAGAAGAGGCGGGCAGCACAGGCGGCGCTGGCACGGGGGCCGTCTTGGGAGGTTTTTTCGCGATGGGTGGAAGCAAGACGATCACGAAGATGCTTGTAGTAAAATACCTGCCCGAAGCGGATGCAAGCACCACCCCTCAACATTCAGATTCTGCTACTGCGGAGCAGCCATCACCTTAGGCAGCGCCATCTTGGCATAATAGCCGTCAACAATCCTTAACCAGCCGCGCAATCTCTCTGAGATACCGTGCCAGAACTCCGCGATGAATCGATTGCCGCTCGACCGTTATGGTGCTTCTATCCATGGTCAGCATCAGCCAAGGAGTTGAAAGCCGATGGAGTACATGAACAAGCAGTTCTGGCCGATGATCTGGCGGCAGTTTCTATTTGGTTTTGCCTTCAATCTTCTATTGGCTTTCGTTCTCGTAAAACTCTTCGGGAGCGAAGATGGATGGCAATCAGAGGTGTTGTTCGTTTTCCTAGGCATTATCGCCTTAGAGATCGTGCTCGGTATCAAAGCTTGGTTAGCGAAGGGCGCGTGGGCGTTTCTTTTTGGCAAGAGATTTATCGAGCAAGGCGTCTTTGAAGCGTTGAAGGAAGCGGAATTGCCTGCACCTCTCGAATACCATCGGCGCGGGTTCGATTACTTGGCCGATCTTGCCGATGACGAAAGCGCCAATCCCACACACCGGGTCAAAGCGGCGGTGCTGTTTAGCGGGATGTCAGCGACTTGGTCGCGAGAAGGAGTCCTGAGATCAGCTGCATTCCAAGGCGCTGCCGACGAGGCTATGTCGCGTTGGCTTGGACAAGTTCCGCGCAGCACAGGTTAGCAATCAGGTCGACGGCGTCTTATTAGTCGTCCAAATCCTTCACCAGCCGCGCAATCGTTTTGAGATACCGCACTGCCGCCATGGTCTTTGCTGAATAGCCGCCATGCTTGCGGGCATTCTCGTTTCCGATAGGTGCGCCCGGACTATTTCCGCCGTGCATCCTGCATCGCTGCTTTCCCTTCACCGCTGGTGATTGGCACTCCGTTCCCTTGCGGGTTCGGGCTAGGCAGCGCGGGGCTTTGGCCAGCCGTTCGGGTTGCATGGGGTTGTTTGACTTTTTTTGCATTTTGGTTGCCCCCGGTATGATTATGGAAATGATCGGCCACCACGGCTTGCCCGCCTTCATTGACGTGAACGTGGCGAACGGTTTGCTCTCGCGGCTGGTGCAGCTTGGCCAGCGCTTCAACCGTTGTCCGGCAATTCGATTGTGCTCTGAGTGCCAGCCGCATGTAGCGATCCGCCGCGTCAGTATGCGCGCCCATATTCGCACCAGACCGCCGGGCTAATTCTGTAAACAGCGTATCCAACGAGATCGCCTGTGAGGCAAGCAATCGGCTGGCAATCTGCAAGTCGCCTTTTTCGGCTTTCGCGACGATGGTTTGAAGCGCCTCAGTGCTTTCCATGATCGAAGGCGCAAGAGCCTCGCTAAAAATCCGAGATGCATAGCTTGAGGCAATGGTGGCGTGGCGCACAACGGGATCGAATGCGACCCTTGCACATGAGGTCCCATCGGTTTCCCCCGGCTCTGGCTTAATCTCCAATACGTGAGCAGTTTTTTGCTTTTCTGGTTTGCTTGTCTTGTTCGCCATTGTCAGTCCTTTGTGTTGCGCGCCGTAGCGCCAATGTTTTGTGATGTTCCGCACCGCTTGCCGATTACGCGCCCGCCAGATTCCAGCCGCTCCAGGCCGAATTGTGCCGCCGCTTCATCGCTCGCCCCCTTCAGGACATAGCCAAGCGCCACTTCCAGATTGACCGCGTGCAATGCAGGATTGCCGACCTCTAATCCCAGCCGCCCGCCTATGGGGTCGCTATGGATGACGCGCTTCCGATACGGGTTGCCAGTTATGCGCCGCAACCAGCCCTTTTGAAGCCCGCTCAGGCGCTTGATGTGATCGGCTGGCACATGGGCAAGCAAATGGCAGTGGCCGCCCTTGTTGTGGCCATTCTCGTGCACCCAAAGCCATGCAGTCATGCTGCCATGACGTGCGAGCGCTTTGGTCACTAGATCGGTGAAGCGCCCGGTCGCCTTAAATCCGTCACAATGCGATATGATGAGCGCCGTCTCCGATCCGAACAGGCGCGATTAACGCCGCTAGTCTCCGCGTCATTCAGCATCAGATGAGTTTCCCTGCTTACAGGGAAAGAACAGGGGGAAACGTAAAAAGGGGGGGCAAAACAGGCCGGTTGAGGGGTGTTAGGCGACTTTCGTGGATATTATGTCCCTTTAATTCGATGAGTTAGGCCCGCAAATTCGGGCTTTCCCTGTTAATCGCCATAACTGGGCCCGGCAGCCAGCACTTTGGGTCAACTTGCTATATGGGCCAAGTCTGTGACATACTGTCAGTTAGGCAAGGAGGTACTGAATGCCTCAGTTTCCAAGAAAATTCTTAGCCTGGGCGTCGCTCGCATGTGTCTCCTTGGCTAGCGCTCCCCTTTACGCAGAGACGCTACAGGAACTCGAAGCGCTGTCCGATCTTTCCTTCGATGAGACGGCTGGTATCGCGGCGGCGCGCGCGCAAGCCAATCAAGGCGGATATCTCGAGGCACTGGCGACACTCGAGCGGGTGCTAGCAGTTCATCCCAAATCGCATGAGGCGCGGCTGATACACGCGATTTATTTGTGCAAGATTGACGATCGGCGCGGCGGACTTGTCGAGATTTCAAAGCTCAAGAAAAAACATTATAGCAAGGAGCTTCTCGCTGAATCTCGTGCGATGTGTGAACCCGCCAAGGAGGGCTGAGCGATGCGCAAACCTCAGACGCTGTTCGTTTCTCTCGCTGCAGGCAGCCTAGCGATATCGACATTGCTCGCCGTCCCTTCGGCAGCACAGCAGGTCGAAATTGGCAGTGCGGCAACTGTCGTTGGCAAGGTTAACATTAGTAACGCCAAGATCACCAAGCCGCGCAAGATTGAACGGCGGCAGCGCATCGCATGGGGCGATTTGATCGGCACGGGCAAGAAGTCGCAGCTACAAATTTTGCTGCTTGATCGCTCGACCTTCGGCATTGGCGCTCGCTCGAGCCTGAGGATCGACCGTTTTGTTTATGATCCGAACGAAGGGCGTTCATTTTTTGCGACCTTTTTTAAAGGTGCCATGCGGTTCTTTTCGGGCCGGCAAGACGGTGCAAACAGTGGTGAAATCGAAACGCCCGCCGGACGTATCGGCATTCGCGGCACCGCGCTCGACCTGCTGGTCGGCAAAGAAGCCGAGGATATTGCCCAGGACGAGGAATTCGTCGGCAAAGTGGACAGCGACAAAGGCGAGGCCACGCTGGTGATTTTGCGCGGGCCGGGCGCAGGGACTGCGGGCGGCCTTAACCCCGGTTTGGTTGAGGTCGAGGGCGGAGGAAACCGTGGTGCTCGATCAGCCCGGTCTTGCCGCCTATATCCCCCGTGCAGGCGCCGTGCCAATCGGGCCTTTCTTCATTTCTAATGAAGGTCTCGCAAAGGTACAAGACGAGCTCGCTCCCGAAGTTGCCCGCGCTGCAGATGGCGGGGGCTTGCTTGGCAAATTGATCCCGGCAGCAATCGGCGCGGTCGCGCTCGGTGTCTTGCTGACCGGCAATGACGATGATGAGCCAAGGCAACCCACGGCGAACAATGACAATAATAACGACACTGTCGGCGGTCCGAATAGTCCGATCCCATAATTCTGATCAGCCCTGCTGTTTTTGGCCCGCTATTTCTCGGTTGCTTGGAATACGCTGTCCCAGCTTTCGCCTGGCGGGCTGTGACGAAGCGCTGCAATGCGCTGGATGAATAGATCATGCAGTTTGGATATGCCGAATGCCGCATATTCCGAATATCCATCGGCAAGCGCCGCGTCCGCCCTGTCCCATTGCTGCGCTCGGTAAGCTTCGAGCATGGCATCGTGCGCACTGGCCAATCGGTGAAAGCCATCTTGCGCGGACAATTCTTCATCGCCGAGCAGCGCGAAGATCTTCTCGGTAGCATCGCGCCCCACTACGCGCACCCGGTCCAGTTCGAGCAGAGCAAACCCGCCAAGCTGCTGCGCCAGCGCGTCGCCTGCGATGATCGGCACGCCATATGATTTTGTCAGACCTTCCAGCCGTGCGGCCACATTCACCGTGTCGCCGATCAGTGAATAGGACAGGCGTTGTTTGGAGCCCATGTTGCCAACGCAGCACAGGCCCGAATTGAGACCGATCCCTACCTTCACCTCGCCCGGCCAGATGGCGCCTGCGCGGCCGGGCATGGTCCGGTTTAGCTCGTCAGTCTTGGTAATCATGGCCAGCGCCGCGCGCGCGGCGTTGCGGTGGTGATCGGGATCGTCGAGCGGGGCATTCCAGAAAGCCAAAATTGCGTCGCCAATATACTTGTCCAGCGTGGCCCGTCGATCGAGCAGGATTTCGCTCATCGGGGTGAGGAAACCGATCAGGAAATCGATCACCTCCCGCGGGCTATAGCGTTCCGAAATGCGCGAAAACCCGCGAATGTCGCACATCATCACACTCATGTCCCGCTCCTCTCCGCCAAGTTCGAGCATACCAGGATCAGCCGCGATCTGCCGGACGATTTCAGGTGAAAGATAGCGGTCAAATGCAGCGTGGATATAGCTGCGCTGGCGTTCCTCACGATAGAATACAGCCACAGTCTGCACGCCGTAAATCACAGCGAGCGCGAGCGCGGGATACGTCGGGTCCAGCAAATAGTTCGCCTGCGTAAATGCAAACCAGCTTCCTGCCGCTATTGCGCCGATCCCGACAATCGCCGCCAGCGCCCCCTTCGCCGCGCCAAGTCTCGGAAGCAGCAGCGCCAAAATTGCGCCCAAAACTACGACGAGCATCAGTTCGAGCCCAAAAGCCCAGTCGGGCCGTTCAATGAAATGGCCGGAAAGGATTTGTTCTGCCGCTGCGGCGTGCACTGTGACGCCCGCAATCCGATCGCTGAGCGGCGTGGAAACGAGATCTTGCAAGCCCACCGCGCTGCCGCCGATAAAGACGATCCTGCCGTCCACCGCGCTGGTCAACACATCATCGGCCACAGCGCCGGTTACGATCTGCCAGGCAGGGAGCATCTCGCGCGAGCCCTGCTTGGGGAAATGCACCCACATCTCGGCCGCATCGGTTACCGGTATTACCGTGCCGTCCAGCCGCACCGATACCGCCGCGCCCGGAGCCGACGAGGTCTCGCCGCTGCCGTCACTGGCAACAAGGTTGGGCGACCCCGCTCCGCGCGCAACCCTTACAGCTTCAAGCGATAGACCGGGCACCAATGTTCCCCGGTGTATCGCCGCCAGCGGCACACGCCTCACAATGCCGTCAGGATCGCTTTCGAGGCTGAGAGAGCCATTGCCTGTCGCTGCCGCCTCCAGTTCAGGCAGCGGCTGCAAGGAGCCCGCATAGTTTTTGACATTCTGCACCGGCAACGAGCCGTGCAATGTAAAACTCGCCTTGGGTTCGACGGCGCGTCCACGTTCGGCCGCTTCGAGGAAGAACCCGGTCACAACCGGCACTTTGCTGAAACTTTCGGCGAATAGCGCGTCGTGGCTCGGCAACCGGGCGAACCCTTCGCCCAGCGCGCCGCCCAACTCCTCACCGCGCCCCATTTTCTCGTAGCGCGCAGCGATTTCTTCAGGCGAGGTTCGGTCGGGCTCTGAAAACACGATATCATAGACAACAGCTGCCGCCCCTGCTTCCCCCAGTCGGCGGTTCAGTTCGGCAAGATCGGTGCGCGGCCATGGCCACTGGCCAAGCCGCTCAATCGATTCCTCGTCGATATCGACGACTACAACGCGTTCATCCCCTGGGTCGCTGCGCGGGGCGGCCACCTGATAGGCATCGAAAACTTGCATCCGCACGCGCTCAAGCGCGGCGGGGTTGGCAATCTGCAACAGAACGACCAGCGCCAACGATGCGAACCCGGCCAAAGCGGGGCCTAGTTTTCCCAGCCGCTCAATAAATGCCGCCATCGGTTCCCCCGGGTGCAATCAGATGCACAGGTTATGGACGTAAGCTGGCGAAATCGAAACCCTTCATTGTCAACATCCAAGCCGGCGCCACGGGTCGGTCCAGGAGCTATGACTTTGGCAAAGTCATAATAAATGTAATTGGCTGACAATAGTGGTTGGGAGAGTATTGCCTGTTCACGCCGCGGTGATGGAAAAAGCAGTTGAGCAATTATTGCAAGCTATGGGATAGCAGGAACCCAGCGATCTGCTGCGGGCCGAAGTTACGGTGATTTGCTGCCGGAATGCATTCGATAAATTGTGAGCAATTGAAGAAAATGGCGCGTTGAGCGGCGGAGACGAAGTAGGTGTTCTATGAAAATTACTAGCTCTATCCTCGATTCAACGGGTCATGATGGCCCCTATGCCGATGCCGCTCCGCTGCGGGTGACGGAGATCGATTTGGCCCCTCCGGGGACAGACGAACTGCTAGTCAAGATCGAAGCGGCGGGGCTTTGTCACAGTGATTTGTCCGTTATCAACGGGGATCGTCCGCGGCCCATGCCGATGGCAATCGGACATGAGGCGGTTGCAACCGTCATAGAAGCAGGCTCCGGCGCGCAGGCGCATTTTGCCGTTGGTGACCGTGTTGTGCTCAGTTTCTTGCCGCTTTGCGGGCATTGTAAGGAGTGCATGTCCGGCCAAGGCTATATGTGCGCCAACGGTGCTGCATCGAATGGAGCGGGGACCCTGCTGGGCGGTGATATTCGTTTGTCAGAGGGCGGTCAGCCTGTTCATCATCATTTGGGCGCCTCGGCATTTTCAAGCCATGCCGTAGTCGATCGTCGTTCTGCGGTAAAAATACCGTCCGACATACCGGTTGAAATCGCGGCGCTGTTTGGCTGCGCCGTGCTGACCGGGGTGGGCGCGGTCCTCAATACTGCGGCATTGCGTGCTGGTGAAAGCGTGGTGGTTTACGGCTTAGGCGGTGTCGGGCTGGCCGCGCTGATGGGCGCGATTGCGGGCGGGGCACATCCGGTGGTGGCGATTGATCCCATGCCTGCAAAGCGGGCGCTTGCGCTGGAACTTGGCGCGGTGGCTGCGCTGGACCCGTTTGAGGGGGATGATGCGATTATCGCCGCGCTGGGCGCGCGGCCTGATTTGGTGGTCGAAACGGTCGGTAAGGCGAGTGTACTTGCAGCAGCTTATGGCATTGCGCGCCGCGGCGGCCGGATCGTGACAGTGGGCCTACCCAATCCCGCGGAAATGCTCAGCATTCAGGCAGTATCGCTGGTTGGTGACGGTAAGACGCTGATGGGCAGCTATATGGGCTCCTCGATACCGTCACGCGATATTCCCCGTTACATTGGATTGTGGCGTGCAGGGCGCTTGCCCGTGGAGCGCCTACTGACATCCATCAGTCCGCTCTCGGAGATTAACACCTTGTTTGACCGGCTCGAAAGCGGAGAAGCCATCCGCCAGATTGTTATTCCCTAAGCAGTTTTCGGAATTAAGCCGTTGATGACTTACTAGGAAGACGTGTCCAGCCCGGTGCGATCCAGCTCATCGAGGAAACGATTGAGTTTGGCGATGATGGCATCGCGCGCCATTTGATTGGCTGCGATAGCTCCTACAGGAACCCCCTCGCTCATCACTTCCTGCAATTTCGCCTTCAGTTCCTTGCTCGGTTTATAATCGGCATGCAGGGATGATCGGACGCGATCCATCGCATCCTCCAACCCATCAAAATAGCCGCCGATCCCATCGCTTGCATTCAAATGCCCAACTGCGAACGGGCCAAGGAATGCCCATCTGCGGGCCAATCCATGCGTCATGGCGAGATCGATGTCTTCCGCCTCGCAATATCCCTCGCCGACCAGATGAAGTGCTTCCCCAAGTAGCGCCCATTGCAACCGGTTGAGGATAAAGCCTTCGACCTCTTTTTTGAGCAGAATGGGCGACTGCCCGATCTCCTTCATGAACTCAGTGGTCGAGGCGATAATCTGCGGCGATGTAAACTCGGCAGGCGACAGTTCCACCAGCGGGATCAGATGCGGCGGATTAACCGGATGTACGATCAGGCAGCGGTTGCGGCCGGCCATATCCGGAAACAGGATTGAGGCCGGGATTGCCGATGTGGAACTGGCGATAGTGGCTCCTGCTGGCGCGAGGCTGTCCAGTTTTGTGAACAATTCTCGCTTGATCGTTGGCTGTTCCGCGATGCTTTCCTGAATGTATTCAGCTTCCAGAACGGCTGTCTCCAGCTCCTGCTCGATCACCACTGATGCGCCGGGAACTTCGCTGAGGATGAATTCGCGCGCCTTTTGCGCGTTTTGCGTGCTGACGTCCCACAAGGTCACCTCGCACCCGGCCCGGGCAAACGTCAGCCCCCAGCTTCGGCCCACGTTACCACAGCCAAGGCAGGCTATCTGGCGGAACATACCGCTCATTCTGCGGTCCAGCCGCCATCGACCAGCATGCTCGTCCCGGTCACCAGAGAACTGGCGTCCGAGGCAAGATAGATCAACGCGCCCAGCACATCTTCAACCTGGCCAATGCGGCCCAGCTTAATCTTGCGTAATACTTCCGCCTTGAATTCGGGGTCTTCAAAAAATGGCTTGGTTAGCGGCGTTTCGATAAATGTCGGGGCAATGATGTTGGACCGGATGCCCATGCCTGCCAGCTCAACGGCGAGTGCTTTGCTCATCCCTTCCAGCGCCCATTTGGATGCGCAATAAAGCGAACGATTTGCCGCCCCGACATGGCCCATCTGCGACCCGATATGGATCAGGCTACCCTTGATGCCTGCGCCGACCATGCCGCGCGCGGCGGCCTGCGTCAGGAAATAACTGCTTTTGACATTCAGCCCGATCACCGCGTCATAATCATCCAGGGTAACGTCGAGCATTGGCTTCGGGCGGTTGGTTCCCGCGCAATTCACCAGAATATCGAACGCTTTCTGCCCCTCGAAGAATGCGCCTACTTGCTCCATATCGGTCACATCGAGTGCGGCGGCATGCGCATTCGGTCCAATCGCTGCGGCAACGGCATCCAACTCGTCCTTGTTGCGCGCCAGCATCGTTACATGCGCCCCGGCGTCGGCCAATGCAGCGGCGCTGGCACGGCCAATCCCTCGGCTGGACCCGCTGATCAGAGCGCGCCTTCCTTCGAGCCTGAAATTCGGCATGGCGGGCAATTTGATTACTTCCGGTTCGGTCATGCTTGATCCTTGAACAGCCATGGCCTTCGCTCTCGGTAGCCGCTTTCGAAATTCTCAACATCATCGGAATGGGCGGCGTGGATCATATCAATTTCATCCCAGCCGTTGAGCAGAGCCTGTCGGTCACCTTCCCCGATATCGAATGCGAAGGTCTTGCCGGCTTGGATGGTGACAGTTTTGGCGAGCAGATCAACGGTCAGATCTGCAACCGCGCTTTCCTGCGCCAGATATTCAACCTGATCGCGGTCTAGGCATATTGCCGCGAGACCGTTTCGTGCAGAATTATTGGAAAATATCTCGCCAAAACTTGGCGCTATCACGGCGCGAATGCCGAAATCGACCAATGACCAAACTGCATGTTCGCGGCTTGATCCGCATCCGAATTGTGCGCCCGCCAACAGAATTTGCACTGCCTCGCCATCTTTCCGTTCGAGGGAAAAGGCCCCGGCGGCGTCTTCTGTTGTCTTTGAGATGCGGTCGGCAAACAGGCATTCGCCTAGTCCCTCCTTCTCCATCCGCAGGAGAAAACGAGCCGGAAAAATTACGTCCGTATCGATCCCGTCTTCCAGCAGAACTGCGGCGCGTCCAGTCAGCGATTCAAGCGGTTTGCTCATGCCTGTTCCTCCAGCTTTCTGATGTCTGTCAGGCGGCCAGTAATTGCAGCGGCGGCGGCCATCGCGGGGCTCATCAAATGGGTGCGCGCACCCTGTCCCTGCCGCCCTTCAAAATTCCGATTGGAAGTCGATGCACAGCGTTGTCCCGGCAGCAGCCGGTCCTGATTGATCGCCACACACATCGAGCAACCCGCTTCGCGCCACTGGTATCCGGCGGCAATGAAAATCCGGTCCAGACCTTCCGCCTCAGCTTGCCGTTTGACGTCGGCGGAGCCTGGTACAACCATGGCTGTAATTCCGGCGGCGACTGATTTACCTTCGGCCACCTTAGCTGCAGCGCGCAGATCCTCGATCCGGCCATTGGTGCACGAACCGATGAATACGTGATCGATGGCAATTTCTTCCAGCGGCTGCCCCGGGCTGAGGCCCATATACTCGCAGACCTGTTCCAAGCGCTTCCGGGAAGATCCATCCGCAGTGTCCTCCAGCCGGGGCACAGAACCGGTGATCGGCGCCGCCTCGGATGGGGTCGTCCCCCACGAAATATACGGCACCAGCTCGCGTGCATCGATCTCTACCGTTCGATCGAAAATCGCCCCGCTGTCGCTGGCCAATGTTGACCAATATTCGAGCGCAATGTCGAAATCCTCGCTTTGCGGCGCGTAAGGGCGGCCTTTCACATAGTCGAAAGTGGTTTGATCTGGCGCCACCAAACCGATCCGTGCGCCTGCCTCGATGGTCATATTGCATAGCGTCATTCGCGCTTCCATCGACATCATGGAGACTGTCGTTCCCCGGTACTCCACGGCATAGCCGGATGCCCCGCCGGGACCGAGTTTCTCAATGATCGCCAGCGCCACGTCTTTCGCGGAAACCCACTCGTCCAGCGGACCATCAATGTTGATCGCCATGGACTTCGCTCGTCTTTGTGGCAGGCATTGTAATGCCATGACTGTAGCACATTCACTCGCGCCGATTCCAAACGCCAGCGCGCCAAACGCGCCATGCGTCGAGGTGTGACTGTCACCGCAGGCGAGCGTAATGCCGGGCAAAGTGAACCCCTGCTCCGGTCCGATAACATGGACAATCCCCTGGCGCGGGTCGTTCAACCGAAATAGCGGTATGCCAAACTGATCCGCATTTTTGTAAAGCTGCGCGATCTGGACTTGTGCCTGTTTCTCGCCAGAAAAATCGCTGCGGCTCTGGGTCGAAACGGCATGGTCGGGCACGGCAATATGGGTTTGAGGTCGGCGGACCTGACGGCCCCTTTCCCGAAGTGTCTGAAATGATTGCGGGGTGCTGACTTCGTGAGCCAGATGCCGGTCAACATAGAGCAGGGTAGTCCCGTCACCACGCTCCGCAACAACATGATCATCCCATAATTTGTCGTACAAGGTTTTGGCTTTGGTCATGGCATTCCTTAGAGCCCGATCCGAAAGTAGTTGAGCAATACCAGCCATTTATGATTCAGCCGTCTGTGCGAGCAGAAGGATTGTATCATGGCATGGACAGATATTGCCCGGCGGGAACATAGCCGGGAAGGGTTGCGGTATCCAAGCGATTTAACGGATCGGGAATGGGTGCTGACGGCGCCGTTTATTCCACCCGCCAAAACCGGAGGCCGACGGCGCAGCACCGAT
>Ga0209702_10008396_pt1 | contig 12040 bp, 6 predicted proteins | sample FRY01_FD_187210 | JGI IMG/M metagenome (GOLD analysis project Ga0209702, IMG submission 187210) | Freshwater microbial communities from Lake Fryxell liftoff mats and glacier meltwater in Antarctica - FRY-01 (SPAdes) (version 2) | ecosystem: Environmental > Aquatic > Freshwater > Ice > Glacier... | reverse complement strand
GTGAAAATAGCAAGCTATGATAAAGGTTATATAAATCCTGCAAATGTTATAGATACAAATAAATCAAACATAAATACTCTAAATGACGAAAATAATTTTGGTTCTACTTCTACAAAGAAGAGAAGGTCAAGAAAGAAACGAAATGTAAAAAGGTTACGCAAATCGCGCAAGTCGCGTAAGTCACGCAAGTCACGCAAGTCACGTAAGTCGCGTAAGTCGCGTAAGTCGCGCAAGTCACGCAAGTCACGTAAGTCGCGTAAGTCGCGTAAGTCGCGTAAAATACGTAAGTCACGTAAGTCACGTAAGAGTAAAAGAAATTAAGTATCTTCGGTGGTGTACCCGTGTTCCGGAAAGCCCTTTACTTATGTGACACCTTATGTGACACCTTCGGTGGATCAGATATGGTTATTTTCCCGTTACTATCTAAAGTTATTGTTTGACCTCCAAAATTTGTCATTAATTTCTTCTTTTTCTTTTTCTTATAGATAGCTTTTTTAGGTTGACTTTTCTTTTTCTTTCCAAATGTATTAAAACTTGCATAACTTCCATTTACAGATTCTTTCATATAAGGGGGTTTAGGTTGATATAAAGTTTTAGATCCTTGATTATTTCTTGTGTATACTAAATCAGACCCAAAACCTAACATTCCTAAATTAGTATATCTTCTAGCTGTATTATTACCACTAGAAGCTTTAATAATTCCAGAATTATTGGATAAATACCCAGTTGGGTTATTTACTGTTTTTTGAACTTTGTTTATAGCTTTATTACTTGGAAGGAAAGTTTTACCAGTTGACCAATTAGTAGTATTTCCGCCAGCACCTTGATACATGTTTATATTTGTATTATATCCAACCTTATTAGGTCCTTCCATACTTAATAATGAAGGCATATTACCAAAATTCATAACTTTACTAGAAGGTTGCGGGTTATTATACTGATTATTTGAATACTGCATTGGAACGTTAGCGTTATGTGTTGTAACATTACTTTCCTTTACGGGAAGATATAATAATGCTGCATTAGGGCCGCCAAACCCTTTAGCTGGTGCTAACATAGGATTAACCCATTGCGAACCTTGGCCTATTTCATTAATTTTCATCTGCGAAGTCCAAGATTTTGAACCAGGAGTACTACCAAATTTTTTGAGACTGCGTCTTTTTTTACGACTTTTGCCGAGCCCGGCACCGCTCCGCGGCGGCGACTTTGTCGCACGGGTACGACTTTTACGGCTTTTGCGGCTACTTTGTCGCCGCCCGGAACGGGTACGTCGACTTTTGCGCAAACTTCTTCTATTTTTACGGCGAATTTTTGTAGAACCAAATTGACCTAATTTATAATTCCACGTTAACGGGAAAGGGTAAAGTTTAGAACCTGCTCCATGAACCCCTTTCATATTTTGGTTATCGCTTGGTCCGTAAGGTCTTTCCATTAAACCTCCATATCCAAAATTAAAATTACCAGTATTTTGGTAACTTAAAGAATCTGCTTTCCAATTACTTAAATTTTCAGAATTACATGGTAACGCACCACCCCTTCGTCCTCCATAAATAGTAAGACCATTAGGTTGTGGTTGTTCTGCTAATGTATAACTATTAAATCCGAATGATAGACTATTTTGTTTTTCATTTAGTTTAGGTAATAAATCAGCTGGTGAATGAGACCCAACTATATGATCTCCGAATTTATTAACCCATGTTGGAACTCCTTTAATTTTGTTTTTTGTTTTTGCAGAAGCTTTTGAAATATCGTGAGCTCCAGATAATTTTTTAAGTTTTCCAAAATCTAAGCCTAGTTTTTCAACTTGGTCTTTACATGCTCCACACCCTTCTCCAAAATATAATGTAGCTTTTCCTGTTTTGAGTTTTTTTATTATTTTGCTAGAGTCATCACCACGCATATTACTAATTACCAAGAAATTAAATTTGTTTAAATTTAAAGCATTTTAAATTTAAAGCATTTTAAATTTAAAGCATTTTAAATTTAAAGCATTTTAAATTTAAAGCATTTTAAATTTAATTAAAGATATAATATACTAATAATAGTAGTAATAATAATAGTATATAATGAATTATGGATTGATGGATAAAGCTTTAAATTTAATTAAAGATATAATAATAGTAATAATAATAGTAATAATAATAGTAATAATAATAGTAATAATAATAGTATATGATGAATTATGGATTGAGGGATAAAGTGGATGATAATGAAGGATTAAAATATGGTCCTTCGGATAAAAAAATAACTGTTCGCAACAACCTAATATTTTGCGATAGTAGAGATTGTGTTGGCGAGCGTTCCTTAGCAGCTACACAACTTGTTTTTTCTAACAATGGTGGAAGAAACGATTTTGTTGGTAATATAACTTTAACAACTGGTGTAGGTGTATCACCTATAACTGTAACAATTAGTAAAGGTATAACAATACCATCTGATTTAAAGGTGGGAGATATAGTAAATGTAGTAAATGTTAAGGGAAATACAAATGCAAATGGTTCATGGGCTATTAGGAATATAACAACTGCTAATCCTGGAACTTTTGAACTTGTTGGGTCTATAGGTAATGGTAATTATTCGGGAGGTGGGTATTTTACTAGATTTGCTGATCAAGGTTGGCCTGTTATAAAAGATACAACAAGTACTATAATAGACAATACTATGACAATAAAATTAAATAAGAAATTAAAGGTTATTAGAAGTTTGTCATTGGTCCATGCTGTAATACCAAGGGATATAATCCCTATTATTGTATATTTGCCGGATCTTGTGGAATTTTCTCTATTTACAAACAACGATATTCCCGAAGTACCCGAAGTAAGAACAATATCTGGATCAAATAGAAATATACCTGTAGACATAGTTATTGGAGGTTTTGTTGGTCTTGGTGTTACTTTGGAATTAAATGATAGAGTTTTATTAATTAATCAAACTAATAAGGTTGAAAATGGTATATATGTTGTTACTGCTGGAGCTCCTGTTAGAGCAAATGATATGTTGGCCGGTATGCCTGCCTTAACTGTAGTGGGTTATTATCTTCTCATAACAGAGAGTAGTGATGCTGGTGATACGTATGTTTGTACTATAGCAACAGATGTTGTTGGTGTTGGCGAATTAACGTTTGTAGAAATGACTAATTTTGCTAGTGTTTCTCGTAGTGCTAGTGTTCCTATTAGTTGGGCATCATTTATACCTCCAGAAAGAGAATATTTAACAAACAGTTTAGTTGGATTTTATTCAACACCCATAAGTGTTTTTAGATCTTATATAAATGGTGCATTTTCATTACCAAATTCTCATACACCACCACCTCTTAAATTATGGAATCCAGTTGTTACTGCATCAGATCACCAAATTGCACCCTATCCTCATCAAGTTGTTCCTGTATATACATCAGATAATATAACTGTACCTGGAAGAAGTGAAACTTTTTATGTCCAGTTGTCTGGTTATGGTTTATATGATTTAAATGATTGGACTTATAGATTTGATGTAAGTAATGTAGTTAATGTTCTTTATACAACCATAGCTCGCCAATTGTTGTTACTAGCAATTTGTAGACCACAAAGTTATTTAGACGAGGATTATATAACTCTTATAATTAATTCATCGGTAACATCTAATTCAGACCCATTATTGTATTTTGGTTATGGAGATTATCAAAGGTTTGTGCCTGGACCTGGTGTTGGTATGCATTATCAACCTGGTACAACAGATTTTGCAAATCCTACAGAGTTAACTGTTTCAAAACAGGGTGTTGGTCCAGTTGTATTTCGTGATTTTGTTGGTAATGTTTGGGGTCCCTATAATAGTCCTGGTGATAAATTTCAAAGAATGGGTATGAGGGATACACTTCAGGATTTATTTCTTAATGGTGATTTGGAGAATTTAAATGGTACTTCTATAATCAAAACTTGGGTTAAAATTCCAGAAATAATAACCGATAAAACATTTGGTCTAAACTTTCCAGCCTTTGTCAACGTAAACTTTGGAAATATAGACCATGCATCAAACCCCAATATAGTCAACGCTATGAGAATTTATTCTAATGGGTATGGTGCTTTAGATGTCCAATCATTAGGTCAAGGAAGAGTTTATACAACAATTTTCAGAAGTGCGGGAGGTCAAGGTCCTGACAGAAACGGTGTTCCCGTAAGAGGGTACAGTAGTGGTTCAGCTATTGATGGTGGGGGTGCTTGGGTTCCTTCAGAAGTTGTGAATAGTTCTGGTGTTGGACAGTTTGGTGATGAACGAGCTTCGGGTATTAATTACAATCCAACAATTCCTAATAATATGACAATAGAACATGCAAATGCAAATTATCCTGGAGATAATCCAGATTTTGTAACAGGTGTTGGTAATATCACCGAACGTACTTCGTATTATGATTTGGGTGCAAATAATGGAAGATTTATAGCTGATGTTATATCCTATAGGAATTGGGTTATTGCAGAACTTCCCGATACAAATTTGGTGTTGCACGTATTTGAAGCAGAAAGGGATATTAGGGTTCAATCGACCAATTCAAATGTATCAAATGCGATACTTTCTTGCCCTATTAGATTAAATTTGGGTACAACGTCTGGTACTCAGGAGTATGTAGAAAGCGTACAATCTTTGATAGCTTCAAGTTCGGAGTATTGGGAAAAGAGGTATTTAGCACCTTTGGCTTCGTTATATAAATTAAGTATTAAATTTACTACTTATGAAGGTAATGAAATACCTTTAGAAACGATGTTGCAAGCTAGTAGATCTATTGTGTTGTTGGAAATTATTCAACGGGTGTTTGGTTCAAGTGGTATAGCTCAAATATCAACTATTTTGAGTAGTAGTGATTTACAAACTTCATTTATATTTGACCCATTAAATCCAGAGTTGATTGGTAGAATGAAGCGTAATTTAAGTTTAATATTTAAGGTAGATACTTATGAGTATGAATCTCCTGGATTAAATTTGGGTATTATTACTAATATGTTGGAACAAGATTTAGAGCAAGATGAAGATAATGATTCATTTTTGGTTAGAGCTTCTAATTATCAAAATTACAATTAAAATAACTTTAAGAATAAAATAATATTAAGAATAAAAGAATTAAAATGTCGTCGAATAATAATAATAATAGTTCGTTAGAGGCTATGCGACTAGAGAATATTGCAGTTAGAATAAAGGCTACAGAGTATAGAAAAAACCCATTGGAAATGGCCAAACATATAAGAAAATTTAGACATTGTTTTCCAAGTATAACTGATACTCAGCTAAATGAATTAGAAACGGTAGGTGTTTCTTCCCAAAATGGGGGGGGGTAAATAAATAAAATTTTTTTAAATGGTTTAAAATTAATTAAAGATATATCTATTAATAATAATAATATTAATATTAATAAATATGAACTTTCAATACAATAACCCAACAAACCCTATTCTTTATTCAGAATATGGTTTCAAAGATAAACAAGACATAAACAGAGGAGGTTTAGAGATAAATAAGGAAAATAACATAGTAGTTAGGGATAATTTAGTATTTTGTGACACTAGAGATTGTGTTGGTACGCAAAGTTTATTAGATACTCAAAATACTGCAAGATTTAGGGGTGTTAGGCCTGAATATTCATTTTCAGTTAAAACAATTTCAGGGACGGGTGTTATTCCTATTTTAGTAACGGCTACAGCTGTTTTGGAAACAACTCAAATAAAAAATGGTGATAAAATTTCTATTTCTGGTGTTAAGGGGAATAAGGCAGCAAATGGTATTTGGGTTATTGGTAATATTAATTATATAAACCCTACTACCACCACTTTTGAATTAAACGGAGGTTTGGGCAACGGGAATTATACTGGTGGAGGGATTGGTATTAGAATAGCTGATCCTAGTTGGCCTACAATTAATGAAGAAACTAGTATTATAGAAGGAAATGAGATGATTGTTAAATTACCTAAGAAACTAAAGGTTATTAGATCTTTATCACTTATACATACTATTATTCCTAGAGATATTATACCGTTGTTGGTTACTTTACCCGATTTTCTAAAGTTTACAATTTTTACACCTCAATTAACTTCTGTGGGGCCTACTGTTAGATTAACTTCAACTATAAATATTGCAAATTTATTAACAGATATGGCTACAGGAGTTTTAATGGATGGTGTTGAAATTCAAGAGTTTGATAGAATTCTTTTAAAAAACCAGACTACCTTGTCTGAAAATGGTGTTTATATTGCACAAAATACGGGAATTGCACCAGTAAGAGCTAATGACATGCCAGCAGGGACATCTGTTTTGGTTGTAACTACTTATTATGCTACAGTAACCGAAGGGATTATAAACACTGGACTCACGTATATTTGTTCTGTTGCTAGTGGTGTAGTTGGTGTTGGTAATTTAGTATTTACTATTATTAATGGTATTCCTTATAAATGGACTTCTTATATTCCTCAAGAAGCTAAATTTACAGAAATTAGGTCTGTAGGTTTTTATTCAACACCTTTAGATTTATTTAGAACTTATATTAATGGTTCTTTTTCATTACCAAATAAATACACACCCCCTCCTCTTAAATTGTGGAATCCTGTAGTTGGTGGTGTTAATCATCAACTTGCACCTTATCCTAATCAGACTGTTCCAACATATACAACTGCAAATTTTAGTGTTCCAAGTAGAACTGGTAATTTCTATCTTATATTAAGTGGGTATGGTGTATATGATTTAAATGATTGGACGTATAGGTTAAATACAGATAATATTTCTAATGCGTTAACTACTGATATAGCAAGAAAACTTTTGATGTTGGCTATTGTTAGTAACCAAAGTTATAGGGATGAAGATAAGGTAAATTTAATTTTATCTGCTTCTTTCGTTACTGATATAAACGATAGTGTGGGATTTTATGGTTATGGTGTAGCTCAGAGATTTGTTCCCGGTCCTGGCTTGGGTATGCATTATCAACCAGGTACTAAAGATGGTGCAGATCCAACAGTTACTAGTGTTGAATCCCCTATTCCATTCCCTAATTTTAGGGGGAATGTTTGGGGTCCTTATAATAGTCCAGGTGATAGATTTCAAAGATTGGGTCTTCGTGACACTCTTCAGGATTTATATCTTAATGGAGATACAAACAATATTTTTGGTACAAGTATTATTAAAGAATGGGTAAGTATTGAATATTTTCCTACTGATCCCACCTTTGGTCTTTATTACGCTTCTTTAATTCCCTTAACTTTCGGGTCTTTAAGACAGGCTACCAATACTAATATTACAAATGCAATGCGAATTGTTCCTAATGGGTATGGTGCATTGAGTGTTAATGCGTTGGGTGGTGGAGAAACCTATACAAAAAGTTTTTTAACTTCTGGAGGTCAAGGCCCGGATGTAAATGGTGTTCCTATAAATGGGTATTCTGTTTCTGGTGGTGGTGGAAGTTGGGTTGATTATGAAATAATAGATGGTGGTACAGGTCAATTTGGTGATGAACTTGGTGCGGGTACTAATTATAGTCCTGATTCTACTGCTACACCTCCAACAATGAAGGTTGAAAATACTGATTCTAACTATATAGGGAATGATACTGATCCTAGAATTAATAGAAGAATAGCTTGGTATGATCTTGGTCCAAATTCGGAAAACTTTATTAATCAGATGGATAAATTTAAGAATTGGGCTATTACTGAACTTCCAGATACTAATATAATAATTTCTATTTTTCAGGCTGAAAGAGACCAAAGAGTTCAGTCTACTAATCAAACTACTTCACCATGTATTTTATCTTGTCCTATAAGATTAAATTTAGGTTCTACTAGTGGTACTCAAGAATATGTAGAAAATATCCAATCTTTATTGTCAAATTCAAGTGAATTTTGGGAGAATAGGTATGTAACACCTTTACAATCGTTGCATAAATTAAGTATAAATTTTACGACATATGAGGGTTTGCCTATTAATTTAGAAAAGATGTTACAACCTAGAAGATCGTTGGTTTTGTTACAAACGTTTACAAAGATTTTTGGAAATGATGCAATTTCTGTATTAGGTCCTTTCAATTTGAGTGATAACGCCCTTTCTTTCTTGTTTGACCCTTTAGATTCTAGGTTAATAGGTAGGGAGAAAAGAAATCTTAGTTTGATCTTTAAAATTCAAACTTATGAATATGAATCACCTGGTCTATATTTAAGTATTGTTAAAGATATGTTGGCTACAGACCCAAGTAATAGGAAAAACAATCCGTTTATTGATAAAAAATCAATATTCAATCAATATTAAGTATTAAATTAATTTAGAAAAATAAGGTATAATAAAATAAAATGGATGATAAATTTGAGGTTTCCATTGCCATACTTGTAAAATCATTAGAATTTAAGAATGATATTCCTAAATTCGCGGACTATATTAGAAAACATAAGGAGTATTTCCCAAATATAACTGAAGAAACGTTAGAGCAAATGATAAAAAATGATGAAAAAATAAAAAACGAAAAAATTAAAAACGATGAAAAAATTAAAAACGAATTAAAATGAATTTATTTTCCATCTATTTAATAAGAGTATGGATTCCGATGACAATGATTCCGATTCAGAACAAGATTATAAATCAGATTCTGATATTAACAATTTAGTTGAAATGGAAGAACATTTGGATGACGATATTGAAGAGATAGAACATAATATTAATAATAATGATTCACTAATAGAAAAATTACAACAAAGATTAGATCTTTTGTATTCTAAGCTTACTGAAGAAAATTTAGTCTTTAGTGAGTTTCAAGAAGAAATTTCTACAGTTCAACAAGAGATTGCTATGTTAAGGGTAGATTCAATCAAGGAATATTTAAATTTCGAAGATTTAAGTAAACTTAGATCAGAACTTACAAATATTTTCGAACAATCTAGTAAACTAAAACAACCTGAACATGTTTTAGCACTTTCTAATTTTGAACAAAAGAAAATAAGACTTGGTGCATTTGAAACTAAATTAAGGGGTCAGGTAGAAGATTTAGTTGACCAATATAAAATTGCAAACAGAGAAAAGAGAATAGAAGAAAGTGAAGAAGCCCCAAAGGTAAAAAAACCTTCAAGGATAGTTACTCCTGAAGAGGTTAGATTTTTTATTACAAGGATGCCAGAAAGTCTTGAAGAATCTGAATTAGTTGTTGATTTTTTTAAAAATAATATGAATTATTTAAATAGGAGATATACTATTCAAATTTTCGGATCATATGATAATGCTAGAAAAATTTATAATAGTTTAGAAAAAAACGTAGATTTAAAACTTTTACAAGTTTTACAACTTTATATTGCCGGTGTTATAGTTGTAATAGAATCAGACTTTCATTCATTTACTAGTTTATTAAAGGATAGTTCAGAATCTGAAATCAAAGCTTATAAAAGTAAGATTATTGTAAATTCTAAATTAAAGAAAAAAGATTTATCTGAAGATTTTAAAATACTTCAAGGTGAAGTTTCAGACGAACAGTTACAGGATTTTATACAAGATAATCAAGAAATAGAAGATATTAATGATCCCGATAAGGCTTTACATATAATGTATCAAAGAATTTTATCCAAATATTCTAAATTTTTACCCGAAACTAACAATCAGAAACGTGGGTTTGTAGATGACATAAACGACTTTAATACTGGGAAGAATTATCATTCTCCAGTTAGAAATGCTGGTAATCTTAGTAATGATATAAGTCCCGAAGATTATATAGATTATTTAGGAACAACAATTAATTTAAAAGAGGTTGCGAATAAACCTGATTTAGAATCACTTAGAATTATTCTTTCTAAATTTCCTAAAGAATCTCTTCTAGGTTGTATAGATAATGTTAAATACGAAACTTCAAGACATCCGTATATTTCTAAACTATTTAATAATAAAACTAAAATTCTAAAATTTAGAGAAAATCCCACTACGGTTAAAGATTTAGCTAACTCTTTAAATAAAACAATAGACGAACTAAAACTAAGTAAAAAATTTAGAAACAAATCTTCAAACACTAAAATTGTATTAATAGATAGTAAATCCGCAGAAGGATCAAAATTTTTAACAAAATTACCTAATAATTTAGTACCTTATGAAGATGGTGATGTTAATCCACTAGTTGTTAAAGATTTTTTTAATAATTTAAGTAAATATAATTCTGAACTAGTTATGCCTGCTGATAATCTTTTATATAAAGAATTGAAGAAAAATCAATTTTCTAATATTTTGAAAGCTCTCAAATCTACAAAAGAGTATGGGAATTTTACTTTAAATAGTAAGGGAATAGATTCGTTAATTCCTTTTGTTTCTCCAACACAGTTTATTACGGAATTAGATGGTTTAATGTCTGTAAATCCTAAAAAAACTTACTCTACCAATCAAGTAGAAAGTGGTGGTCCATCAGTAATAGGAAATACTTCTAAAAAATCTTTACTTGTAAATAAATTGGAATATTTAAGTTTGAGGGCTAAGGGTGTTATTGGTTTAACATTAAGAAGGGTACCGTTAAAATCAAAAATCCCAAATTCTTTTAAAGTTTTCATACAAGGGGATGAATATAATTTAGTTATTGAACGACCTCCAGCTGTTTCAGGTTTTGGTTGGTCAATTCCATTAGATAACGATACTAGAATTATTTTAACAGATTTCGATGAATATTTAAAGTCTTTAAAAAATATATTTACGGAAAAAATAAATGTAATGCGGGAATCGAATTCAAAGAATAATACAAATGGGAGTATTTTAATCAAAAAAATAAAAATAATCAATCAATATTTAAAAATAGAAGATTTGGATTTAGATAGATTAGTTCCTAAAATAATAAATAGTGAAATAAAAGAAACACAGTTTAGAATTTTAGAAAAGCAGAAACTCTTAAATAATGTTTTAAAACTTCAAATAGATGGTAATCTTCCACCTGAATCAATCATACAGGCTGTTTCCGAATTAGAAAGAGTTGCCGCTAGTTGTGTAAATAACATTAAAACTCAAAAACAAACTTATTTGTATTATATGGGTGAAATACTTGTTATTTTAAAATTGTATCCAAATGTTTTAGAATTAATGGTTAATGGAAAACTGTTGCCTACAGATGTAATAAATATAAGTAGTGGTTTCAATAGTAGTATTATTCAAAAATTAAATAAAATAGATCTTGATTTTGAAACGTTAGTTAATTGGAAACCTGTACATAGTAACTTAAGTAACCAACCTGGTTTAATGGAATTAGTTTTAGAAGAATGTAAAAAGGATATCCCCATAGAAACTATTATATCGTTTAATAATGTCTCGGATCTTAATTTACCTATACTTGTAAAGAAAGCTATCGTACTGGAATCTTTTATGTATATTAAATGGGAGGTTGTACTTAAAAAGGCTAAAGAATCTATAAGAAAGAATAAAGATAATAAAATTAGAATAACTAGATATTTAAATAACCAACATCTAAAAATCATTAATATAGGTTCTCCTGTAATTAATATAAAAACGAGAATAGAATCAATTAATAAAATATCTAAAAAAGTTGAATATTGTAAAAAAGAAGGTGTAGAAAATGTAGAAGATGTAGACAATGATATATTAGCTTCCAGAATAGAAATGGTTGTTTTTAATTTAAGTGGGTCACTAGATGAATATAGGTCTACAATTTCTAATATTTATAATGAATCTGAGTCTGATATCGGAACGAAATTAAATTTTTGTACATTATTAACTCCCAATAACACTAAATTAGTAGGTGAAATTGCCAAGAGGTATGTTTTCTTGCCACAGATTTATAAAGGTAAGACAGATCAGGAAATATTGGCTAATGCTAGTATACCAGTTCTAAAGGCACTTGAAAGTTTACAAAATAATATGCTTGATATTATAGATAATAATAAAAATATAAGACGGGAATTTAAAATGATTGGTAAGAAAATTGCTCTAAGAAATATAATTCTCAAGCAATTTATTAAGAAAAAACAGGAAAGAAATGCTCAAGAAGCTGTTGCTATTTTTAATGGCAAGATAACAGCAGATCAGGTGGATATAATAAATGATCAAGAAAATAAAAAATTAGCTAAAA
>Ga0209702_10008390_pt1 | contig 12045 bp, 9 predicted proteins | sample FRY01_FD_187210 | JGI IMG/M metagenome (GOLD analysis project Ga0209702, IMG submission 187210) | Freshwater microbial communities from Lake Fryxell liftoff mats and glacier meltwater in Antarctica - FRY-01 (SPAdes) (version 2) | ecosystem: Environmental > Aquatic > Freshwater > Ice > Glacier... | reverse complement strand
GCGACAGCCCAGTTCACCGAGCGGACCAACCCTGGGACGCAATAGCCATGACATCGCTCAGAGAACTTGAAACCTACGGCGGCGCATGGCGGGTAAGCCTGCCGGTGACCGCCAGCATGGACATGGCGATCGTCACGCCACTGAACTACCTTGCGGGGCCAGTCAACATCGGCAACCAAGCAACGGTGGCTAGACGTGACGGGATCACCATTCTTGGTGTTGCCGCCTACATCCTCTCAAGCGGATCAGGACCAGGAACGATGACGCTGACATCAAGAGATCCTGCCTACCTTCCTGGACAGATAGTCGACTACGACATCTGGCAACTTGGAGCCATCATCTCCGGTCACGCATCGCAGGCAGTCGATGCGGTTGCATGGGCTTTGTCTCCTGCCAACTACCGCAACTCACCACAGAGTTCTGGTGCAGTTCTTCGGTTGGTGACTAACTCAAGGGTGTCAACTGGGTTCATCACTGTCTGGGGCATCCATGGATCATCCGACATCCTTGGCCGCAGGGCTTTCAGCGGATCACCTTCTGACTGGAACGCATAAGAGGACAGTTCATGGCCAGTGAGAAGGGAGAGTTCCTCTCCAAAGACAAGATCCCGGTTGATGTCGGGCCACCTTCTCCTGAAACCGCCAAGAGGTGGTGGAAGAGCCAGGTCAAGTACGAGAACTTCGCAGGGCGTAATCAGTCGCTGGATCTTCTCGCACGCACGACGGTCACGAATCGTCGGGACCAGTTCCGCGCCAAGATGTCGGGGCCGATGCGACGTTGGGCCGTCAACTGGGCGGCTGCCAACACCGAGGTCATGTGGCAGGAGCGCGAGGACGACATCCACATGCCCGAGACCAAGAAGGCGCTCGAAGGCAAGGTGGCGCGCATCGAGGAAGCCGTCACTGGGTTCGACCCGGTCTTCGAGGCCGAGGGAACCAAGGGCGACGTGAGCCGTCGCACGGCCAAGGTCGTCGGCAACTTCATCTACCGGAAGATGGAGTTGGCGGAGTGGAAACGCTTCGTCCAGCCGATAGCGAAGGATGGCGAACTGTGCAACGTCATGGCGATCAAGGTCCAGTGGGACCAGCGCATTGAGGACATGGTCGAGCGCACGGATGAGCTGGCATTCGACAGGAACGGCAAGCCCGAGTACCACACCGAGCGTCGAATGCGGAAGATGGTCGTCAAGGACGGCGTGAAGCTGACCCAGGTCGACCCGTTCCTGTTCATCTACGACATCGAAGCGAGCACGACGCAGGACTGTGCCTTCATCGGCGACGAGTCGTTCGTCTTCCTCCACGAGCTGAAGCAGAACCTCGCTTACTCGAAGACCCAACTCGACGAGGTGGAGAAGAACTTCAAGAACACGGAGTCGAGCAGCCACTCAGAGAGCAACCAGCGGTCCCAGGTGGTCGATGCGCTCCGGCGCGTCCGTTCTATCGCCAGTGAGTCAGGATACTCCAGCGAGTCGCGTGGGGCGCGTGGAGCCGAACGCATCCGAGTCATCGAGATGTGGATGTGGTTTGACTTCGGTGACGGCCACAAGGGCATCACGAGTCCCACAGGCGAGAAGCTCAAGGGCGTTCGCCGCGTCGTGATCACGGTCGCCAACGGGATCGTCATCCGGTTCCAGGAGAATCCGTACGACCGCAAGTTCGTGCCGTACGCCTTTACGCTCGTCAACCGGAACGGTCACGAGTTGGTGGCCCCGGCTCCGTTCGATTCGGTCGTGCAGATGAACGCCAACTACGACCGGCTGTCCAGCAACATCATGCGCTGGATGGACCTGTCGGTGTCGCCGATCATTGTCACCAACGACCAGAACACCGATCTACCAAGCTCGATCTTGGACGTGCGCGCTGGAAGCGTGCTCAAGAACACTGGGCAGTGGGACTGGGTCAAGGTGCCGGACATCACGTCGGCCATCAGCTACCAGCAGCAGTTCTTCCGTCGTGAGATCGAGGAAACGTCGGGCAACCTGCGAGTCTTCGAGAGTCCGCAGGGGACCGCCACTGAGACCGAGCGCAAGGTGCAAGAGCAGCAGCGCATGGTTCGCAACTCGATCCGAGCCAACGGCGAAGTGTGGCGCCAGGTCGCGCACCTCATCAAAGGCTTGGAAGCGCAGTTCTCCACCGGGGCGTCGCGATTCCAGGTGTCGGGTAAGGCGAGTATGCTCATCGGCAAGTGGGCCGAGGTCACGCCGCAGATGCTCCACGAGGACATGGACTTCCGGTTCCTCGGGCTGACCGACATCCACGTCTTCGGCAACCGCTTGCAGGGCATGGCGCAGTTCATGAACCGCTGGGGTCCGATGCTGCCGAACTTGCCCAAGGTGAACATGATGGCCTTGTGCCGCATGGACTTCGAGCTATCGGTCGGTCGTTCTCAGATGGGCGAGATCTTCCCGAACGATGCAGCCCCGTGGGAAGCATGGTCACAGGGAGAGGAGAATGCGATTCTCATGTCCGGCCAGGCCGTCGATGTCAACGAGTCCGACGACGACAAGCAGCACCTCGAAGAGATGGCGCCCATGATGAAGACGCTGACCGGCGACCCGACCACGCCAAGGTGGATACTTGAGACGGTCGGCCGCCATATGATGTCCCACCTGGAGGCTCTGACGCGCAAGGAGCAAGAGGACAAGGCGCAGCAGCAGAGCGCCCAGTCCAACGCGCAGCTCATGGCGCCGCAGGGCGGTAAGCCAGGGGTGGACCGTCCACCCGTCGCCGGAGGAATGGAGGCTGGCCAGAAGGACGTGACGCCTGGCAGCCCGCAATCGCGCACTCAACCACGCACAGGCCGCGATGGAAGCGGCGTGAGCAGCACCCAGATGATGGCGGGGTAGCATGTCAACCGCAGCCGAAATCGAAGAGCGCATCCGCAGGTCAAAGATGCTGGCAACGCTGGAAGACCATCCAGGCTGGCAACTTATCGTGACTCTTCTGGAAGCGCAGATCGCCAATAACAGAGAGGCGCTCTGTCAAATCGGAGTCAACCAGACAGCTACTGAGGCCCTGAGAAACGACATCAGGGTGATGCGCTGGTGCCGGGCAGGCTCGCTCCAGGCCACTCCTGAGCTATACGCTCAATGGGCGAAGGATCTTGCCTTCCAGAGAAAGAAGGAGAAGATGCGCGAAGACCTTGGATTCCTCCAGGACGAAAACAACCATGAAGACTAGCAAAGGTAACGACACGTCAAGCTACGCCGCAAAGAAGGCCACGCTGGCGAGTATCCCCAGTTCCACAGGGCGTCATTCCGACGCCAAGATCAAGCCCCTCTCTGGCCACGCCATGAAGGGCGGCAAGATCAAGAAGTAGGCGGAAGCCTCCCCGTCCACCAGGGGTCATCCGGTGAGATCAAGGTGAGATCAAGATATGGCCGACCACCAGGCAAAAAGCACAGACGATCCGAAGCCGACCGGCACATCGCCGGTTGGACAAAACCAGGATGCGTCAACGGACGAAGTTAAAGCCCTCAAATCCGAAATGATTCAGCACCGCCAAGAGGTTGCTCGTCTCAAGAAGGAGAATGAGGACTTGACGGCTCGTTCCGAGAAGCCCGAATCGAAGCCACCGCAGGCACCTACAGGTGACCAGCTCGTGGATCGACTTGCAGCCGTCGAACGCCGCGATCAGCTACGTGAACTCATGTCGAAGCACGACTTGAATACCCGTCAAGCTGACGCCGTCGCCGACCTGATGCGAGAGATCCCCAGCCTGGAGCCAGGAGAGGCGAAACTCCTAGCGGCGCAGAGAGACAAGGCACTGTTCTCGGACGAAGCGGCGACCTCTGGATTCGATTCGTCGGTCCATGGCTCGTCTCGGCCGACCTCTGGCTCCGCGCCGGTTGAGCAGAAGTCTTCTGACACCGAAGATCGGTTGAAACACATCAACAGCATCCGAGGCAACAAGAAGGAGTACGAGCGATACCTGAACAACTTGACAGGGTCGATCGCTGCGCAGCAGGTGGGGAAGAAGGGGCACCAGCGTCACCCAATCCCACACACCTAGACCGATGACCCAATACGTTTCGGGCAGTGAAACTGTCCGCAAAGAGAGCCTCCTTGACCAGATCAAGGTGCGTTCTGCATTCCAAACCCCGCTGCTCTCGCGCCTGCCGCACGAGACCATCACGCACATCCAGCCCGAGTGGGTGATCGACGAGCCGTTCACGGCCACCGATGGCGTGCGCGACATCTCCAACCCGCACTCGGACTCCCGTCTCGAAGGCGCGAACTTCTCGTTCGAGGAGCCGAACTACGAGATTCGGATGAAGGCGATCGCCGAGATCAAGTCGCACGGCGTCGAGATGTCCGGCTCTGACCGCGCTGCGGTGATTGCTGGCATGAACGACCCATGGGACTACCGTGTTGGCAAGACCTTCACGAAGCACCTGAACTCGATCGACAACACGTTGATGTACGGCACCGGCTCACCTGAGCTGGCCGGAACGACCAACGAGCGTCGCACCCAGGGCCTGATCCAATCGGCGGCATGGACCGGCCTGGAGCGCGTCCACGGCATCTCGGCCGCGACCAGCATGGCCGATGTCTACAACACCGTGATCCCCAAGAGCATGTGGTCCGTCTTCAAGGACATGGGCCACACCAATATCTCGCTGGAGTCGTTCTACAACGACATCATCGCTGTCCTGCTCTCGGCTGGCGCTGACATGGAAACGAGCAACTGGAACTTCCAGTGTGGCTACCGGATGATGCAGCGCATCGCCCGCTTCCTGATCGCTGACGGCGGCTTGGCCTTGGCTGACCGCAACCAGTCATCGGATGATCCGATGGGCCGCGACTACCTGAACGCCTTCAAGCTGGCATCGGGTGACGTTGTGACCTTCCGCACCAACCGCTGGCTCAACGAGACGGCCGACACGTTCGGCGTCAACAACTTGGATTCGACGCCGACGACGCCGACCGCTGGCCAGGAAGGCACGCAGAACCGCACGTTCTACGGCGACCAAACGCTGATCGGCTACGAGCCTGGTTGCGTGAAGGTTGGCTGGTATCGCGAGCCGGGCTTCCGCGAGATCGACACCGCTGGCGACTTCTCGCAGATCGCCTGCGTGTCCGAGTTCGCGCTGTTGGTCGACCACCCGCTGTCCGTCGCTGGTGCTGGTAACTGCTTGAGCTAGTACCAGATGCCACGCTACGACTACGAGTGCAGTAACTGCGGCAGCCGGGAGGAGCGAGTCTTCTCCATGGCTGCCATGCCTAGCAGCATCACTTGCCCATGTGGCGAGGATGCTGTCAGGGTGATGGACTGTATGCCGTATGCGTTCGTGGCGAACCGCGAATACGTGTTCGACAAGGCCAACTGCGTCCAGGGGTTCGGCAAGGACTTCGGGCGCACGGACGCCGAGCAGCACAAGCACTACCAGGACTATCGAGCCGACATGCAGATGCGAAAGAGCAAGCTATCGCCGAAGCAGAAGGTTCAAGGCATGGAGTGGCTTGGCATGATGCCAGGCGAGATGGTTGACTCGATCGGCTTGCACGAGGGCGACCCTGAAGCCGTCCTGAAAGACCCCACCACTTTCCTCAAGAAGACCGGCCTCTACGAAGGCGACTAGAGCTATGTCGATCAATCCGATCACGGTCACCAGGATCAAGACGGTGTCCCTGATGGGACACAGCAACGCTGATGGCTGGGGCAACACCGAGAGTCTCTTTGAAGACTTCCCGCATCTGATCCCAGGAACGAGCGACCCGAGTGCTAACCCTTTGGCTGCATTCTGGAAGAACATCTACGTCGCGACTAGCGCGCAGCCATACCCAGGAACTCTCGGCACGCCAACGGCGTCGAATATCGGCGATGTCGAATGGCTAGAGATGACAGTCGCGAACACGGCAGAGCCGACGGATGACCATCCTCACCCGTCTCCTTACCAGTTCCCGAACAACGCTGGCGTGTGCTATCCGCACTACTACTTCAACGCTTACAGCGAAGCAGGGGTGCCCCTTCTCCACGTTACGCCAAACGACCCAACGTCGACGACTCGCGGGGTCAGGCACGGGATCGAAATCCCGTTGATGTGGGCTTGGAAGCACTACTGGCAAAATCAGGTCGGGCTAATCAAGCTAGCGATCTCCAGCACGTTGCTGATGGCGCACGAGCCAGGATCATCGGCCAGCGATTGGCTGGATGGATTCGCGCACTCGCAGTTCACGCCAACCGACCCGCTCTATGTTCGTAGCGCCGTCTACACGAACGCCACTTACACGCCATCCGATCCCGACTACAAGGGCGAGCCATACACTTTCAATGCTTGGTGGACTCCAGGGGACCAGTTCGACTGGGCACCGCACACTGACCGCCTCTACAAGAAGTGGATCGACAAGATCACAGGCGCTGCTGCCGCATTGCCATCTGGTAGCAAGATCGACGTGCAGCTTGTTGTCCCATGGTTCGGCGACAACGAATCGCTCGTAAGGCCACGCGAAGCACTCGAAGACGGGTTCAAGAACACCTGGGTAAATCTCATCAAGCGCATCAGGGCTGACCTGATCGCCAACGATTGGACCACTCTGACAGAGCGCGAGATACCGATCATCATCCCGAAAGTCTTCTACGCCTACACTGGCCCAGACGACAGCGCGACATTCAGCAGCGTGCAGTACTGCAACGGCATCCTCGCGGAGATTGCCAAGCAAGATCCGTTTGTTGTCATTGTCGATTCCCACGCATGGAGCACTGTCTTGCAGGATGACGGCAATCTTGTAGGGGTTGCGGCTGGATCAGGGGCAGGATCTCACATCGGATCGAATGGTTATGTAGCTGCTGCCAAATCAGTCATGGACGCATGGGAGTCGTGTCGCGGTGAGGCATACGACGCTCTCCGCGACGAGGAGACGATCACTGTCGGTCAAGCGATCGACAAGATTCGGATCTACTACTCGAAGTCGCGTGAGAACACGGACATGAACCGCGAGGTGATCCTTCAGCACTTGAACGGAGCCATGAACCACGTCGTCAACCACGTTGGCGACAATGCATGGTGGCTGACGCGCAGGAAGTCGCTGACGATCACTTCTGGCCAGACGACGCTCACGACTCTCCCGTCATACGTTCATCGTCTGCTGATGATCGAAGATCCGCGAGACCCAACTTACCCGGTCACGTTCGAGCAGGTCGGGCACGCGCAAGGTGGCAAGCTCCAGATCCGCGTAACCGAGCGGGCCACTGGCTCGCACATGTGCCACTACATCACGCACCCGAAGGAGTTGACGCAAGACAGCCAGGTCGTCCCGGCGCCGCGCAACATCTCCGAGTGGATCATCGTCGAGACGTGTCGCCGGATGGCAGCGTCGTCGAGCAACATAGCTTTGGTTGCTCACTTCAGCGGTGAGTCGATGCAGCTTCAGTCTGACTCGATGCGCAACATGGGCCAAGTGCAACGCAGCAAGCGCGATGTCATGCGGACTCAGCGGCGGCGTCCCAATCTTCGATACGGCGGCAGAGGAAGATCACGATGGGCCAACGACTCATAAGCCTCAAGGGCGATAAGATCGCCTGGAGTGGCGTCAGCCGTCTATCGACCAGCGATAGAGGTCTTCGTCGCTTCACGACTCTGGACAACTGCTACGTCTCGCAGGACGGCGACGAGATCCGCGCATTCCCTGGATACGCGACGTTTTTGGACCTGACAGACGCCAACAACAGCTTTGGGTATGGCGGCTACGCTCCCGATTCTGTCCGCCCAATCTTGCAGTATGGGTCGCCGAACGACCCGATCCGGTATCGCCAGCAGTACGCAGCCGCGACAAGCCAGACGATGAACTGTCGGGCGAAGATCAGCCACGCCTTTGCATTCGAGCAAGTCGGCAATGAGATCATCGTCATCGGAGAGTCGAGATTCAGGGAGGTGCCGATCTATTCGGCGGCTCGCGTTCAGGTCAAGATCGCGTCAGTCCGGACGGTATTCACATCATGGGAGCTTACGCTCGACCTGACCGCTGGTGTAAACGCAGTAAACGACCTGACGACTGGACTCAACGGTCTATCCGCAAACTCGACCATCTACATCGAAAGCGTCGTAGCGGCTGCGGGCACTTCGGCTGCTGACATTGCTCTCATCAACCGCGACTTGGTTGGTCGAATCCATGAGGTAGTCAGTGCGCCACCGAATGCGACACTTGACCTGACGACAACAGCTACTGGCGCGTTATCAGGCACGATCACTGTTGTCGGTGAGATCCACCAAGTCCGTCCCAACCGTGGCGACAGCTACCCGACTGCGGCAGGCACTCAGAACACGCCATACGTCCCGACATACAACAACCGTCCTGACGACGCTGACGCGCTCACGTCTTGGCGCGTCCAAGAACTGGTGGACCTGTTCGACTCCGACAAGTCTGGCGTGTACTCATGCTATCCGGCATGGGTGGCAAATCGCCAACGGGACTTCGGTGATGGGCGAGCGGCAGCAGCAGAGGCCGCCGCATCAGAAGGCATCTACGATCCTTCGCTCAACTACCGTGGCTACAGCCGACGCGAGCAACGCCGTCTTCCGTTCCGCCCGAACGTAGAGACCGCTCTCGACCGCATCATTCTGGCAGTGCCCCAATACGGGTGCATGTTCCAGATCCCGGTGAAGGTGCCGATCGACCCGTCGAACTGGAAGGGTGGAGGCAACAGCAAGGCAGGCGTCGTCTTCCCGAACAACAACATCTACGACAAGCCCCGATCTCTCGGCATTCCGAAGGCTCGGATGGTGGATGACTTCATCGCAATAGCGGCTCAACTAAGCCCGAGTGACTGGGGGACTGTTCAGCAGTTCTCTTCCATGATCTCTGCCAGAGTTGGAAGCCCTAGCCTTGGCTTGCTCGAAGGCACCTACAAGGTTGCGATCTCATTTGAGGACGCAGGCACTGGCGACGAGGGGCTTGCGAGCGAGCCTGTCGGCATCACGATCCCAGGGCCGACCTACTCGGACTACGCATACACGATCCGCATCAACTACATCCACCCTGGGTACTTCTTCCCCGAGTGCTTGGCGTTGAAGATGAACGTCTACATTGCGCCGCCGCTCACGGACGCTCTCGCGTTCTACGGCCAGTTCGAGTTGGCGCAGAACCCGATCATCCACGCCGATCCGCAGACTGACGTGTCAGCAATCTATGGGTTTGGTCCTCAGACCAAGACCGTTGCCCGCGCGCTGATGCGTTCGTTCGACCTGCCGCTGTTGGCGGAAACAGGCGACCTGTCGGGCGTGCTCGATGCGACTCGACTTGCTCCCCAGTCAGCGACGATGCCTCGCGGCGCGAGCGCCTGCAAGTACATCCGTGGCGTCCTGTTCGCTGGCGGCGCGATGGGCAACGCTGGCCCAAATGACGAGCTTTGGTCGTCCACTGGATCTCTGCAATGGGCACCAGATCAGACGTACTTCCCATCGGACGAGATGCACCTTCGTCCGCATGACATCGCCAATGCTGCTGTAGAGGGGACCATTGATGGTGACACTCAGAATGGCACCCTCGGAATAGCCGGACGCGCGTTCCCAGATGCCTACCAGGGCGTCGAGATAATCTCCGGAGACTTGTTCCCAGGCGCTAACTCGATCAAGAGAGTCGATCGAGTGCTCAACCGCAAAGTGGCCGGGCTGCTTGGCCTTGAAGATCCATTAGGGACACCGACCCAGTGGATGTATTGGCACCAAGAGCGTCTCCGAATGACGCGCCAACTGATGAACCGGAGCCGAACATCTGGGTCAACTCCATCAACAGCAGGCGACATCAACATCACCCAGATACCGATATGGTATGTCATGCCTCGCGGGCAGATGCAGATCGGCGACCCAGGGGCACCGAACCGATCCAGCCGGGCTTTCATCAAGATCGTTGACCCGAACCGTGGCGACGACATCACGGCCTTCGGGCACATGAACGGTAGCGTCATCATCTGCACTAGGCGCGAGACCTACAGCTACTCTTGGTATCGGAACCCGGCAGGCGAGGAGCCGAACCTCATGTCGACCGAGGTCGGCTGCATCGCGTCAAACTCGATGGTCGAGTTCGATGGCGGTCTGGCCTGGATCAGCACTCGCGGCCCGGTCGCTCTCGGCCAGGGCATCCAGCACGTCGGCGCGGACGTAGCCGAGGACTTCTACTCCCAGAGCCGCCGCTACGTTACGGACTCGAAGGGCATGATGCGTCACTCGTGGGGCGTTCACGATGCCCAGCGCGGGCTGATCATGTGGGGGCTGCTTCGCCGCGACAGCGCCCAGGCGCCACGCAGTCTGACGATCACCTACGAGAACGCCCAATACTCGACCGACTCAGAAGATCTCACAGACGGCATCCTGTCGCGCTTCCCGTGCGACGAGGTCTTGATCTGGAGTTACCGAGCCGGGGCTTTCTCCCACTGGCGCCCTCCGGCGGGACTCGAAATCTACTGGATGCGCCCGATGCGCGATGCCGATGGCCGCACGCGCATGTGCTTCCTGGCCGCCGACAACCGCATCTACGCGCTCGACGACGCTTGGTCTGACCGGAACGCGGTGTCCAACGGCGGGCTTGGTGGCGCTTCCGCCCTGGCTGCATCGACTGTTGGCGCTGGCACGGCTTCGACCACGCTTAACCTGAGCGCCGTTGCTCACAAGGACGGCGACACTGGCGATGCGCTTCGGCGCAACTTCGCGCTCCTGCTGGCTCCTGGCATGGTCGTGGAGCTGCTCGACGACACCAACAACGTGATTGCGGTCACCAGCATTGCCAGCGTCACCAGCGTCAGCCAGTCCACCGCGACCGCCACGATCGAGTTGACGGCTGCCCAGACCTGGGGCAAGTCCACGGCACTCCGCATCGGCGCACGCCAGACCATGAAGATCGTCTCGACCTTCGTTGGGTCGAACTCGCTGGACAACATGGATGTCGAGAAGATCCAGATGCGGTACTCAACCGAGGGATCTGGATTCGCCAACGCCCGCGTCAAGGCGTTCAGCAGCGAGCGAGGTCAGCTTGATGGAGAAGAAGCCAAGGAGACCACGTTCACCAAGAAGGGCGCTTGGGAGCCGATCGGCGCGAAGAAGGCTGGCACCACAATCCCAGCCGACATCTTGGCGCTTGGCCGACGCGTCAACTTCGCTCAAGGTCGCATCTCAGGCTCCGAGATTGCTGTCCAAGTCGAGATCAGTGGCGAGGCTCAAATCCGCATCCAGGACTTGTCGCTAGAGGTGGGCTAGTCCGATGGGAAGTTTCAAAAGGGCCTGGAAACGGGCAAGGCGGAACTTCCAGAGGACCTTCGACGATGTTATGTCCTTCCAGGACAAGTCGCCATACGGGGAGATGCGGCGGCGACTTGGGATGGACAAGTGGCTCGGCGATGCTGGTAAGAAGTGGCTAGACAAGAGCGGTCCATTCACCATCGCGTTTGCTGACATCAGTGGCGGTGGCCAGTTCGGGAAAGATGTTGCCTGGGACTATCTCAACCCACCACCGACGATCCAAGATTGGAACGGTGGAGAGTACATCCAGGTCCGCAGTGGGTTTGCCATTGAGTTCGGGTATGACGTGCCAGCCCTGGCGCTACTCGTCGATCCGAACACAACTGGCGCTGGACAGACAGGGCCGCAGAACTTCTTCATCGGACATCTGCCAGACTGCGAGTTCGACGAGCTGACGATGACCATGAGGGGCGGCAACTTCATCGACGAAGCCGATCGTTTGCCGAACCAGTTCATCGGGGCCAACGTCTACCAGACGGTCGACCCAGCCGGGGACAACGCACAAATCCTGACGATCTCTGGGTATGAGGAGGCGTGGGACCCAGAAGAGCCAGGGCGGATCTACAGGCAATCGCTGCGCCTTCCGTGGGGGGCTTACGAGCGGTTCTCTGAGACGTACGGCGGCCCGACCTTGTCACGAGTCCCGACGTTCGTGCAGCTCTATGCGGTTGGAGTGAGTGCATCGACGCCTGACATCAACGACTGGTATGTCCAGGTCACTGTCCGATTCATAGCTAACATCTTGAGGTGAACAATGTTCCAGCCAAACTTCGCAAGCCTCCAGGGGCCTAGGAACTACGGTGGGGTGCCAA
>Ga0209702_10008384_pt1 | contig 12051 bp, 6 predicted proteins | sample FRY01_FD_187210 | JGI IMG/M metagenome (GOLD analysis project Ga0209702, IMG submission 187210) | Freshwater microbial communities from Lake Fryxell liftoff mats and glacier meltwater in Antarctica - FRY-01 (SPAdes) (version 2) | ecosystem: Environmental > Aquatic > Freshwater > Ice > Glacier... | reverse complement strand
TCTCGACGAACGTTGCTCCGCCGAGACTGCTTTTTGGACTCCCATTGGACGCAGGAGTAGATGCCTCAAAAAATCCCCCATGCTGGACAGATGCCACTAAAATCCGAGAAGAACCTCGAGATAAGCAACATGATTCAAGCTCACCGCATCGTTTTGTATTTTGGATTCGCATTTCTTGCGATGGTTTGTGTCTCATTGTCCACTGCTGCTGAGACCAAACTCGAGATTGTCATCAAGGGAGGCAAGATCGTCGATGGCACCGGTGCTCCCTGGTTTTTTGCCGATGTGGGTATCCAAGACGGCAAGATCGTTCGCATCGGCAGTATTCCTGACGATGATGCGGAGTCAGTCATCGATGCGCAGGGCCTGGTGGTCGCTCCAGGCTTTATTGACATGATGGGCCAGACGGCTTCACCGATGGTGGATGACGCCAAGTCAGCGATGAATTTGTTGACGCAAGGGATTACCACCATCAACGCTGGCGAAGGCGGATCGGCGGCGCCACTTAGCGACGAAGCGGGGCGTCGAGCGGGTTACACGACGATGGCCGAATACTTCACGTTGATCGAATCAAAAGGATTACCGATCAACGTGGTCCAAACGATCGGGCACACACAGGTTCGCCGGATAGTGCTTGGGGATGTCGAACGACGTCCCAGCGACGAGGAACTGGAACAGATGCAAGCGTTGGTTCGCGAAGCGATGGAGGCTGGCGCGATCGGTGTTTCAACCGCGTTGATATATCCGCCCGCCGTTTACGCGGGAACGAAAGAGATTGCTGCGCTGGCGTCTGTCACGAGCGAGTTGGGCGGACGGTACTACACGCACATGAGAAACGAAGGCGATCGGCTACTTGAGGCGATCGACGAGGCTCTCGATATCGGCCGCGAAGGAAATGTGCCGGTTCATATTTTCCATTTGAAAGCTGCCGGACGCCAGAACTGGGGAAAGATGCAGCTCGCCATCGCTCGCATCAAGGCGGCGCGAGCGATGGGGCAGCAAGTCACCGCCGACATTTATCCTTATGTGAACAACGGATTGGGAATCACCGCGCTGATTCATCCAAGACATTTTGCCGACGGTCGCGAACGCTTGTTGGCTCGATTGGGCGACAAGAATCTACGAGCTGAGATCAGGGCGGAAATCGAATCGACCGACGGTTGGGAGAATTGGTTTCGTCATGCAGGCAAGGACTGGAATCGCATAATCATCGGCAGCAGCAACACGCCCAAGTACCGACCCTACGATGGTCAGTCGTTGGCATCGATCGCCAAGGCATGCGATGAAGACCCGTGGGATACGTTTTTCAATTTGGTTAAGTCGGACGCATTCGCTCTTCCGGAGACAATGACCGAGGCGAATACAATATTGGCAATGCAACAGGAGTTTGTCTCGTTTTGCACCGATGTCGGTCCGACGGACGGCAATCGCTCCGCCTCGCATCCTCGGGCGTTCGGTGCGTTTCCAAGGATGTTGTCGCGATACGTAAGAGATCTTGGTGTGATCTCGTTGGAACAAGCGATCTCCCAGGCAAGTTCCGTCGCGGCGAACGATGTGCTGGCATACGATCGTGGACGCATCGCGATCGGATTGGCGGCGGACGTGATCGTATTCGACTACGAAAACTTGGTTGATCGCGCTGATTTTGCGAACCCGCACGCGCGATCCGAGGGGATGAAACATGTGATTGTCAACGGGCAGCACGTGCTCAAGGACGGTGAATTCACGGGGTCGCTGCCAGGACGCGTGCTTCGCGGTCCCGGGTATCGCGAAGATCTGGCTGCGCACAATGTTGCGTCGGGCGAAAGCGATGCGAAGTTCGCCAACTACGATTCCTCAATGCGTGAATTCATGAAGACGCATCGAATCCCGGGTGCTTCGATTGCGGTCACCCATCGCGGCAAGATCGTGTTTGCACGCGGCTATGGTTATGCGGATGTCGCCACACGCGAACCGGTTGATGAGGGAAGTTTGTTTCGTATCGCGAGTATTTCCAAGCCAATTACCGCGGTCGCCATATTGCAATTGATTGAGCAAGGTAAATTGAACTTGGATGACCGAGTATTCGACGTGCTCGATTTCAAAGACGACATAGCTGCCGCCAAAGATTTTGACACGCGGTTACACGCGATCACGATCCGGCATTTGCTAGAGCACCGTGGAGGCTGGGACCGTGACAAATCGTTTGACGCGATGTTTCAATCGATTCGTTTCGCCGAGCAAGTGGGTGTAAAACCTCCGGCCAACCAAGCGGTGATCATCAAAGCGATGTTTTCTCAGCGACTCGATTTTGATCCTGGACAGCGATACGCGTACTCGAACTATGGTTATTGCTTGCTGGGACGAGTCATTGAAACGTTAAGCGGGCAGTCGTATGAAGCGTTTGTGAAAGAGCAAGTCTTGGCACCGATTGGCGTAACAGCGATGAAGATCGGTGCTTCTCGACTGGAAGGACGTTCGGAAAACGAGGTCCACTATTACCAGCCTGGAACGGGTACTTCGGTATTCGCGGGCGACCTTAACGAGACGGTGCCCTGGCAATATGGGGGTTGGAATTTGGAGGCAATGGATTCGCATGGCGCTTGGATCGCATCGGCAACCGATCTCGCCAAGTTCGCTGCTGCATTTGATGACCCAAGCAATTGTCCAATTTTGAGTCGAGAGAGCATCGATCTGATGTACCGCCGACCACCCGGACTTGCAGGTCACGACGCCGATGGCAAAGAGAGCGACACGTACTATTCACTTGGATGGAACAACCGGATCGTCAGTAGCGGCTTCAATCATTGGCATACCGGATCGCTGAATGGAACAGCGACCATCCTGATCCGGCGGCAAGATGGAAAGAACTTTGTCGCGTTACTCAACACACGTGTCAGCCCCTCGTCGAACCATCTCGGTCGCGAGATTGATCAATTGCTACACAAGATGGCCAACGAAGTGAAGGAATAGCCACAATGAGTCATCACTACATGATTTAGCGTGCCATCAGTCGCGCAGTACGAAAATGTCACCACATCGAAACAGCGTATTTTTCAGCGTTGGCAGAGACTGACGGCCTGCTTGGCATCACCGCTTTTAAAGATTTCGCTCGCGATTCTTGCGTTGTCACACCGGAAAAGAGAAAGCAGCACAGCAGCAATAACCTGCACAACCAGTTCGTCACTTTCACAGAACCCTTTGGAAAACGAGTTAGTGAACTTGAAGTATTGCGATTCTGACTTGAACAATTAGGCAGACACGTAGGGCATTTTCCCTTGGACTGCCGCCTGTGACCTCGATTATCGCATGGCGTGGTGCGGAAGAACATCTCCAAAGACAAAGGTGAAGCGAGATGGATTAATAAAACCCGCTACTTTGTTGGTTCTTCTTGGATTTTAGTGGCAAGGGTGAGGTTCGATTTCGGTCTTTCGACCTGGGAACAGGGCGGTGGATTTTTGCAGGCATCCGCTCCTGCGTTCAATGATTTGGCAGCAGACGTTGAAACGTGGTACTCTCGTAAGTGCCGAGATATCCCTTCCCTGGTTGCGTCCCCGCAGAGCCTGAGTCCGTTGTTCCCGGTAATTGATTGTATCGCTCGGCAATTTCAGATGCAAAATATCATTGGACGCAGGAGCGGATGCCTAAAACAATTCCGCGCCCTGGATTCAGCATGGGCGAAGACATCAAGATTGTGCCAACCCTGAAACGCTACTGAAAACCAATCTGAATCTACCCACAGATTTTGCGGAAGAGCCGTTTAAATCAGCAACGACGCGTCATCGGTTCCGCAGGAGACGGTCGTGTTTCAATGCAACAAACGCTCAGACTAGGAAAATCTGATCTCGCAGTTGAGCCGCGGTGTTCGTTCGTTGTGTGCGCCGGTCGACAATCTGGAAAGCGATTGGGCCTACTTGGTGACGACTTCGTTGACCTGGACGCGGAAGGCTTGGTCAGGACTTCTGCTGCCGATCGTCGGTCGTCACATAGCAAAACATCAAGCGGAGCGAGACCAGATTCTGCGGATGGAGTTCCGCACATTTTTGGATCCGTTTATCTCGATCCCTTGTCAACTCCTCCGTCGCGGGCACCGTGTGATTTTTCGGTTGCTTGGTTATCGTGAATAGACGCCGGCGTTCTTTCGGTTGTGTGGACGCTTAAACTTGTGGCGAGCACTCGCTGACCGGAAAACGAGTCGGCCGAAGAGTTTGAAGAGCGTCTTCAAACACCCTGCCGTCACTAAAACTTTTCACCCCGGAAACCCTGCTACCGCCGACGAAGTTCTCGCACCCAAGCTCTTCCACCGCGATCGGCGACGTGGTCGCCGCTGAGCGGTGTCAAAGAATTAAAAGACAACTCGGCGTTCGCGCGCGTAAGGATTAGCGTGTCATTTTCATGACATCTTTGAGTTCACACATTCGACTTCGAGCCGGAAAACAAAGTTGGGTTTGTTTCAAATACACTTACGGCTTGTCGGCTAGAAATGTGCTTCAATTCTCCATCGCCGCGCGCTGCCGGAGGATGCTGTCGGCGAATCGGAAGCTGAAAATGATTGGTAGAATGATGAGGTTTACGAATGTGGCAGTGGTCAAGCCAAAGAGGATGACCAGCCCTAAGGGATACTCGATTTCCTGACCTGGAATCTCTCCAGTGAGTATCAGCGGCACGAGTGCAAGACCCGTCGTTAAGGCGGTCATCATTATCGGTGCGAGACGCTCTTCGGCACCACGCATTACTAATTCACTTTGGTTAGTGACACCTTCTTTCGTCGCGAGATACCGATAATGGCTGATCAGCATGATGGCGTTGCGGGCTGCGATACCTAACACGGTTACAAAACCGACGAGCGAACCGAGCGATAAGATTCCACCCGAAGCGTGAACGCCGAGCACTCCTCCCAGTAAAGCGAGTGGCAACGTGCAGAGAATGACTCCGACGAGCTTCCATGACTGAAAGTCAATGTAAAGGATCACGGCAATCGCACAGACAGATGCCAGGGAAAGCAGTAGCAGCCGATTGCGAGACGCTTTGGCTTCCGCATATTCGCCGAGAAACTCGGGATGGTAGCCTGTTTTGAAGTCGACATTGGCGAGAACGGCAAGTTCTATATCTGTGGCTACTGAAGCCAGGTCTCGACCGTCGACGTTACAAGTGATGTCGATGCGTCTTGAAGCAGCTTCACGTTTAATCTCGTTGGGAGCTGGAACGATCGTCAGTTCAGCAACGTCACCTAATGGGACTTGGCCTCCCGCGGGTGTGTCAATCATCAGTTCGCCAAGCGTCCGCAAATCGCTGTGCAATCCTGTTTCCCCACGCACGATGACTCCGAAAATATTTTGATCCTGATAGATCTCACCAACTTGCGTTCCGTTCACTAAGGTGGTGACGCTCCGCATCAGTGCGCCAGGTGTGAGATTAAATTGCGACGCGGCTTCGGGACGCATGTTCACCGATATTTGCGGCACGAGTACCTGCGGTTCCACCTTTAGCGTTGTGACGCCTACGATCGGTTTGATTTGGGCAGCAACCGCCTCGGCTGTCGACCTTAGTTCATCCATGTCGGGACCGAACACTCGCACGACGATCGATGCGCTGGTGCCCGTCAATACTTCCTTGATACGTTCGGTCAAGTATGTCAGTAAGTCTCGATACAAGCCGGGGTAGCCATCGACGATTTCCTGGACTCGCGCCACGGTCGTGTCATAGTCTTTTTTGTCGTCGATACTGATCCAAAGCTCGGTGAAGTTGGGTCCAACCACTTCGTCGGCGACCGTCGCTCGGCCGATATGGGAACCAAAATTCAAAACGCCATCGACGGCCATCATCTCTTCGCTTGCAAGCAGAGTAACACGATTCATCGCGTCGATACCAATTCCTGGCTTTTCGACCCAGTGCATTAAGAAATCGGTCTCACGAAACTTTGGCATGAGCTGTTCGCCCAGTCGCGTGATGGTGCCTGCGATGCAAAGGAAGATAATCGCTGAGACGACTATGGTTGCCCATCGAAAACGTATGGCCTTGCCGAGTACCCTGCGATACAACCACTTAAAGAAATGCACCAGTGGACCATCCGTATGTCGCTTACTTGCGGACTTAGGTAGTAGAAATAATGACATTGCGGGCGTCACGGTTAATGCGACTGCCAGCGATGCGAGAATTGCAAGAATATAGGCTGCCGCGAGCGGCTTGAAAAACGCGCCTGCGAGTCCCGTTAAGAAAAACACTGGCAAGAACGCCAAGATGACGATAATCGTTGCGTAGACAACTGCGCTACGCACTTCCATTGATGCGTCAAGTACAACGGCAAAAGCGGAGCGAGGCTTTGCGGATGTCGCATTGAGTCGCAGGCGTCGCATGATGTTTTCAACGTCAATGATGGCATCATCAACGACTTCGCCCAAAGCGATGACCAGGCCAGCCAATACCATAGTATTGATCGTCCCGCCCCTGTAGTACAAGACCAGCATGGCCGCAATCAGTGATAGCGGAATGGCAGTGGCACTAATAACGGCACATCTCCAGTCGAACAAAAACAGAAGAAGAACAATGATAACGAGCACACATCCAACAAGCATGGAGTGACTAAGATTTCCTAGCGAGCGTTCGATGTAGGTTGCAGGGCGAAAAATGGTGGTATCGTATTCCACGTCGACCATAGCCGGCTTGAGTTCCGACATCGCTTTCTCGACGTTGCGAGTCACATCAAGCGTGTTTGCCCAGGGTTGCTTTTCGACGATCAACAGCAGTCCCAGTCGGTTATTGATGATTGCATCGCCAATTGGAGGTGCATAATCAAAAGTGACTTCGGCAACGTCGCGAATTCTCAGCGGCGTACCATTCGCTGCTAGTGGATTACCGACTATTTGTGTGGATGTGGGTTGTGTGATCGTCGGGCGAATCGGGATCTCGCCCAGTTGTTCGGGGGTGTAAACCGCTGGGACGTGACGCAGTGCCAGGCGTTGGTTGGGAGTATCAACAAATCCACCCGAGCCAACGGCTGTCGCATCGCGAACGGTCTGCATCACGGCGTCGAGAGTGATGCCATAACGATTCAGTCGCACTGGATCGACCACTACCTGCAGTTGTGGATCCTTCTCACCCCAGACCGCGACGTTCGCGACCCCCGCAATTCCCATCAATCGTGGTCGGATCGTCCACTTGGTCAACGTCGTCATTTCCATCTGGCTCTGAGTATCCGACCAAAGACCGATCTTCAAACAGCGACTGAGCGATGAAAGCGGCGGAAGAATAACGGGTGGACGCGCAACAAGTGGTAAAGTTGCCCGGGCGAGTGCAAGGCGTTCCTGCACTAATTGTCGGGCCACTAGCAAGTCGGTTCCGGGCTCAAAAATCATACGAACGCTTGATAGTCCCAACACCGACTTTGATCGCACGGTTTGCACAAATGGGATACCGTTGACCGCGTTCTCGATTGGTACAGTAATGAGACTCTCAACATCCTCCGTTGAGATCCCTGGTGCTTCGGTTTGTATTTCAACCAGTGGTGGAGCGAACTCGGGGAAAACATCGAGCGGTACCGAATCACTGCTGCGGATGCCAACGACCACGAGAACGATAGCCAGAATGATGACGAGGAGTCTAAGTTCGAGCGATGTTTTGATCAGCCAGCTCATTTGCCAGCTCCAAACTCGGTTCCAAATAACTCGGCTGCACCATCGGTTACGATCGTTGCACCAATTGCTGGTCCCTTGGAGATAATCGCTTGATCTCCTTCGACCCACTCGAGTAACACGCGACTTCGCATGAATTTGGTACCACCCTCGGCTGTGTTCATCGTTTGCACATACACCCAGGTTCCACCGTAGATGTCGTACAAAACCGCTGCTGCGGGAATGACCATCGCTTCGGTGACACTCGTCATCGGAATGTCGACGCCGATACGTTGCCCGGGCATCAATCGCAAATTGCGGTTATCTACTTCGTAATACAAGTCGGCAGACGAGGTTGCCGCATCCGCTGTGGGCGGCGCCGCAATCGGCTTGCAAAGTTGGGGTGTGCTGCCCAGTGGCGAACCATTGAGCGAAACAAGACAGGCAGCTTGTTCGCGTTTGAGTTTTGGCAACAAATCAACATAGACAGGTACGCGAATCCATATCGTACTCAGGTCGACGACTTCGAATAGCGGTGCTGCGGAGGTAACAGTCTGTCCTGGTGAGACTTGAACGTTGCGAACGACACCAGCGACCGGCGCGGTCAGTGTCAGTGGGGAAGCAGGATCGATTCGTCCATCCGCATTCGGTTGTTCCAGCACTCGCAGTAACGAGTTCAATTCTATTTCCCGCTGTTTGGCGGCTTCGAGCACGGAACGCGCAACGCTCAATAAGGCCTCTGCGTCATCGAACGCTCGACGACTTCCTGCCCGATCGGACAATAGTTTTTCAGCTCGGTCGCGAGCGATCTGCAGGCCAGCGATTTCGGAATTACTACGAGCCACTTCACCTTGTGCGGTAACCAACGCCACCAGCAAGCTGGCTTTCGCACCCGTCATTTGCACCTGTTCGGCTGGCGTCGGAACATCGCGTTCCGGAGACAAGAGCGGTTTCAGAATCATCAAGGGCTGGGCGGCCGCGACTTCGCGGCCGGGCTGCGGAAAAAAACTATCAACCGTAGTAATGACGCCCGATACGGGAGCGGACGTGATGATGGATCTGCCTGACGGAACGATGGCTTCGCCAGCCAGTGTCCGGTGGCGCGACACCTCCCGTTGCTTGAGAGGCACCACTTGGATCGCCAGCCGCTTAACCGCGTCGCTGGTCAGCGTCAGTGTTGCCAGCTCGGTCTCATGCGGCACCAGCTCCACCTTGGCAGGAGCTGCTTTGGCAGGCGTCGAATGAGAAGCCTTATCCGCACAACCACTAGCGAACAGGCCGGCGACTATCGCCACCTGAAATAACCAACGTATTTGAAAGAAAGGGACGGATCGTAATACTGAAGATTTCATGGGTACTCATTGTAGTCGCGAAATCCGCAGATTTCTACGCTCTCATCCACTTCTCATAAACCAGGTTGGTTACTGGTTTCAAGTATTAGCCGCTGGGGGACTTGTGGCGGCTAGAACCTCTTCTGCTGCGAGTGGTGGGGCAATCAGGCTGCGGCCGACGCTACGTTCCAACTCCGCGCCTGCACGATTGCAGGCGGCCGTTTGAGTCAAGATTTGACCTTTGGCGGTTAGGTACTGGGTTGTGGCCTGTAGCACGATGAGGTAATCGGAACCTCCGTCCTCAAATCCCTTCTTGGCGATCTGTAGAGCATCAATGAGTGCAGGCTCGACTTCTTGCTTGAGTATCACCAGGTTTTCATGAGCCTGTTGTAGTTGGCGATATGCGGTCCGCACGTCGGCTACGATTTGGTCGGAAATGGCATCGCGATTGTGAAGAGCGGCGTTGAGTTCCCAATCAGCTCGAAGTATTCCACCTTGATTGCGATTGAAGATCGGTACGTCAAAACGGAGGCCTGAACCAACGCCATTGAATGCTGGCCCTGATCTAGCGTCAAGCACTCCGTCCAATCGCCACCATAGCCAACGCGATAGTTTGGATCGCTCGCCAGCCGCAGCAACCGCCCACTTGGCCGAATGTAAGTCAGGACGACAAGTAAGCGCTTCCTCGATTAAATCTTCTTCACTCTGCACCGGCATCGTTGGCTCCGAGAGCTCTCCTGGTATAAGCGGTTGCTGCAGTTGCGGCAGGCCAATCAACGTGGCGACACGAGCCTCTGCTATGTTGATGGACATCCGCTGTACACCGAGAGTTGCCGTAGCGTTAAGTGCGTCCACTTTGGCGGCGATCGTTTCCAACTCGCTGATTTCGCCATCCTTTAGACGATCGTCGGTCAGCTTGGAGATCGCATCGCGTATTTCTTGGGCTTCGATTGCCAGGTCGGTTTGCGCTTTCGCCAAAGCCCAATCTGCGTACGCGATGCGAACGTCGCGTGAGAGATTTAATCCATTCTGAACAAGCTGCTCCCCGACACGACGGTACTCGCGATTGGCAACTTTAACTCGCGCGGGTCTCAGAAAGTACGATTCAATCGGTGCGTAGAGCGTGTACTGCCCCTCTTTGGCACCGGTCGGAAAATAGGTCAAGAACTGGGGGTTAGCGAGCAAGGACGCTTGAACTGCGTCGCCGCCTGCCGCACCCAGCAAAGCGAGCGTAGACTGAAACGCTGAGTTATTCGACAAGGCCGTCAAGACCGCTTCATCTTCACTGAGCCCGTCATCCAGGAAGACGGTCGCTGGAATGCGAGTTTGGCAGGGTGCGACCGTTTCCATGGTCATGGAGGTTCGACATGCCAACTGTTTGGCTACGAGACTCGGATCGCAACAGGGCATGCAAGTTTTGCAACCAGCAAACAGCAGGGGCAGGACAGCCAACATCACTGCAAACGTTCGATTGTAGACATCCATGTCGTGCTCTCGAGATTAATGATTGCAAAACAGATAAACCTCATTTCGCTAATCCTTGTTTCGACCGTTAGAACGGGACAGCGTACTTCATTGACGATAGCTGCGACCGATCACGCAACTGTCAATTCCCGAGTAATCGCCGTTCTCGGCATAACCGGACTGACGCATCGCTTTATGAGAACCACGTGAGAATCAGACGAAAGCTGGTCCGAATCGAAGCGAGTTCATTAACGAGCGGTCGACGATAACAAGAGTTCCATTCGAAACACTCCGTTATTGCACGATGCTTGAAGACTCGCACCGGAGCGTTGTGCTAGCCGCTGGCAAAGCGATAGCCCCAGGCCGCTTGTGGCATCCTGTTTCATGCCGCGAAGGATCGGCACGCCAGAAACGGTCGAAGACCTTTTCAATGTCGCTCGCATGGACCCTGGACGCGACATTCGAAATAGCGATCAAGCAGCCTTGGCTATCTTGCCTTGTTAATACTTCGATTCTTGAATCCAAGTCAGCGTGGCTGACGGCGTTCTGAATCAAATTCCGGAGGATGATCGTCAAGGTTTGGCGATTAGAGTTCACCGCCAAGTTGCTAGGTACGTGGTTTTCGACTGTCAAGTGACGCATATGAACGATCGCTTCGGACTCATTCAGCAACTCAGTCACCATTTCTCGCATTAGGATCGATTTAGTGGAATATCTCGCTGCGGCGTTTTTGGTTGTTTCTCGCTGGACAGCGTTAACTAAGCACATGTGGGTAAATGTTTCGGTTGAATGGCATGTTTTTTGAAGCTAAGTTTGGTTGGGAATCCTTTCTTCATTTGCGAGCAAATATTCGCCCGTCGAATTTGAAATCGGCACCATGTTTCTCTCCCGTTCCACAAACCGGGAGATTCCGATCGCACGCCCTTCCACAAAATTCGCAAAGATCATCTCCGTCGAGCAAAAACAACCGTGGATAGAGCGCTGGAAAAGCCATCATTGCCATTACACGCGAGTCCGTGCACACGCAATTTTGTTGAGCAATCCACAATACGACATCAGCTCCATTGTCGATATCTTCGGAGTCGAACGCGACTCGGTCTCCAGCTGGATTGATCGATTTTCGGAAGGCGGTTCCGACGCGCTTGAAGACTCGGATCATCCAGGTGCACCACCGATACTCAATGATGCTGAGCAGCAAACGCTCCGACGGTTGCTTCGGAAGTACCCCAATCAACCAGGCAAAGTCCTGAAAGAGCTGAAGGAGAAGACAGGAAAAGAAATCAAGAGGCCCACTCTGCGGGTGGCCTGCTGCAAATGTTTGAATATTGTCCGAACGTCAAACCCGAGAATCACCTTTCGGGAGGGTCGGACGCGGTAGCGGCCGGGGAGGGCCGTGTTCGCAGTCAATTGCATGCGTGCTACGCAAAATCGTTGAACCCTCTCCTCGCCTGGGGCTCGACTCTCCCGGAGGGAGAGTGTTCTCGAAAGCCCGACGAAACTACCAACTCGAAGACATTTTTATCAGATCACTCTGCGGGAGGGTTCTTCTCGGATTTTAGTGGCATCTGTCCAGAATGGGGGATTTTTTGAGGCATCTACTCCTGCGTCCAATGGGAGTCCAAAAAGCAGTCTCGGCGGAGCAACGTTCGTCGAGACTGCCCGCACCA
>Ga0209702_10008381_pt1 | contig 12064 bp, 10 predicted proteins | sample FRY01_FD_187210 | JGI IMG/M metagenome (GOLD analysis project Ga0209702, IMG submission 187210) | Freshwater microbial communities from Lake Fryxell liftoff mats and glacier meltwater in Antarctica - FRY-01 (SPAdes) (version 2) | ecosystem: Environmental > Aquatic > Freshwater > Ice > Glacier... | reverse complement strand
CTTGAAAATTGCTCTAAGCAATTTAACCCAACTTGCAGTTTTTTCACCTAAAAACACCTAAAAACAACAAATTTTCATTTATTTTCAACTATTTTCAATATTTATTTACTGTTAAAGCATTGTTTATCAACACGTTATATTTTTGAGACGTTTTAAATCTCATTTGTTGTCCCCGAAAATACTTGTTTGATAAGTTTATCATTCGTATCTTTGCTAAATGTTTATAAAAACGATTGTTAAGACTGATAAGTCAACTAAAAAAATTTATGAATACTTGCGCTTGTGCGAGGGTTATCGGCTTGGTGGCAAAATACGCCATCGTGCCATTGTTTCTCTGGGTTTGCAGCCTTTCTTGGACACAAGAGAGAAGAAAAAAATACTAGCAGATCGCATTGAAATGTTGTTATTAGGAAATTCCTCCATGTTTTCAGACTCAAATGATGCTGAAATAGAAGCGTTAGCACAATTTTTCTATAAAAAAATAGTAGAAAAGAAAACACTTGAGGATCAAGAGATAACGTCTTTAGAGTCAGACTTAGAAGACATAAATAGTCTTATTGTAAAAAACATTCGTAATATTGATTTAGACAGTATTATCACTGAAGAAGTGCGAGAAATTGGTGCCGAATGGCTCTGCTACCAAGCAATTGAACAGCTAGCCATTGCCTCTTTCTTGAAAGAACAAGGATGGGAACAAAAATGGATTAAATACGCTATTATACATATTATTAGCAAGGCAGTTTATCCTTGTTCAGAGCATAAAGCAGCGTATTGGATACGGAACAATAGCGACATTGCCTCTATTTTGGGTATGGAAAGCCAAAAGATAACCCGTCATCATCTGTATGAGGTAAGTAGAAAATTATACCAAACAAAATTGAATATTGAACCTTACTTGTCACATAAAACCAATACTTTATTCGATATTCAGGACAAAATTATACTTTACGATCTCACCAATACATATTTTGAAGGACGCAAAGAAACAAGTGAATTAGCGAAATTTGGGCGAAGTAAAGAAAAAAGAAGTGATGCCAAATTAATTTCTTTAGCCTTGATTACCAATGCCGAAGGATTTGTGAAATACAGTAAAATTTACCAAGGCAATATTTCTGAGCCAAGTACGCTTTTAACAACTATTAATGCCTTGAGCCTCGCAACTTCCAAGATAGATAGAAAACCTCTGATTGTATTGGATGCCTCTTTTTCGACAATCGAGAATATAACCATGCTAAAGGAGAATAGTTTTGACTACCTTAGTGTAACTCGTTCAAAATTAAAAGAATATACTGTTGTGAATCCAAACAAACCAACTGTGGAATTACAAGATAATCGAGGCAATAAAATTAATGTAGAATTTGTAACAAAAAAACCATCCAAAAAAATAGAAGACCGAAAAAATGATGACGATACTTTTCTGCATATAAAAAGTGAGAAAAAAGCCTTAAAAGAGGCATCTATGGAGGAGAAATTTTCGGAGAAATTTGAAGCAGAAATTCTTAATCTGGTTGAAGGACTATCAAGACCAAAAGGGACAAAAAAACTTGAAAAAGTAGCGGAAAGGATTGGAAGAATAAAACAAAAATATAGTTATGCTAACAAGTTTTATGACATTGAAATCGAGCAAACAGATGGGATTGTAAGCAATATTATTTACAAGAAAAAACCGATAGAAACAAAATCTACCGACGGTGTTTACTTTATAAGAACCTCAAAAAAAGACTTAACAGAAACGGATATTTGGTCTATATACAATACGTTAACCGAAATAGAAGGCACATTCAGAACCCTAAAAACGGATTTAGCCATACGACCTGTACACCACCAAAAAGACGAAAATACAGAGGCACATATTTTTTTAAGTGTATTGGCATATCAAGTCGTGGCTACAATCAGATACCAATTAAAAATCAAAAACATAAATGACTCATGGTCAACCATTATTATGAAAATGAACACTCAAAAAAGTGTCGTAACTTCAATGATGGATACTGATAATAAAAAAATAGTAATCAAAACCTGTAGTCAACCATCAAGCGATGCTAAAGCTATTTACAAAGCTCTAAATTATAAAAATGAAGCTTTCAAAAGGAAACATATTGTTTGCCCCGAAAAGTAAAATTAAAAAATTAATACCTTGATTTTAAATAAGTTAACTTTTAAAAACTGCAAGTTGGGTTAACTAAAAATCAATATTAACTACCATAAAAAAAAACGTGTGCTAATTTCTTAACACACGTTTCAATTAAATTATTAGTGGATTTATCTAGTAAATAACATTTCTCTAAATTTAGGTAAAGGCCATAATTCATCGTCAACCAATAATTCTAACTTATCTGCGTGGTAACGAATTTCGTCAAAATAAGGTTTAACGCTGTCACAATAAGCCAATGCTTTCGCTTCAGCATGTTCGTGTTTATTAGCTAATTTACGTTCTTCAAGCATGGCGTCGGAAGCTTTTTTCATTGAATTTATGTGAACTGAAATTTCTTCAATCATCTCAATATTTGCTTTTCCATTTAATTTACCTGCTTTCTCTCCGAAAATTGAAATCAAGCCTTTCACATTTTGAATTAATCTATTTTGGTATTCTGTGGCTGCGGGCATGAAATAATTTTGAGTCATATCACCCATCAAACGAGATTCTATTTGAATTTTTAGCACATAACTTTCAAACTCAATTTCTTTTCTAGCTTCTAATTCTCTCGCAGATAAAACATTCATTTCTTCAAATAAGTCAACCACTTTTTTATCATCCCAAATTTTTAACGCCCTCGGTGTGTCTTTGTGATTTGCCAAGCCTCTTTTTTCAGCTTCTATCACCCATTCGTCACCATAACCGTTGCCTTCAAAGCGAATTTTTTTAGACCGCTTAATTAATACCTGAAGTTCTTTTAAAATCGCCTCATCTTTAGATTCCCCCGTGTCAATTCTAGCATCAACAGATTTTTTGAACTCTTTTAATTGTTTTGCCATAATTGTATTCAATACAATCATAGAAGAACTACAATTTGCAGAAGATCCAACTGCTCTAAATTCAAACTTATTTCCTGTAAAAGCAAACGGTGAAGTTCTATTTCTATCTGTATTATCCAACAAGATTTGAGGGATTTTACCAATGTTTAATTTTAGCTCTGTTTTATCTTGCGGTGTCATTTTACCTGCTTTGATATTTTGTTCTAAGTCGTCTAACAAACCAGAAAGTTGCGTTCCAATAAAAGCAGAAATAATTGCCGGTGGAGCTTCGTTCGCACCCAAACGGTGATCATTCCCAGCGGATGCAATAGCAGCTCTTAATAAATCTGCGTTGTCATGAATGGCATTAATTGTATTCACGAAAAATGTCAAAAATTGAAGATTTGTTTTAGGGTTTTTTCCTGGCGCCAATAAATTCACACCTGTATTTGTACTCAAAGACCAGTTGTTATGTTTTCCAGATCCATTAACACCAGCAAACGGTTTCTCATGAAATAAAATTCTGAAATTATGTTTACGAGCAATTTTCTCCATCAAATCCATCAATAATAAATTGTGGTCGTTTGCTAGATTACACTCTTCAAAAATCGGAGCGCATTCAAATTGATTTGGAGCGACCTCATTATGACGTGTTGTAACTGGAATTCCTAGTTTTAAAGATTCGATTTCAAACTCACGCATAAATTCTGTTACTCGCTCTGGAATTGAACCGAAATAATGATCTTCTAACTGCTGACCTTTAGCTGGTGCGTGACCAAATAAAGCTCTTCCTGTCATTAAAATATCTGGACGCGCATTGAATAAAGCTTGATCAATTAAGAAATATTCTTGTTCCCAACCTAAAGTAGCATTCACTTTAGTTACGTTTTTATCGAAATATTGACAAACCTCAACAGCAGCCTGATCTACTGCATGCAACGCTTTCAATAATGGCATTTTAAAGTCTAAAGATTCTCCTGTGTAAGAAATAAAAATGGTTGGGATACACAATGTTTTACCAATTACAAAAGCAGGCGAAGATGGATCCCAAGCTGTGTAGCCTCTTGCTTCGAATGTATTTCTAATTCCTCCGTTTGGAAATGAAGATGCATCAGGCTCTTGTTGAATCAACATATCACCATCAAAACGATCAATTGCTTTTCCTGGACCAATTGGTTTTAAAAATGCGTCGTGCTTTTCGGCCGTTGAACCAGTCAAAGGTTGGAACCAATGTGTGTAATGCGTAGCGCCTTTTGAAATTGCCCAATCTTTCATTGCGGAAGCAACTTGATCCGCATTTTTACGATCCAAACGTGTACCATTATGAACAGATTCCGCCATTGATTTGTAAGTCTCCGATGGAAGATATTCCCTCATCACTTCTATGTGAAAAACATTCACTCCAAATAAATCAGATAACTTTCCATCATAATCAACATGCTTAGGTTCTCTGTTAAGTACGTCTTGATACGCTTTTAATCTCTTTGTTGCCATTTTTTGTATATTTTATAACAAAAGTATTAATTTTTTAGGGGTATTTCAAAATATTATTGAATTTTTATCAAATGAACCCCTAAAAAAAACACCCTTTTATAAATTTAACGATATTTTACTATTTTAATGTCACACTAATTATTTTCAGTATTTTTGAAAATGATCCGAACGATTTTTCTATTAATCCTTGTTTTGCCATTGCTTGTGGCTTGTCCCAATACTTCCAATAGTCCATCAAAGGATGCGAATGAGTTATATAAAAATAAAATGGATTTTAAGAAATGGAGGAAGAATCATTTTTCTAATATTAGTTTTCTGCTTCCTCAAAAATTTGAAGAAAATAATGATTTTTACTACACCATTAATAAATTCGCATCTAAGCAATTTAGAATTCAAACATTATCTTTATATGTCAGTGTAGAAGAATTTAGTGACACAACTGCAACTTATTTACAATATGTAAATAATCAAAAATCCAACCTACATGCTGTTCAAAAAAATTATGTTAATAGCATCCAAAATTCAATAAATAGAAATTATGGTAACGGATCTAGAACTTCAGAACTAAAAAAAATAAGTCGGAATTGTTTTTCTCAAGTTATCATTGAAAATTTTCAACGTCAAAACAAATGGGATTCAGATAATTCAAGTACTTATTTTATTGCCACAAAAAAAATCAAAAAATCGTTTTACGTGTTCCAATTTATTGGAAGAACTGAAAACTTAAAGTATTTGCAAGATGATTTTTTCAAAATTGTTAATTCTGCAAAATAGCGTGAAATGGATCTAAAAATTAAACAACTTCTCGGGGAAATTCAAAATCAGCTTCCAGGTTTAGCCTCCCATATTGATTTTTATCCGTATCGCTTTTCAACAGAAAACATTATTGATAATTCGTCCTTCAGAAAAGCAGCCGTTGCCATTCATCTTTTTAAAAAAGACAACGAACCACACTTATTATTAATTGAACGATCTGAATACGATGGAACGCACAGCAAACAAATCGCTTTCCCTGGTGGAAAAATAGATCCAGAAGATGTGTCAACAGAATATGCTGCGAGAAGAGAAAGTTTTGAAGAAGTTGCAATTCCGTTTGAAAAAGGGATTTTGATTGGGCAATTGACAGAGGTAAACATTCCTATTTCAAAGTTTAATGTAATTCCTTTTCTTTTTTTTCACGATGAACTTCCGGAACTGAAGAAAAACGAACGTGAGGTGAATGAAATATTGAGTATTTCCATTTTTGAACTCCTCAACGAAAATAACAAAACAGCCGTTTCCATCAAAATAAATAAACAACTAACACTATCAAATGTGCCTTGTTTTATAATTCAAGAAAAAATAATTTGGGGAGCTACCGCTTTGATTTTAAATGAATTAAAAATAATTTGCAAGTCTGCTTGGAACTTATAGAAAGCAAAAAGAGGAACAAACCGTAACTTGTTCCTCTTTCTGCTAAACTATGCTAAAACTATAAATCTCAAAAACTACAACTATGAAATGCAATTTTCTGTTGCAAAGGTAACGCACTCTTTTTAGTATGCAAGCATAACTTCATTAAAATAATGTTAAATTTTCCATGCTATCGTCATTTCCCTTTTTCCAGGAGGTCCTGGAAGCGCTTCCACTCGTAAACCCAGTGCGTTTAAATTGCGTTTAAATTGACCTTTCGCACAATATGTCACAAACAAACCCTCCGTTTTTAGAAGTTGAGTCGTTTTTTCTAATACATCGTAACTCCACATTTCTTCCTGCGCTCGAAATCCAAATGCATCGAAGAAAACAACATCGAATTGTTCTAAAATAATTACATCTTGGATTTTATGTGCTACTTTTTTAAGTTGAAAATTAGGATTCACTTCAATTACCTTTTCCCATTCTGCGTCAATTATTTTTTCAAAATAGCTAGAAGCGCTGCTTTCTGAAATCAAACTCGAGTAGTTCATAGCACGATTCATTTCTTTTTCAACAGGAAATGCCTCTAAACCAAAATAACTTACTTTTTTATTATTCTTTATAGACCAAATCGCCGTTAAAAGTGCATTCAACCCTGTTCCAAATCCTAATTCAAAAACAGAAATTTCATCTTTAAAAGGTAATTTTTGAATTCCATTTTTAATAAAAACATGCACTGCTTCTTGCAAAGCGCCATGATACGAATGATAATGTTCATCTATTTCAGGCTGGTAAATTGTCATAGAACCATCGCCTGTTTTGCGTAATTCTCTTTTTATCACGCCATGATTTTTCTAGCAACCATTAAACCATCACGAATTGGGAAAAGTACATTTTCAACTCGTTTATCTTCTTGATTTAAAAGATTATAGATACGAAGTAATTCTGTGTCTTTATCTTTTTTTGTTTCGTCAGTCACTTTTCCTGACCACAAGACATTGTCAGCGATAATGTATCCTCCGACTCTTACTTTAGGAAAAACTAAATGATAATAATTGACATAGTTCAATTTATCTGCATCGATGAAAACAATATCAAACTCCTCATCAATTTCTGGAATAATTTTCATTGCATCGCCAATTCTATAATCAATCTTACTTTTGAAATCAGAAGCATCAAAATAAAATCGAACTCTAGATTCTAGTTCTTCATTTACATCTATCGTTATCAATTTTCCTGCTTCTGTCAATCCTTCTGCCAAACACAATGCTGAATAGCCTGTGTATGTTCCGATTTCTAAAATTCGTTTGGGTTGGATCATTTTTGAAAACGTACTTAAAACTCTTCCTTGAAAATGACCACTTAACATGCGTGGCTGCATCACTTCCAAGTGCGTTTCACGATTAATTTTCGCCAATAATTCGTTTTCTTCTGTCGTATGCGCACAAACATAATCGTCAAGTTCTTCGGCAATGAATTCCATAATGTGATTTTTAACAAAAGTAATACAAGAAAGCTTTTTACTTACTTTTTTCGTTTGATTGTATGTTTCAATTTTACAAGTGCAAAATTAAACTCAATACAAGTCTCTGTTTCATCCAATCTCAAATCGTCTTCTAGTATTTCCGACATTAATTCAGTTCCTTTTTCGATTAATTCTTGTTTAGAAGTTTTAGTGTTTTGGGTCGACATTGTTTGCATCGCTTTTGAAAATTGTTTTAGTTTTGAATATGTTTAAATAATTGCGAGCGTGGTCTCAGTTGCTTTTGGACTTTTGAGAATGGTTGCCAACATATACAAACCTTTATCGGTAAAAGCTTTTAACTGATATTTTGAGTATTTACCCCTTCCTTCCATTTCTAAGGTCGAAAAATTCGACCTTAGAAACTCTGCTTCTTCTTCGTCTAAATAAATAACATATCCTTCAGGGAATTTCTCAGGGTTGTTCTTCACTGCTTCATTTACCCGTTTTGTTTCTACACCGTACAAAACTGCAACATCCTTATCCAACAAAACTTTTTTGTTTCTGACAGCGACTAATTTATCTTCAATAACATCTAAACTTAACATAACCGAAATTTTACTTTACTCTAATTTAAGTAAAAAAATCAGTTGAATTTCTGGATAAATAGAAAAATAAAACAAATTTAGTTGAATTTTCAGGTCTCAAAAAGTAAGAGTAAGCTGTCAGGTGCTTTCAAATTCCTAAATTTGCGCTCAAACTATTTTAAAAATGACGGTTACTGAAATTCGCCAACAATTTTTCGATTTTTTCGCAAGTAAAGGACACGAAATTGTACCTTCTGCACCGATGGTTGTAAAAAACGATCCAACGTTAATGTTTACAAATGCTGGAATGAATCAATTCAAGGATTTTTTCTTGGGCTACCAAGTGCCGAAAAATAGAAGAGTTGCTAATTCCCAAAAATGTTTGCGTGTTTCAGGTAAACATAACGACTTGGAAGAAGTGGGAGTTGATACTTACCACCATACTATGTTTGAAATGTTGGGAAATTGGTCATTTGGAGATTATTTTAAAGAAGATGCAATCGCTTGGGCTTGGGAATTATTGACCGAAGTTTATAAAATCCCTGTAAATAAAATATACGTGACTGTTTTTGAAGGAGATGCAAAAGACAATGTGCCAAAAGACCAAGAAAGTATTGATATTTGGAGAAAATTCATTTCTGAAGATAGAATTATTTTAGCTTCCAAAAAAGATAATTTTTGGGAAATGGGTGACACTGGACCTTGTGGGCCTTGTACAGAAATCCACGTAGACTTAAGAAACGAGGCTGATAAAAATAGTGTAGACGGACGAGATTTAGTAAATAATGATCACCCAAAAGTGATTGAAATCTGGAACAATGTTTTCATGCAATTCAATCGAAAAGCGGACGGTTCCTTAGAAAATCTTCCTGCAACCCACGTTGACACTGGAATGGGGCTTGAACGATTAGCAATGGCATTACAGGGAAAACAAAGTAATTACGACATTGATTTATTTCAAACATTAATACAACATACTGTTAAAATTTCTGGCATTCCTTACGGGAAATCAGAAGAAACAGACATTGCAATGCGTGTTATCGCTGATCACGTTCGAACGATTGCATTCTCAATTGCAGACGGACAATTACCTTCCAATACAGGCGCAGGATACGTTATACGTAGAATTTTAAGAAGAGCGGTGCGTTACGGATACCAAACGTTGGGATTGAAAGAATCATTTTTAAGTGATTTATCATTGGTCTTATGCGATTTGATGGGTAATCCTTACCAGGAATTGGTGCGTCAAAAAGAGTTGATTTCTAAAGTTATTCGCGAAGAAGAAAATAGTTTTTTCAGAACCTTAGAACAAGGTATTAAACGCATGAATGATTTAATGTGGCATTCCAAAAACAAGAACGAAACAGTGATTGCTGGTGATGCTGTTTTTGAATTATACGACACGTTCGGATTTCCAATAGATTTAACATCTTTAATTGCACGTGAAAACGGATTAATCATTGATGAAGAAGGTTTTCAAAAAGAATTACAAATTCAAAAAGACCGTTCCAGAACAGCTACTGCGGTTGAGACAGACGACTGGCAACAAGTAAATCCAGATGTAACAACAGAATTTATTGGTTACGACGCAACAAATGCGACAGTAGAGATTATCAAATACCGTAAAGTTTCCCAAAAACAAAAGACTTTTTATCAACTAGTTTTAAATCAAACACCTTTTTATCCAGAAGGAGGCGGGCAAGTTGGTGATAAAGGAATCTTAACAAATGGAACAACGAAAATTTCGATTTTTGACACTAAAAAAGAGAATAACCTCATCATCCATTTGACGGATAAATTACCAACAGATTTAAAAGGAGATTTTAGAGCAGAAGTTGAGGTATCAAAACAAGAGAATTCAGCAAAAAATCATACATCAACACATTTATTGCAACATGCACTTCGAACTGTTTTAGGAACACATGTAGAACAAAAAAGCTCAATGGTAAATCCAGATTATTTACGTTTTGACTTTTCACATTTTGCTAAAGTTACCGATGAAGAGTTGAGTAAAATTGAAGAAATTGTTACAAAAGAGATTCATAAAAACATTGCTTTGGATGAACGAAGAGCCGTTCCAATCGAAGAAGCAAAATCGTTAGGTGCAATGGCACTTTTCGGCGAAAAATATGGCAACGAAGTACGCGTAATCAAATTCGGAGATTCCATTGAATTATGTGGTGGAATTCATGTTTCAAATACTTCAAAAATAGGGTTATTTAAAATTACCTCAGAATCTGCGGTTGCAGCAGGTATCAGAAGAATTGAAGCGATTACAGGTTCAACAGCAGAAACATTTTTCCGCGAGAAAGCTGATAAATTGGAAACAATCAATTTGCTTTTTAAAAATCCAAAAGATTTAAATAAAGCAGTAGCGGATTTATTACTTAAAAACCAACAGCTTACAAAAGAAATCGAGCAATTACAACGTGAAAAAGCGAAAATTGTCAAAGCAGATTTAAAAACGAAAATTAATTTAATTAATGACGTTCACTTTTTAGGAGAATTAGTTGATTGTGACACAAATTCAGTAAAAGACATTTTGTTCCAATTAAAAGGTGAAACAACCAATTTCGTTGGAATCATAGGTAATACAGAAGGCGATAAATGTACCTTAAGTTTGATTATTTCAGAAAATTTAGTGGAAGATAAAAAATGGAATGCTTCTCAAATCATTCGTGAAATTTCAACTCACATTCAAGGTGGCGGCGGAGGACAAGCGTTTTTCGCAACCGCAGGAGGAAAAAAATCGGAAGGATTAAAAGCAGCAATTGAAGCCGTGAAAATCAAATTAAATTAGTGAAAAAAGTTTTAATTATCACTTATTATTGGCCTCCAAGCGGTGGGAGCGGTGTGCAACGCTGGTTAAAATTTGTCAAATATTTTAGAGATTTCGGAATTGAACCAATTGTTCTAACCGTAAATCCAGCTTATGCCACTTTCCCTAATCATGATTATTCGCTTTTGGAAGAAATACCTGATGGAATTGAAATCCATTATACGAAAGCAAAAAGCCCATTTGAATTGTATAAAAAAGTTCGGAAAAAAGAGGTTCCGCAATCTGGATTTTCAGGTGAAAAAAAAACAGGTTTAATAGACAAAATGATGCGCTTTATTCGAGGGAATTTCTTTATACCAGACGCTCGAATTGGTTGGAATGAATTTGCATATAATAAAGCTGTCGAAATCATTAAAAAAGAACAAATTAATACGGTTATCACCACTTCTCCGCCCCACTCTACTCAGTTAATTGGCTTGAAATTAAAAGCTCAATTTAAACTAAATTGGATTGTGGATTTGCGCGACCCTTGGACTGAAATATATTACAATCAAGAATTATTCAGAACAACTTTTGCAAAACAAAAAGACTATAAATTAGAACAAATGTGTTTGAAAAATGCGGATAAAATCATCGTTGTAAGTGAAGATATAAAACGACATTTTTCAGCCAATCGCTCAGAAATAGCAGCTAAAATTCACGTAATTCCGAATGGTTTCGATGAAACGGATTTTCTTAAAATTCAAAATAGAAAATTGAAAATTGAAAATAAAATCATAAGTTACGTTGGAAATTTAGGAGAACAATATCCAATCGAAGAATTTTTGGAGGCTTTTGCAGATTTGGTAAAAACTCATCCCAATTGGAAATTACAGTTTGTTGGAAATTGTTATGCAGGTGTGAAACACTTAACAGAACGATTAGGAATTTCAGAATCTGTTGAATTTATTTCGTATGTAAATCATTCAGAAGCAATACATTACATGATTAACGCTTCGGTCTTATTACTGATTATTCCGAAAATAGAGAACAACAAAGGAATATTAACGGGCAAACTTTTTGAGTATTTAGCGACTGGAAATCCGATTTTAAACATTGGTCCAAAAGATGGTGATGCCGCTGCAATTTTAAGAGACCATGCAACTTCTATTACAGTTAATCCGAATGAAAAAGCGTCAATCTTAGAATTTATCTTAAATTCAACTTCGAAAACTTCAACTTTCACTCCTATTTCCGAAAACAAATTTTCAAGAAAGAGTTTGACAGGTGAGGTTGCCCGACTAATAATTGAATAAGTATGTGCGGAATTCATGGCTTTTTTACATCTGGTCAAAATCAAGATGAAAACGACAGTTTGATTAGAAAAATGGTTGCTTCAACTAATCACAGAGG
>Ga0209702_10008380_pt1 | contig 12066 bp, 20 predicted proteins | sample FRY01_FD_187210 | JGI IMG/M metagenome (GOLD analysis project Ga0209702, IMG submission 187210) | Freshwater microbial communities from Lake Fryxell liftoff mats and glacier meltwater in Antarctica - FRY-01 (SPAdes) (version 2) | ecosystem: Environmental > Aquatic > Freshwater > Ice > Glacier... | reverse complement strand
GAATAAACACTCGACGGCTCTGTGTGAAAGTTGAAGTAAAGGCGGCCCATGTAGATCTCCTTGGATGATCTCGATTGGACGAAGGCCGCATTGCGTTCCTCCGGCGTCTCTTAAGAGATGTTACCTCAAATTAGGCGACCGACTGATCGATGATCGAGAAGAAACGTGCCTTCGGATCAGTAATTGTGGTGTCCTGGAGAACGCGGAAACGGACAGGAACAGAAATCTGTTCACCCGTCTTGTTATGCGTAACCGTAGACTCCTGTGGGAGACGCTGAACCTTCCAGAAAGTGTATGCGCGAATGGTGTCATCCGGGCGCTGGAAAAGAACTGCGAGTTGACGCCGTGTGTACGAAGTCGGAGCGCCGAACGAGATTACCTCGTCGCCGTCACTGTTATTCGTAATTTCGGAACCTTCCCAAGCAATCTGAAGCTTCTCTGGCGTGTACTCAGCAAGCTGAGTGCCGACACTTACTTCCCAAGCCGTAGGCAGGGAATCAATATCGCCCAGAATCTGATCAACATCGAAGACCTCTTCGGTGTTGTTTACAGAAATCTGAATGCCTGTCTTGGTCGCGCCAAGATCAGTCCAGTCAGCGGTAGGGTTGTATTGAGTTGCTCCAGACGACAGAACGATGATGTCGGAAATACTATCCGGCTTAGCGGTAGCGATGTCTGCATAAAGAAGACGAGCCGCGCCTCTAACAAAACTTCTGTCATTTACATCTGTGCGGAAAAAATCCGTATGTGCCAAGTTAATTCACCTCCAAGGTGAAAATTATTTGTAGATTGTCTACCATTAGAAAATTTTCTCGGCTTGATCAGAATCAAATTCTGATTCTTGCCAATCTCTAATAGCAGTTTGGACCGCTTCGGATTCAACTTCCGAAGAATTGTCGAGAACAAAGCCAAGACCATAAAGGTGATTAAGTTCGTCCTCTGAAAGTTTAACGGGAATTCCAGCCTGAATAATCTTTTCATCATCGTCTCCATCAAAAATAATCCGATCAACTTGATAGCACTCGTATTTGATGTTTTCTCCTGTGTAGGTATAAAAGCCCATAGTCTTATTATGCCTGATCAATAGAAGGATAGTCGAGATTTATTGACGAATTAGACGGTTTATTGGCTTCTTTCAAGATCACATAGTCAAGTCTTGCTGCCTGCCAGAACCAGTCCTCGCCGTATCCAGTCGATTCCTTGCGCTTAAAGACTTCTGAGAGATTCACGTTTGGCATTGCTGTGAACGCCGTAACTACTCCATTAAGGCTCTGATTGCTTACCAAGCAAAAGTGGGCGGCCTCTGTGGTTCTAATGCAGCGCTTATTGACTACATCTTCGTCTTCAGTCGGGCTGGCCTTGACAATAATTTCGACAAAAAGCTCGTTAATGAAAATATCCGTATGATCCATATATTCGCTTTCAGCCGACTCTTTAGCTGAAGCAGCCCATACGGAACAATTTGGATAAGACTCAATAGGAGCCGAAATAAGAGAGGGGCGATGTCCTTCGTAAAACTGATCGTTTGCCACAGCCTCAATCGTAGTCGCAACATAATCCCGTCCTGTCTTTGCAGCAAATTCTAAGTCTGATGCTTCCATCTCAGCAGCAATCTCTGTAATTGCATCGTTGAGGCCGTCAAACAAAACAAAAAATGCTTCACGCTGAATCTGTTCGAGGCCAATAATTGACGATGAGGTAAGCGTCATGTGAAGCTCGTTGTTCCGAATGGCCTAGGGAATTCCTGATGCGAAGGCGTAATAAATGGGTCGTTCTGCGTACTTGAAGAGGCTCTAGGCGCTCTAGAAACTCTGTTGTAACCAATCAACGGAAGAACTTCTGCTTCAAGCTTTTTAACTTGGATCAAGAGGCTAATGCGAAGATTTCTAAGCTCTAGCGTTCTCGACGGGTAAGCAACATCTTCTGCTGTGCCAGTTGTCGTGGTTGAGATCGGCTGTGTCATCCAGAAGTCAATTCCTGGATTAATTAACTCTAAAGCGGAAAGCTTCGCAAGATAGTCGATAACCACGAGTACGTATGTAGAACCTTCGTTTTCAGGATCGACATTTACACCAGTAACCCTTTCTTTTACGAGGTCAATTGTGGACCTTAGTAGGGCCTCTCCAAAACGAGAGTCCTTTCCAAGAGCGTCCCAAGTGATCGGCATAATTGCCTTGGTGCGGTTAGCGATCTCGCCAGCAACGGCCATTAGTTAACCGCTGTAATAGTCTGCCGTTTAACCTGCGGCTTCTCAGCGGCAGGCTTCTTCGCACCCGGTTTAGGCTTTTCAATAAGTTCAATAAGGCGACTTAGTTCGCCCTTTTCTGCCCGCTCTTTGTCACGCGGAAGAAGCTTATCGTCGGCAATCGTGTCACCGGCTCTGTAGCTAATTCCTTCACTCTCCCAGAAATCTTTTCCCTCGAGAGTTTCCCGCAAACGAATAGGACGGGGAAAGGAAACATCAACTTTCGCTTTGTATAGCTTAGGCATTAATTTCCCTCCCCCGTCTCAAATTCATCTTATGTTTCAGTCGAAGCAGACAGGAAGCACTCTGGGTGAATGATCCGCACGATTCGTGCAGCACCTTCACGCAGGTAGCGGTTCTTTGTCATGTGATCGAGAATGACTTCACTCTGCGGTCCTGGGAGAAGGCTCGTCGAGTCGTAACCCGCCGAAATCTCCACACCACCGTTGAGCGTGTCAGCGATGTTCTCGCCTTCAACCTGATACTCGGTCGTAACAAGCACCTTATCATCAGGCAAGTAGCGCGTATGCGCTGCTTCGTCACGAGCTGCACCCGACTCTTGCGGGCGATAACCAGCATCGTGAACGACGAACTCAGTCCCTGCCGCGAGAAGCTGAGCGACCTGCTCAAGCGTTGCGCGGAAAGGCTGACCCGGCGGAACGTTGAAGTAACCATTCAGAGAATCGCTCTGAATGATGTTCTTCGCTGTGGCCGATGACAGATGGACGCGAGTGCCAAGATGACCAGAGTCATCGGCAACAAGCTGCTGCCAAGCTTCAAGATCCGAAACCGGATCTGAGTTGGCAGTATCGCTCCATGCAGTGCTAACAGTTGGGCTATGGCCTGCCAAGAAGCCATAGTCAATTGCTAGCTGGCTGTTGGTGCGAGGGTAGGTGATCGTCAACGAACCGTTAACGAAAGCCTGCCAGCGCATCCACTCCGTAAGCCGCTCAAGACGACGACGCAGAATCTGACCGCGCTCGACAACCGCGAGGCCCTCAGAATTGCGGATCATCTCGTCTGAAGAACTCAAACGCATGAACTGCTCGGAATTAATACGGTGCATCTCTTCAAGCTGTGCAAGCTCGATGATTGCCTCGCGGCGCTCACCAACAGGCATATCAATCAGAGCGGGCATTGCGTTCGGGGCCTTGAACTGGCCGATTCCGAATGCGTATGTCCGTGCAACATCCATTCGCGCCATACGCGAAGCGATGTTTAGGCTCGGAGCAATTTTCTCTCCGAGGAATGGAGCCTGCTCAAGAGCAGTATCCACCTGTTCATTAATCAGAGTGGTGAGAACCGCCTGATCATAGATATCGAATTTATGAGACATATTTGTTCACACCTCCTAGAGGAATTCGCAGGTTGCGAGATCGGCACTTAGTTCCGTCTCATAGGTTGCAAAATCAACAATATTTGCGCTATTAAACGAAACATTGCGACGTAGCATTGCTACAGGTTCGTTGCTTGCTTCACTTTCATCAACGAATTCAACTGTGTCAAAAAGAATTCCGGCAATAGGCTCAGAACCCTCATACTTCTTGTAAAGAACCCCATCCGCTTCAAGGATGGTTCCTTGCACAAGATAGCGACGACCCTCATATGGGCCTGAAACGTCAGCGTCAACACCGGAAGCAGAGACAACGACAGAATCGATGACTGTGGTTTCAAGCGGGTACGAGACAATTTCTGGCTTAGGTAGGGCCTGACGCTGCCAATCTGAATTTACACCAAATGGCATTTTTCCCTCCTTCTAAAGCCCGAGGGCCTTCTTGACCTCTGCTACACGTTCGTCAAGAGCAAGCTCTTCACTGGCGTCAGCCGGAGGCGGGTTGTCATTACCTGAGACAAGGGCTTGATCGCTAAGAGCGACCTTGCCATCATCCGTTTTCAGAGCGTCAAGCGCTCTATCAAGAATCTCGAGAGATGTAAGCTTCTCCTTCTCCTGTCCATCGGACAGAAGGACAATGGCAGCATTGCCATCGTCGGAGAGCATTACTTCTCTATAAAACTTAAGGAATCCGGGCCGTTCCTTCAGGCCCATCCCCTCAAGCTCCAAGATCCTCATATCAGCGTCGGACTCGCGCGTTTTAGCGCTGAGTTCGGCATTCGTATCGAGGATTGACTGGAATGCGGCTCGCTGCTCGTCTGAGAGATCGAGCCGATCCAGTTCCTCACAATTAAGGGGCATTTCGTACTCCTTGGTCGTGATTTCTGGAACTTCCGAGAGACGAATCTCGCGGAATTGCTGAGCCGCTTCCAAAGTGCTCAAACGAGCATTTTGGTGAGGAACCACAGAAAAATTCTCTGCGGGGGCTTGAACTACCTCCTCGTCCACGGCGATCCAATCTTTGATCTCTCCAAGCAGAACACCGTGAGATGAACCGTCTGAAGTGACCTCAAATGGGACCGTCCATGAGGTTTCCGCAATGCTATTTCGCACTGTGAAGTTTTGTGTACCGCGTGAATAGAGAACGTCAATGATCTCGTATTCTTCGGAAAGATTAAATTGAGAACTAAGGGCATCAAATCCGATCCCCTTAAGTTGTTCTGCTGAGAACAAAGGCTCATCAACCGTGTCAGTTGATTCGACAACACTCTGTTCAAGAGCGTCAATCTCTGTCTCGACATCAAGCAGGGCCTGATCTGTAACAGGAGCATTATCAACATTGTCAAGATCGAACTCGGCAACACCATCTGTTGAAGGAAGATCAGTGTCAGCGACAAGAGTTTCCATTGAGAAATGCATTACTTCCTGTTCGTCAACAGCAGAATCGCTGGCAGCTAGAAATGGGCCGAGGCCATCAATAAATGGCCGGTTGGTAATAGCAACGTGTTCAAGCGATGCGCCATACTTTTTGCCACGAGAAAGAATCGACCAAGGAATTCCACAAGATACATCTGAATAAGTGCCTCGGAGAATTTTCTCCTTTACTTCAGGCTCAGTGAAATCCATCTTCGCGACAAGCTTTGCATTTCCTTCATCATCTTCGGAAATCCAAACGTCGCGAATATAGCCAGTGTTCAGCCGGGTGATGTTTTTATGATCGTCTGTATCATCTGAAAGCGGAATCTGAACATTCGGAACCGCGCCCAGTTTAAAGTTTTCAACGATTTCGGTAAGGGAGATAATCCCTTCCTTGGCGTTACTAATACCATCTTTGACGACGCGAAGAGGCTTTTTTACAAGCCCTCCCTTTGTGGGAATAACTCCCCATTCGCCGGTACGAAGGATTTCCTTAGTAACAAAACCGTCCTGCTCTTGGTAGCCATCTCCAGAAAGATGAATCTCGGCTAGCGACTTTTCTGTAGCGAAGTCAGCCTGTTCAACTTCTGAAGACTCAGTAATTTCAGTCTCCATAATAGACACCTGTTCTTTAATAAGTTCTGTATCAGTCATTTAGATATGAAGCGTTAAATACAAGGGCTTCCAAATCATCATCACTAATACTAAGCAATAGATCGGCAACTTCATCATTAATTACATAATTGTCTGAAAAGCTGTCTGAAGCGGCAACTCCACTTTGGCGCCCACGACGCCATTTTGTAGTTCCTAACATCAAGTCTTTAAGTGTGGCGCAAATCGCTTCTGTTCTGCCTGGGCCAAATCTTTTCATGTTATCTTTTACGCAAGCGCGGAAAGGTCTTTTCTTTTTTGCGTAGTAGGCCAAAAGATACTTAAGCTTCTCGCGCGCGTGAGGACTAACTGTTTTTGCTGAAAGAAGAATGTCTAGCTGCTCGCCAATGTGATCGTCTAGCAAAGCATCTTCGCGCGTCTGCTGCGCGATCAAAAGTTCTTCCTTAAGCTCCATTGAACAAGAACTCCTCTACGACACTCCTCGCCGGAGAAAAAATCCAACGGCACTTGGGGCATTTATAAATAGGATTTGTTTCTGACATAAACTCTTCAACCTGCCCCATTGGAACGTATTGCAAGATGTCGTGAAGCCCCTTGCAGCGAGGACACCTCATGTAGCGTCCTTCTTGAATAAGAGAATTCTGATTACCCCGCGTTGCGTCAGTAGTCATTGCTTGCTAATAATCCTAGTATGAATTACAGATGTAGTGGGTGACTAAATGGGCAAAGTTATAAAAGGTCTGTAAAAGTAAAAGCCTGTTTTCTTAAATGTGTATTCTCATTTTGTATTGATTCTGTATTGGCCAAACAGACAATGCTCATGCACAAACTTCAAAGTTTGCTAAGATCACAGGTAGTTGATTGCCACGAACCCGAATCAGGAAGGTGGTTGAGCCATGGAAAAGTTCCAAGACAATCCGTTTAACGGAGAACTAGAAGTCATCGAGACGCTGAGAGATAGGTCTATTGAAGCCTCTATCGCTCATACAATTGTTCACGACGAGCTTCTCACTGCTCTTCAGTACGGCTTGCGAATTGGCATCAGTGTTGATGCGCTTAGTGTTGCTTCAGGTCTTACTACTGGTCAAATCCGTAGTATCGAACAGACCCCAGTTAACTTCTAAAAGCTAAACTACTCTCCTGCTATACGCTCTTCTTGAATGGGCTTATAGCCTGTACCGCTTTTAACGATCACCCCTGCGTCTACTGACAGTACGCAGAGATGAGTAAGCGATTTTGCTCCAGCGCGCTCGCGGGCAGAAGCCAACGATTGTTTTACGCTTGAGTAAGAGAGGAACTTAACTGTGGCGATTTCTTCAAGCGTTGAGCCGCCCGCATACATTGCGAGAAGTTCAACTTGCCGTGGGGTTAGTGTGGTAACGGGATCGTTAGCCATTATCAAATGTTACTTCCCTTCGAGACTTTCTGTTTCTAATAATACTAGCTCTTCGAACACTTTTCTTATTTGTTTGCAAATAAGTATCAATTACTATTTCCTCGCGACACATGTTACAAGAAATAAATTTTACAATTACGTCTTTTTCAACTCGTTCTTTTGGCGCAAACTTTTGGATGCTGTTGCAGTTTGGGCAATTAGTAGATTGAATCTTCGCCATACTTGCGTTCCTCCATGAATTTTTCTGATTCTCTTATTAGGATGTTCCAAGCACCGTGATTGATGCTTAGGAGAGATTTATGAAATGTTTCTGTTACGACTATTGTCGCTGGCGGCACACTTGAGTCCGTCAGCGCATCGCCAATGTAGATCGACCAGAAATTTTGAATCTTTTTATTGTCCACGAAAAGAATTTTATTACCTTAAAACTTCTCGTGTTGATTATTTACCTGAATGTGCAAAGTTTGTGCTAAGCGATTATGCGGCCACTTTCAGGTCCCGCCGATACTCCGACAGCAGCTTAACCTCAAGGCAATTACAGCACTCTTTATCTGTCACTTGTAGCGTTCGCCGCGCCAACGCAATACACCATCATCGAACGAAGCAAAGTCAATCGTTTCAGCGCCATCGCTGCCGATTTGAGCGACAGCGCACCCAACTTGCCAGTCAGGGTTCACGGTGTAGCCGCCGCCGCCTTCAATACTCATCAACGTTCCGCACTCCGCTGCCTGAATCGTGCGGTACCCCAACCCGTCATAGATTGTGCGTCGTGTAAGCACTTGCCGATGAGTGTGTCCAACGACAAGGGAGCGGCCAACTCGATCCAAACTTTTCTGCGCGCTGTTCTGACCGACGATCCAACCGTGCCGCGCCTCAAAACGCTCGCTGATCTGATGAACAGCGAACTCGTAACTGTCGCCTTCCCTCAGTGGCTCGATCATCTCAATTTCCAAGCGGTCAAGATGCAGCAATCGCTTCAAGCTCAAAGCGTGATCTTGCTTCTCGCCGTCGATTGAAGCTGGCGAAACACCGTACATCCGTTCAGCACGAAGCAACAACTCTGTTTCAAGGCGGAAACAATGATTCCCTTTCAGCATCCAGAAACGCGAACCGCCAGCCGCCTCGGTGTAATCCCTGAGCAAATCAAAACCACCTTGGATGCAATCCGACACGCTGGCAGACCAAGCAGGGTTGTCCCGATGCTTGCTGATGCTTGGCAGATCGATAACGTCGCCAAGTAACCCAACCTCGTCGGGCTGAACGTGCGCAAGCATCGCTAATACTGCTTGATGCGCCGCCTTGTCTTCATACGGTGCGTGCTGGTCAGGAAGCAGCATAATCGTGTGCGCCTTGTTCTTCACCGGCTTGCGCGGTGTCCGAGGCTTCACGTCTGTAACAGGAAGAATGAACTCAATCGGCACCACGCGCACCAAATGAACCTTCAACTGCCGAAGCTCAATAATTTCACCCTCGCCAGCATTACTGTCCCAGCAGTTTAATACTGCGTTCTTCACTTCCCACTCGTCGGGGTCAAGACCCCTGGACCGAATCATTTCCTGAATGTCACCAAGCTCAGGCGAAGGTTCCGTCACGATGGTTACTGTGTCGCCACTGGTCGTTGTGCCAGCCTGCATCTTTCGGTTCTCAACTTGCATCGGACGCTTTACGCCTAGCCTTGTTGCCCGCGAGCGAACCGTTGAAGCGGCCATCCCCAAAGCGTCAGCAACGCGCTGGAAGGTGCCATGTTTCTCTATCAGCGCTTCTAGTTCTTCCTTGCTTAACGGTGTAACTGATTCTGCTTGTCCGTAAATCTTTGTATCCATAAAAAAGAACTCCCTCTAATGAAAAATGGTGGCAGTTACAAATGCCTTTTCAAAAGCATAAAGAAAAAACCGTCCACTTGTGAGGGTGGACGGCTTTGATTAAGAAAGCTTATCAATGAATGTTACTGCAACAAAGTCTCCATTTGGATTTTTGTTGACGATGAAACAGCTCTCATCATCTACAAAGATAGAATGATGAACAACTTTTTGATGGTGAGTGTTGATGTCGCACCATTCTGGAGCGCCGTTTTCTATTTTTGGATCTTCAAGCAAAAGCTCCAGCGGTTTCAGGCTGGTTGACTTTGTTCTTTCTTGCCACCTAGTAATAGCGTGATTAGAAAAATTTATTTCAATATTGTTGATCTTTTTTGCAAAGTTGTTCATTTAAATTCCTCAAAAATATTCTTTAGCGATATACATTCAAATTCGTGCTTCCGCAAATCGCGGTCGCCAATATAATACATTTCTCTTCTGTTCTTGGGATTTATCTTTTTGCTGACTGATGACTTTGCTATTTGATTTCCAACATCAAAAAAGCCACCAGAATCATCATCATCGGCAGCAATAAGCTCACTGCCGCAACGATCACACCGTTGAACGCGGAATGATGTCCCATCACTTTCAGTTTCAGTTTTTACTTTGCCTGCCTTGTGAACCATCACCGGAACTGTATAAATTGTCTCATTAATCGCTCTAGCAATCAAGCTTAACTTGTTCTGGGCTTCAAGTAGGCGTCGAGCGCAAACAATTCCCCTATCAGGCGTTTTGGCAGCCACAAGATCATCTTGGGCCTTACGAAAGACCTCCAGCGACTTTTTTAAGTCACTGGACATCTCTTCGTTGATTTCTTCATAGTCAAAAAACGGCTCAAAGCCACTCAAGATTTCAGTCTGGCGTGTTGAGCAATTTGGTTTCTTACAGTTGACTTGAACTTCTCGATTTCGTGATCTTGAGCAGAACGTCGATTCTCGTCATAGCTTTTGATTGTTAGTTCAACGATTTCTCCATCAAGCGATTTCCCTGAAACATCAAAGAACGTGATGTCAAGCTCTTCTTCCTTTGTCTTGGTGTTCTTGCGAACGTGATTCTGTAAAACTATGTATGCGTCATTAGAGTTCATCTTTCACCTCCTTGTTAGGGTCAATTGATCCGAACGTAGGGCTACGGGATTCAAATTCGCCCGTCATGCCCTCTTGTGGGGGCTTCTCCGCCGCGATCACATCATCAGGCTTCCCTTCTACCATTGCGTCAACGGCAGGCCCCCATTTGGGGTTTTTGGACTTGATGATCTCGAGGTGTTCGGCGGCCTTTTTTGTTATCGGCTTGTCTGAGGTAACTTTGTGATCATTGCCAAAGACTTCATAGACCATCTCAAGAACCTTCTGCTTGCGCTGCTCAGTGCGTGAAGCGATTGCCTCAGCGATCTCTACAAGCTCTTCATCGTACTTGCCCTCTGTAATGGCTCGAATGATTGCATCAAGCCTTGGCCGCTTGTCGTTGGTCACTTTTCCCCCTTCCACTTAGTTAACTTCTGAACTTCGTCCCATTGTCTTGTAGTTATCAACACTTCCTTGAGCTTTAACCTCTCAGCGCGTAACGCTGAGGCTTGTTTGTAGTTTTTCTTCTTAGTTAGCTTCTTCTCCTGCTTCTTCATCTTGATAATCTTGTTTGCCCACTGCATATTGATTTCACAACTGCTTTTCTTGAACCACAGCCAGTTGTCGTCTTCGTAGTCTTTTTCTTTGCTCATTTGTGCCTCCTTTTGTTTGGCAAGACGCAGGCGACTCGTATTAGCCGCCTGTGCCAAATGCCGTTTACCTCTGCCTACTACCGAACTGTTGTCGGCTGCTCTGTTGAAACCCGAGCGCTGTGAGTCGTCACAGTGATCGCAGCTGGCGTGTATACGAGCGACTTGTGGCCATCCCCCGAAGGGCTGTAGGCATTGATAACGCCATTCTTTACTAGGGCGTCGATCAGCCTTCCTGCTCGTATTGACCCGATTGAAAACTCTCGTTTGGCCCCAGAGATTGTAATTCCCTCATTGGCCTCCAGATAGTTAACCATCTTGCGGTAGAGAACATCCTTTTCGGGCGTATTCTCGCTTTCGATCTTTGCAGCCTTCTCTCGAAGGGCAATGACCCTATTCTCGTTCTGGATTCCGCCTGCGCGGGGGTTTGCTTCGATTCCAGCCGCCGCAAAGCGATACGAAGCAGCTTCCGCTGCTGGTGACGAACGCCGCTTTGTCTTCTTGGTGCGGGAATAGCTACTAGGGGTTTCGACAGGGTTATTCTCATACCACTCGTCGCGATCTCCTACTGACTGAATGATAATCGTGCCGTTTGCCGTATCGCGCTTGGTGCGAACCCGAAGATTCCGTTTTCTACCAATCGCTTGCGCCAGTGACCGGAATAGCTCGATTGACCCGAAAATATCTTCTCCCAGAGTCAAACGATAAGCGCCACCGTCAAGCAGCTTGTTCCAATCGTAACTGGTCGATCTTTTATTCCTTTTCCAATCCACACTGCCTGTAATTTCTTCCATAACGTACTCCTTTGCTCGTTTTTTGGGTTTGCATTGTGCTTCTGCTCATAACATCATACCAACAATTCAAGCTTTCAGCCCTATCGCGCCATTTAGGTTCGCGTCAGTTAGATCAGCGCGGCCTAGATCGGCGCTTGACAGGTCAGTACCGCGTAGGTTGGCGATGGGTAGGTTCGCGTCACGAAGATTCAGGCGCACTCCTTCTCCATCATTCCCTGTATCCAGCCACTCCTTGTGCGCCGCCAATATGTTCTTCGTCTGCTGCTTGATGGTTTGCTGAGGCGCTTCTGCTCCATCTAGGAAGTTAGCTGCGATGATAGGTGCCGACACATATAGTCCGAACGGGCGAGCGTGCTCAACACCGTCACGAACAGAAACTTCTACGCGCTTAGACCCATAATTCACGCTAGAGTCGCCAGTTAGATAGCAAGCGCTACGCGAGGTAATCGTGAATGAAAATATGCCGTCGTAAGTGTCAGGATGCAGCCCTTGGTAAGTGCTGCCAACCTCAAACTTGGTAATTGTGTCAGTCATATCAGTCTCCTTTATTTGGCCTCTACACCATCAATTCACCGCTTTTTACTGTCCATTTCGTTTATTTCCCGCGCCGACAGGCGGATTCAAGCCTACGGCCTTGACCGCCTAAAGTGTGCTGAGCAATTGCTGGACACTTCTTGCTCAACGATCCCCGCCAACAGAG
>Ga0209702_10008379_pt1 | contig 12066 bp, 8 predicted proteins | sample FRY01_FD_187210 | JGI IMG/M metagenome (GOLD analysis project Ga0209702, IMG submission 187210) | Freshwater microbial communities from Lake Fryxell liftoff mats and glacier meltwater in Antarctica - FRY-01 (SPAdes) (version 2) | ecosystem: Environmental > Aquatic > Freshwater > Ice > Glacier... | reverse complement strand
CAAATTCTATTTGCACCATTCGTAGGATCTACCTCGACTCTGTACTTCGCATTTTCACCTGTAACAAATATTTCAGCACCTAAATATAAAAAATTAGTAGCTGTATTTGGGTTGGGTAAATTACCAATAGCAGCAACAGGTACTGATTTAGCATCTAAAGGAGCTGGCTTATTAACTTGGATATTATCGTAAATTTCTGTAGGCATAATGTAATCTAATTTATAATTTTATACTAAAAAAACTAGCAAATCCTAAGAGAACCTGATAGTGAAGTACTTGAGGTTTAAACCTGTAAGTATAATATCCCAATTCATTAAATAATATTTTAATGAAACTATGGTGTCAAAAGCAAAAGCAGAAACCGGTATAATATTTCCAGATGGATCAATAACAGAAACTATAGGAGCCACAGAGTCAGGCAAAACTATATACAATCTACCTAAGATTGAAGTAGTAAAAGTTAATACAGTGTTATTACCAGCCGCGGAAGTTAAACCTGTAATATCAGGTGTAGAGTTAAAAGGTTTTATCCCATAGTACATAGGAACAACAGCGGTAATAGTGTAAACATTTGTCAACACAATATCAGGTTCAGCAACCTTCTCTAAAGTTACAGTTGAACTTGCAAGAAATGTTGTCCCAAAATTTCCTACTATTACAGTTATTGGACTGCTAGAAATCACAGTAGAACTACCATCAGTAGTCGTAGGGACAGCAGTATAGGCCATGCTGTGAGTGTTAGCCTTTACTGTATATCCACTAGGAATATTGTATACAGTAGAACTAAATGTCACTAGACCATTAAAATATTCTTGTACACTATTAGAAGGTAAAGTAGAAGTAACAAGCACATAAGGTGTGTAATTACTACCACCAGCAACGCCCGCATCTTTTAAAATTAACTCAGATATAACTACGTCGTAAATATTGGATTCCATAGGTTTTTTTAATTAAATGAATATACAAAAGAAGAAATTATGGCTTGTATTGTTACATAGTCATAACCCTCGTACTCAAACTTTATTTTTATAGCTTTGTCTCTTACATATGAACTGTTGTCATCTTTACCAACTTCAATATACAAGTGATCTTCTATATATTCCATATTTTGTTTTATAATACCAAAATCTATAGTTGTAAACTTTAAATTCGGTAGACCAATGACATTCATACGATTTTGATCTAAAATCTCATTGTAAGATATACCTGTGAATGCATCATATAAACTATCTCCTATGACATAAAGTTCACCTGTTGCATTAGGGTTAATATTTACACCTTGAGCATCAAAAATATTAGAATCAATTACGTAGCCACCAACAATCCTTTGTGATTCTTCTTTACTATTCCCTTGGATATTAAGGTAAGCTTGAGTGTTTCCCGGTAAATTTACTACTGACAGCATAGCCGCCCAGTTTGTAGAAGTCTTAATGTGTGGTGGGAAAGTCTCATGTCTTTGTTTAAGATATTCCATATAACCAGCATTAGTATAGTTAAAGTTTTCATAGTCTGTATCGTCCTCTAAAGTAGTGTAAGTAATATTCCCAGGAAAAATTCTATTTGAAATTACCATTAAATTATTTATAATCTTCTGCGCAGTAGACTTATCTACTAACACAAACTCAAACACAAACTTATGTTGCTCACCGTAAATATGTGAAAAAGGTACAATAGAAGAAAAGTGATTCCATATAACTTCAGTATTTGCACAAGCGTTAAAAGAATACAAATTGTTTTCTATGTTAAACATCCATATAGGATTCCAACTTAACTTGGATATCCACTTTTGAACAGTTTCGTTAAAGTAGACAGAGCCAATTTTATTTTTTCTTAGTACACGGGTCGGGGATATAAACGCAGTGTATTCTTCTCGTGTTCTATTACCATTATAAGTTTCTGGTCTAACGTCGAATTCTTCTTGATTCTCGTTGGAAGTCCCATAAAAGACTTCAAATTCTTCTAGTTCTTCGAATTCTTCTTGATTCTCGTTGGAAGTCCCATAAAAGACTTCAAATTCTTCTAGTTCTTCGAATTCTTCTGGTCTACTATTTCCTGTTTTACTAGTTCCTGGTCTAACGTCGAATTCTTCTAGTTCTACTGTATCAGGTACAACTGTTATTTCAGGGATAATAATTACATCTTCTAAATAGTTGGTACTAAACTTTCCAAATTCTTCATTGTAGTAGGAAAATATAACGTGGTTACGTTCTCTATCGTAATTTGCTTTTACAAAATTATTAGTCTGGTTGCTTTTTATACGTTCTTTAAATTCTACTAAAATTGTTTGTATTGCAAAGTCACTTATAATATCTAAACTGTAAGCACCGTCACCAGAGTTCCCTAAACGCCAAATCTTATTGTTTTTTACATCACAACCATAAACGGCTTGATCAGTTTTTATAATACTAAATTGTTGGTCACTACCATACTCTGTAGATAATATTTGCATTTTAGGCGCAAGTATAGAAGCATTGTCTAAAAATACACCACCTTCAGCGGCTGAAACCATAGTCCTTTGGTTTATAGGTAAAACACCTACACCCTGCTCGAATATACAGTACACTGTGTTGTTATGTGTAACTAATTTTGTTATTTGCCCTAATTGTTTATTGTAATCTCTAAAATTAAGACCGCTAAAATCTATGTATCCATTAGAAAAGTTACCAGATACACTTACAGACGAAGCCATAACTCTATTACCATAGTTTATATTTAATGAAGGTGCTCTGTCATTTAAAACAGTGTAAACTCTATCACTACCATCATAGTCATACCCATGATTATAACCTGTAGATTCAGGTTGACGACTAGCACGTAAAGAATCTATATTTTCTAAAGGGAAAAAAGTTCTATCTTTATTATATAAAGCTTTTTCACTAGCAAGAAAATTATCAAAAGTTCTAAGAGATACATTGTAGTTGTTCTCAGAAACTATCGGCATTACAAAACCTTTAGGGTATAAACCAGTTGCCTGGTTGAAATCTGTATAAGCGTTTGGGTCATTTGCCGCGTCTATTCCTGGAATACCCAAACCTTTCATTATACGTTTGTAGATATGCCCTATGTAACAATCTCCATCGTATACCGATAAATTAGTTGGTGCTACAGCCCAAGTATAACGGTTGGATACAGCTGTGTAAACTTCTGATCCAGCAGAATTTATGTAACGATTTTTCCATGCGCCTTCCTCTAGAGCATTTGTGCCAGACTCATAAATATTAGCTAACATTGCCAAGTTAAATCCTTGATCTTGTAATCTATAAGTGTAGTCACCTAAATCTGTACCTGTTACGTTAAATGTATTTGTAGGAAAAATCTGTTCTGAGTATACGTGAGTTTTATCATTGTTTAAAGTGTTGTGTAAACGGAAATCTCCTACTTTTGCCTTTAAACCTATATACTCTGAAAATTGCACGTTACTAGACATGAAAATACCAGCTATTAAATTTGCAGTGTCTACAATATTACTAACGTAACCTGTACTAACATCTCCTATATAACTACTTGTTCTATTGGGCCAAGAATCTATCCCAGAACCTGTGCTAGTTTCTTTATTTGCGGTTGCATAATATAAATTTCTGTTTTCTATAGTAGAAAATTGATTATTTGTAAAAGCATCATTTCCATACCCCACATATTGCATAGTAAATTCGTTGGCAAATGATGAGTTGTTTGCAATGTTTTGTGGTTCAAATGTAAACGGCCTAAGATCTAACTTCTTTATAGGAGTGTTAGCCACACTCGAAACAGAAATTGCACCTGGTGTAGATGTGTAGTTACCAGTAAACTTTATAGTAAAGTGTAATTTTTCTGGTGTTATTTCTTTGTTTTTGTCAGTTTCTGTAAATGGTAATACAGTAATATAAGCACCTTGAGCTGCAGTTGTCATCCCCAAATAAAGAAGAGGAATGAAAGTATTAGCAGGATCTATAGCAATAGGTGAAGGTAGATTCGGGCTACTTACTTGTTGTTGTTTTGTCATAAACCCAGTAGTAACACCTGCCGCCGTAGTATTTAAGTAAAAATCTACCCGTGTACTTATGTTAGGTGAAAGTATGGTCGGATCATAAACACTCATCACACCTTTAATATAACAAGTTTGGTTTCCATTGGGGATTTGAGTAACTATAACGTTATGATTTCCAAAGGAGTTTTCAGGTGGATTTTCAAATTGCATTTCACCAGCGCTTGGGCTAGCGTTTGTGTTTGTTATAACGACCTGTGAATTGTAAGAATAAGAAAGATTTCCAGTGTTTACAATGTGATCTACAACAAAACTAGTTGCTTTTACGGGATTATTTTCATTATTTATTAAAACACCTTTAGTAGTATTATTGAAAGTTGTCGCCATAATGGCTGGATTAGCCAATTGATCAGCCGCATAGAAAGCATAAAATTGTTCGTCATTTCTATTGTTATAATCCTGGTCATACTGTAGCTTACCCTGCATAGAAACAGTTCTATTCCAAGTTTGAACCAAGTCTGGTTGTGAAAGATCAATATGAGTCTCCCATATACGACCTGGTGCTGGTAATATTTTATTTAAGTCACTCTGTTTCCCTATACCTTCACGTAAAGATTGTATATGTTTAGCGCCACCATCGTACCACTCTATAAAAGGTGTATCTATTTTAAAACGTGTTGATGATATTTTAGATGGCACTGGAACTTTAGTAGTATTTGTTATGTAGCCTTGAACAACACAATCTCTCTTTCTTTCTTTACGTACAATAAAAAATCCAGATGTATTTGCTAAAACGTAAGGATTTTGTTTAACAGCACTAAGATCAAGAGTAAGGTAACGAACTTCTGTTGTGTCAGTTTCTACAGCAGATTTCTTCAACATAACACGATTCTTGTGCGTTCTATAAACTCCTAATCTATTTTCTGCTGTGGACCCAGATTTAAAACCATCACTACCAAACTTTGTTGCTGATACTGTGTCCGTGTTAGTCCCAGTGTATACAAGTTGATTGTCGTAATTATCTCCACCACGTATAGGCATAACTGGCGTGTTTCCACGTCCACCTGTCAATATGTAAACTATACCTAGTTCATAAGTTTCACCAGCCCATACACCCAATTTATGATAAACATTATCAGGATCAGAGTATCCATTTTTAGCTCCAACTATAACCATATCGGTTTTAGCCTCAGAAATTTTTATACTCTGGCTTATAATTTTAAATTGGTCGTAAGAATCAGCAGTATTGGTGATATTACCTAATAAAAGTCTATCATCGTACTGTGTTATAGTTTTTACTGTGCCTATACTAGAATAGTCAGAGTTTAAAACATCAGCAGATATTAAATTTGTTTCTTCATTCCCGTATATAGATATAACTAAAGATGTGTCGCTAATGTCATAAATATTTAAAATCTCGTGTACTGTAGTTATAGTGTCAGCAATACCTACTGCGTATGAGAAAAATACTCTTACACCAGAAAATTTTTGATCTAAATTTGTTAAAGTAAATCTAGCTAATTTTCCTGTGTTTTGTAGTTCTGTAGCACCGTGGTCATCATAAGCCATTACAACTAAACGAGATTCTTCTATGATATCAGTAAGAGCTCCATCACTGTCTGTGTATTTAAAGAAAAATCTGTAGCCACCACCTGTGTGATAACCACCTGAAAATACACCATTAAAGGTTAGTGTAGGAATTATGTCAGATCTTTTTATAAGTCTAATCGCACCAAACCTACCTTCAGAGTATGTGTTGGTATCTTTAACTTGTCTTCTATCTGCAAGAGCTGCTTTTTTCCCACTTTCATGTACACGAAAACGACTATTTACTAAGCGGATAGGGTTGTAATCGTCTGTAAAAACAATATTTACAGAATCATCATAAGATGGTTGTATTTCTACTTCTATAAGCCTATCTGAGCGAAAATTTAATTTTTTAGTAGAAAATGGAAAATTATAACTTTTATCAGATTCTATATTTCCCACGCCATTGTAAAAATTTTTCAGTGGGCTATATTCTTTTTTTATAGGTAAAAAGAAATTAGGGTTTATAGGGTTTTGTAAATTTAAGTTACCCCAATCTGGGCTAGGAAAAGTTCCAATTTCACATGACAGCATCCCACCATTTTGGTCAAAAACACCTGACAATATATAAGAAATATTGTTGAATACTGCAACACCTAAGGGTTTAGAACCGAAAGGTAAAGCTGAGAAGGCGTCTGTGCCTTCCATGTTTTGTAATATAAGTTGATTTTGACCCCGAGTTGTAAGAGCAACATTAATGGCATCTACCATTACTGTATTCTTAGTATTTACAGGGTGTGAATCTGTATTTAATTCTGTGAATATATTAAATGAAGAATTGGTCATATCTTTCCTTATGTTCTCGGATGATACGTCTTTGTGCGACTTCCCTCATGATTGTATCATGTTTAAATCCTAAAGCCCTAAAGAAACGTATTTCACCTTTTTTAGTTTTAAATCTTACTTCTTCCCCATGCGTCAAATGCCATAATAATGTATTAAAGCAGTATGTAACTAACTGTTGAAGTTTAAGCTCTTCAATATATGGAAATTCACTATAAATATACGGTAAAAAATAAGCTAAAGTTTTAGGTAAATTAGAAAATTTTTCACCTGTATTTGCGTGGTCAATCATTTCCTTAAAAATAGTCTTGTCCACGTAAACTTTTAAGTCTCGTTTCTTTGTGCTAGGGGAAAACTTAAATGTCACGTACGGCACTCTGTAGTCAGTTTGCATAAGATCCAAGTAGCCTAATTTATTTGCCTTTGACTTACTGCGAACAATAGCATCATTTTGCCAACCTACAAATATACTAGCTTTACTCGCACCTGGAAATATAAATTTACAATGACCACTAGCTACTTCGTATAGAATAGCTGATAAAGCAGTGGAAAATATTTTTCTCATTAGATCTGAATTAGATCTACAATTGTAAAAATCTCTTAGCCTACCTTCGGGCACTCCTTCCTTACGTACTAAATAACGTTTGGTCATAGGAATATCATCTGGTATAATGTCTCTAATAGTTAACATTAAAGACGTATCATAATGGGAAACTTTTACTTTTATCCCTTCAGCGTTTGTTGCGTATTGAGGCATTAATCTTTTTTATTATATAGTAATGAACCACCTAAAACACCTGTAAAAGCTTTGTATATGTTAGGGTTTTTCATATCGAACATTCCATTGTTACCTATTGCTGATTTTGGATAATTACTATAAGGTACAATTTGATTTACATCGTTTTGAAAAAAATCAAATCCTTCTTTTAAGTATTGCATTTTTAACTGCTGTCTATATTTAATACCCCATTCAGTATCTAAATCATTAAGTTGTTTTAACACAACATCTTTACCCTGTTCATGTATTGCATTTTTATACTTGTCTTTTAATAAATTACTTTCTTTTTTATATTTTACAAAATCCCTATTTGTAACAATATTCTGAGGTTTATTTGAGTTAATATATAATTCGTATAAATTACCATTAGGATTATTTGACAAGTAATTATCAGCTGTTTTTTTCCCGTAAGATGTATAAATACCACTTCCATGCAGGCCGCCTTTTGACCTTCTTCCATCAAAAAAATCATTTTCTAATTTATTAGGACTGCCGTGATAGTTTATTTGAATATTATCTTGTCCGTCTAAAATAGGATTAGGAAAAGCTTTCTTAAAATTAACACTTTGCTGTTGTACAAACTGTTCTGCTGTTCCATCAAATTTTGAACCATCAGGATTTTTCATCCAACTACCATCTTGTTTAGCAATGTATTCTATAGCATTATACTCTTGCATCAAAGCTTTATTCTCTAGAATTTCTTTATTCCACTTACCCCAATCAATCTCAGATTTAAATTTTTCTGAAGGCGAGATAACTTTAAACGCCTGTCTTCTATCTAAAGCTCTACCTGCAGAAGATGCCGCATTCCATGTTTTCCTGTGTATAGGATTATATGTATTGCTTAGCGGGTTTACAGTAGGGAAAAATTGTGATATTTTTGTGTCTTCAAAACTTCTCACTACACCTCCATCTAATTGGTTTAATCTAGGTATTAATTTATTTCCTATAAAACTATTCACCGCGTTGCCGCCAGGTAATTTACTAGCAACTTGCATAGTTCTAAGGCCAGCCCCAGTTGCACCATTTAGTAATCTACCACTACGTCCAACTAATGCTGCTGGGGTAAAGTCTAATAAATTTGAACCCACAGAAATACCAGCATTTTTTATGTCTTTCCAGTCTCCTGTTTTGGCTGCTTTGGCAATGTCGTCAGAAGTGTACCTCATAGCATTTACCCCATGAATTACACCGGTTACAGGGTGTAGATAGGAAGCAACCTCTAAAGCTTTACTGACAAGATTGTTTTTTGTAAAAGGATCAACCACACCAGCATGCTTCATGTCGCTGTAATTCCTCGGCATATTTTTTATACCACCACCTGAAACTGCGTACTGAAATGCATCTAAAGGATTTTCTAAAACATCTATAACTTTATCTCCCGTAGATTCTTTTTTCACAGCTTTCATAGCATGTGGCTTTTCAGGATAATTTAAATAAGCATGTTTATCTAATTTTTTAGTTGACATCAATATAGATACCTTTTCCTCTGGTGTAATTAAAGGTGCTTTTTTAATTTTTTCACGAGTCATAGCCCGTTCTTTTTCCCTCAATTTAATAGCTGCAGAGATCTGCTTATCAACCTCAAATTTTGGCATTTGGACTCTTGTGTTATCCGATTTTGCTGGTTCAGGTAACCGCGGAGTAAATTTATAAACTGGCATATGTTTTACTGTATAGATTTGTAACTATTATAAAATGTCTTTCTGTTGTGGGTAGTAAGAGCTGAAAATACTCTATTCCATTGGTTTTGTGTAACATACTCTGGTATCTTTGCAGCAGCCATTTTCTGGTTTGCTTCAGCTTGAGCATATTGCAACATAGCCATAGCTGTTGGATCTTTCATAAAACACCTTTTACGCACATCAATAAAAGCCAATTGAGCAGCTATTGCTTCAGCTTCTTTACGAAACAACAAAGGATTATTATCAGCGTCAACCATTACACCTCTGTATATACAAACTATTGATGTTCCTATATATTCAGAAGTAAATTGCAAATACTTACAACCAACAGTTCCTTTTAATTCGTATTGTATAAAAGAACCTACAGGATGTAATTTACTAGCAGCAGGTAAAGAAACACGGTTTCTACTTTGATCTAAAACAATATCAGCTAAATAACCATTAGGAGATAAGTTCATATCAGAGTACAACAAAGTAAATTCCCCACCTTCATAGTTATTTCTATTAGTAGAAACTGACTCTATGAATTCCATATTACAAGGCAAAGCTACTCTACCAGATTGATCTATAGTTACTTTTATATGGTGTATTCCAGTAGCAATATTTCCTATAGCTCTGAAAACATTAAAAGCCCGCTCCACGTAGTCATCAGGTTGTAAATCTACGTCGTAATAATCTTTCAAGAGATATCTACCGTACATGAAATCGTAAAATGGAGACGCTGTTTCTTCTTGTGCCATAATTAAGGTTTTAGGATATCATTGTCAAATAATCTCAAAGCAACCGGTTCATCCCCGAAAGTTTCTAATTTTATTTTTAATTCACAGATTTTACTTAAACTTTTAATTTGATGTTCAAGATACTTAAGAGCTAATTGGTATAGCATATGATCTCCACAAGCTAAAGCACAAGAAGCCAAAGCTTTACATTGCATAGCTGTTTCTGATTCATGTTCGTAAGTCTTAAGGATAATGTCTTCTAAGCTTTTATACGAACCTGCTTCTTTAGGAATTTCTCTAGATTCTGGTTGAACACATAAAGCTAATAAATAGTCTTTAGCCCAAACAGCTTGCTTTAATTCTTCTAAAGATTCTTGTACCCAGTATTTAGCTGAATTAGTGTAACCTTTATTACTTAACCACATAGACATATCTGAGTATAAACGAGAAGTTTTTTCTTCTTCATTAATACGGAATTGTAATAATTCGATGCAATCTGCATCTATAAGACAACAAGATTTTTCTTTGCTGTACTCTGCTTTAGAAACTACAGGCTCTCCTGCTGGTATGATTTTATGTAACATATTTTTATGTGTTTACGTCCGTTCGTGTATTTGGAGCCGGTACAAGATTTAATTGTCTGAAATATCTTACATATTTTTCAGTTAGACTGTCTACTATTGCTAGTTGCATATGCAAGGGCGCTGGATATTCTCTTTCTATGGAATGAGGATCTAATGCTTGTAAAGATGAAGGATTATTAAAAGCTGCTCTTATAGATACAAATCTTAAAGGGTTAAATTTCCCCATATTAAAAAAGTACAAAGTAAATTTATTGTTTTGATTTAAACTTGTATCTACCCAAACAAATGGTCTATGTGCAGTTCTAACACGAACTCTATGGTTTTGTATATCAGAAGAATCGTAATAAACTGAAAATTTCTCTTGTTTATTTACTAGACCTAGATATTCTATAGCACTGTCATCAAATGTAGCAAGTAAGGGTGGAATTTCAACAGCTGGAACTTGATCAGTAAATCCTGCAAATTCAGGGCAAGAGTCAGCGTAAGCTAAACTAGTACACTGTATCTCTAAACTATCAATTGTTTGTAGAAGGTACTTGGTATTTAATTTTGCAGTACCACTGTATTTATGAACAAAATCAGCTCTTGTTAGATCTATTTCGTCATACAATTGTTCCAAACTAAAAGCCTGGTCAGTTATAGCACCAGATAATCCATCTGAAACCCTATTCCTTATGGTAGATGCTAATTCTTGTAAAGTCATAAATATAGAATTTAATAATCGACATTATATTAAAATCAATTAAATATACAGCGTAAAAACAAATAGCCTAAAAATAAAAATCCCCGCCGTTCGGGCAGGGAAATTCAAATATAACGTGGTTATAGTTATGCAATAAACAAAGCACCTGTAGTTGTAGATGCACCTGTAGCCAAGATCAACGTTTCCGCTCTCTCTTGTGTAATAGTTAATGGAGCAGCAATCGCAGTAGCATTTAAGATTGGTGAAAAAGCCGCAACTCTTAACAACGCAATAGCAGCTAATTTAGAAGCAGCACTGTTTAAATCCATACAAGTTGCCTCATTCAAAAATAACACAAAGTCATGAGATGCAGTTAATGCGCCGTGATCTGCAGCTAAAGTAGATAAATGCTCAGTGTAAGGAGCTGCTACCGTGAAAGATACTGAAGTATACAATGCGCGAACATCAACTTGTGTGCTAACATTATCAATACCATAAATAGCAGTGTTTAATGGAGTACCCATACGGATAGATTCTTCTAAGAATTTACCTAAATTTTCTCCTTCAAAACCTACAGCAATAGTAACGTTTAATGCTAAAGATACAAATCTTTGTGTTCCAATTCCTTGGTTGCTACGACGAATTTGTACTCTTCTGAAAGATACAGACTCATAACCTGACTTAGTAACAAGACGAACGTCAGCAGCAGCAGTTCCAGCCGCAACAGTAAAAGGGAAAGTTCCATTAGGAAAATTAGATATAGCTAAACTGTAAGCAGCAACAATTGCAGTACGAATAGCTGCAGCAGTAATTGCAGTTAATGGCAAAGTTGTAAACACAAAAGGTCTAACTCCACCTAAACGACCAACAGTAGCCAATTCTGATTGGTAACGGTCTGTATTCATTTCTACTACGATCTCGATAGAATCACCAATAGCTAAACCCGCAGGCACAGTAACTGTGAATTCTTTACTCTCATTAACAGCCAAACGACCTCTTCGTAATTGAATGTCTGTAATAGCACTGATTTCAAAATGACCAAAGCCTTCTACAAATAATTTATCTGCAGGACCGATGTTGGCAGATGCTGTGCGCTCTACACCCGTAGCGGTGAAAACTCTCACCTCAGATGGTGAATTTAATACTCTTTGTTTTTCTGATAAAGTAAACATAATTTAAAATTGTTTTGTAGCATTTATACCAGTATAATACCACGATTATTATATAAATATATAACCCCGAGCTGGTCTCCCGGAATAAGTGATAGTATTAATATATTTTTAA
>Ga0209702_10008376_pt1 | contig 12075 bp, 9 predicted proteins | sample FRY01_FD_187210 | JGI IMG/M metagenome (GOLD analysis project Ga0209702, IMG submission 187210) | Freshwater microbial communities from Lake Fryxell liftoff mats and glacier meltwater in Antarctica - FRY-01 (SPAdes) (version 2) | ecosystem: Environmental > Aquatic > Freshwater > Ice > Glacier... | reverse complement strand
AAAACGATAAAAACGCCAAAAAATCGATTCAAATCTAAAAAATTGACAAGCTAATGACAAGGGATTTGGGAAAACATAATTTTGCAACGGTCTTATAATGTAACCCATTATTTCCAAGTTAATTATATCAGTCTTGGTATTGCTCTTCTATTTGTGTTTCTAGGTTTTTTGAGCGCCAATTTCATCAAACGCAGAATTAAAATTCGCATTAATAAAAGATCAGTTAACCCCATTACCGCTACATTCATCTCTCAGATGATTAGTTTTGTTCTGAAAACGTTTGTGGTCTTTATGGGGTTTTATTTACTGGGGCTTAATTCATTTACCAACAAAATCTTAGCAGGTGCTGGAATATTAACTTTTATTATTGGATTTGCACTGAAAGATATTGGTGAAAATTTTCTATCAGGAATCATTCTCGCGTTTAAAAGTCCTTTTAAAATCGATGATTTGATTGAGGTGAACCAAATTATTGGTTTTGTAAAAGACATCAATATTCGGGAAACACAGATTAAAACGCCTGATGGTAAGGATGTCTTTATACCCAATGCGATAATTCTTAAAAACCCGCTGTTCAACTATACCATTGATGGTTATTTGAGATACGAATTTATCGTGGGAATTGCTTATGAAAACAACCCTACAGAAGCTATCAAAATAATACTTGAAACGGTGAATCAGGTAGATGGTGTTTTAGAAGGAGATAAAATGCCGGCAGTTATGATTTCAGAATTGGCAACAAGTACCATCAGCATTCATGTCATGTTTTGGGTTGATACATTTCAAACCACCAAGCGAACCGTTCATAACAGTATACGCTCGCATGTAATCAATGACGTAGTTGTCGCATTAATGGATAAAGGGTTTAGCCTTCCGTCTTCTATTGTTGAAATAAAAAATTATGAGCCAGCAATCCCCTTGCACCTAAAAGTTGAAACAAGTCAATAAACTATTTAGTCATTGAATATCGGGGTGAAAACATCAAACGCCCAACTTTCGGATAACATCCTTATAATCAGGAAAACGCTTGTTTAGTTCGTCTTTGGAGAGCATTCGAAAATCCTGAAAATCGAAACCTGGCGCCACAACACAACTCACCAAGGCATAAGTGTTATTATCATCCACTGTAGACCCGAAAATTTTTCCTGCTGGCACTAAATGCTGTGGCTTGGCGCTGGCATGGGTGTTGCCCAAGCGCAAAACTCGGTGACCGTTTTCATCCAAAACATGCACAGACAAATCGCTCCCTTCGTGGTGAAACCAAAGCTCATCACTTTTGATGACATGAAATCGGGAGATATCGTTAGAGGTGAGTAAGAAATAAATCGCTGTCATCATATTCCGTGTTCCACTAGAGGTGACAACATTCTCTTTGGAGCGATACGTTTCTGCATAATAACCACCTTCTGGATGCGGTTTGAGATTTAATTCTTTGATTAACTCTGCTATTCTAGTCGTCATAAAGAGGTGTGTATTTCATTGGAAACAACTATTTCAAAATCTGAAGAGATCTTGATTTGTTTACTTTTAGAATCTTGCTCGATAATCAAAACGCCACTTTGAACTAAGTGTCTCACCTGCTCTATCGATACATTGAATGAATCGACCGCAAAAGGTACACGGAATTGACAATCGGAGGCAAATTCAGTGCAGCCATAAGCTGTTTTTCCTTTTACAATTTTGCCGCTTTTACATTTTGGACAAGTCAAATCGCCCATTTCCTGTATCGTCTTGTTCAGTCGAAATGCTTTAGGTGACATAATTTCATTGGTCAAATCCATAACCATTTGAGTCAGCTCTTGTTTAAACTGCTCATGATCGTATTGTTTTTTCTCAATCAATCGCAACTTTTTCTCCCAATCGCCAGTCAATTCAGGAGATTTCAACAAATCATTAGAAATCGTATCAATCAAATGAATCCCCTTAACCGTTGGAATGATGTTTTTCTTTTTCCGTTCAATATATTTTCGTCTGAACAAAGTTTCAATAATATTCGCTCTAGTCGATGGCCTACCGATTCCATTGTCTTTGAGTAATTCACGCAATTCCTCATCATCCACTTGTCTGCCAGCGGTTTCCATAGCACGCAGCAAAGTCGCTTCGGTGTAGGGCTTTGGAGGCGATGTTTTTTTGGTTTCCAATTTCGGCTTATGCGGACCAGCTTCACCAGCTTCAAAAATGGGCATCAACTTTTCGTCCTCTTCATCTTCCGATTTTTCCTCGTCTCGCTGTTCCAAATCAGAATTCGACTTACGTTCTTCATCATAAACAACTCTCCAACCTGGTTCTAAAATCTGTTTACCCGTAACTTTAAACTCGATATCTTTTTCAGAATCAGTGGCTACCTTACCAAGAACAACTGTATTGGCAACCTTACAATCTGGGTGAAAAGCGGCCAAAAAACGCATCATGACCATCATGTATATCCTTCGTTCGTCTCCTGCGATATTGTTTGGCAAAACTCCTGTGGGAATAATCGCGTGGTGATCGGTTACTTTTTTGTTGTCAAATATTTGTTTAGATTTTTTGATTGGCTGCTTCAATAGTGCTCCAGCAAAAGGACTCACCGACTCGATGCCTTTTAATATTTCAGGAATCTTTGGATACAAATCATCCGAAAGATACGTGGTATCCACGCGGGGATAAGTCACCAATTTTTTTTCATACAAAGTTTGAATCAACTTCAATGTTTCATCAGCAGAGTAAGATAATTTTTTGTTGGCTTCCACTTGCAAAGCGGTCAGGTCAAACAATCGAGGTGGAGATTCCTTACCTTCTTTCACATCAAAGGATACGATTTCAAAAGTTTTGTTAGTGATGGCCTCTATAGTCTTATTGGCCTCATCCACCTTTTTAATTTTACCCAATTCCGATGAAAACTCAACTTCACGGTATTTGGTTTTCACTTCCCAAAAATCCTCTGCCACAAACTGCTCAATTTCTTTGTGGCGCTTCACAATCATAGCCAGAGTGGGTGTTTGCACACGACCAACAGACAAAACGCCATCGTTGTTGCCATATTTTAGGGTAAACAAACGCGTTGCATTCATTCCGAGCAACCAATCGCCAACTGCACGCGATATACCAGCTTGATACAAAGGCACATAATCTTTAGCATCGCGCAATTTTTTAAATCCTTCGCGGATTGATTCTTCGGTCAATGATGAAATCCACAAGCGTTTTACTGGCACTTTGCATTTTACATAATGTAAGACCCATCGCTGTATCAATTCCCCTTCTTGTCCGGCATCACCACAATTTATAACGTATTCACAATTGGACACCAATCTTTCAATGATGGCCAATTGCTTTTTCACACCAGCGTCTTCGATGGGTTTGACCCCAAAATGCGAGGGAATTATCGGCAAATCATAAATGTTCCATGATTTCCAACTTGCTTTGTAATCATGAGGCTCCTTCAATGTGCATAAATGCCCAAATGTCCAAGTCACTTGATAACCATTTCCTTCGTAGTAGCCATCTTTACGTTGTTTGGCGTTTAAAATCTCGGCCAAATCTTTAGCCACACTAGGTTTTTCCGCAATACAAACAATCATTTGTCTCTCCTTCGTGTAAATTTAGTGATGACAAAATCATACTCATTTCGCTCATCTTTAGAATAACTTTCTAAGACCTCGGCATCCCAATATTTCGATTCGAAATTCGGAAAAAACGTATCTCCTTCAGGCTTTGCATTCACATAGGTAATATACATCACGTCAACCAAGTCATGGTCGATAACATATCGATAAATTTCTCCTCCACCAATAACAAACAGATCATGCTCATCGTTTTCAAAGGCAGATAACCACGATTGAAAATCAGCATAGACAAATGCACCGGGGGCTTCGTAGTTTACATTTCGTGTCAATATACAATTTACCCTATTGGGCAAGGGACGAAATTTATCAGGAATCGATTCATAATTTTTTCGTCCTGTGAGGATGATATGCCCAGTTGTTAATTCTTTAAAAAACTTCATGTCATCGCGCAAATGCCAAACGAGTTGGTTGTCTTTGCCAATTACCCCGTTATCTGCAACGGCTACTACCAAATTTACTTTATTTCCCATAACTTAGACCGCTACAGCTGCTTTGATATGCGGATGTGGATCATAATTGACCAATTCAAAGTCCTCAAATGTGAAATCAAAAATATTTTTCACTTCTGGATTGATTTTCATTTGTGGAAGAGGTCGGAAATCGCGTGTGAGCTGCAATTGAGCCTGTTCTATGTGATTAGAATACAAATGAGCATCGCCAAGACTATGTATAAATTCACCAAGTTGTAAATCACATACTTGAGCAATCATCATCACTAATAATGCGTAAGAAGCAATATTAAAAGGCACACCTAAAAATATATCAGCGCTTCGTTGATACAATTGACAACTCAACTTTCCATCAGCCACATAAAACTGAAACAAGCAATGACAAGGAGGCAAGGCCATATCTTCGATGTTGGCTACGTTCCAAGCGCTCACAATAAGTCTTCTCGAGTCAGGATTCTTTTTGATTTGGTTGATTAAGTTGCTTATTTGGTCAACGCCGCCTCCTTCGGGCGTTGGCCAAGAGCGCCATTGGTAGCCGTAAACTGGACCTAAATTACCATGCTCATCTGCCCATTCATCCCAAATACCAACACCATTGTCCTTTAGGTATTTGATGTTAGTATCACCTTGCAAAAACCACAATAATTCGTGTATGATTGAGCGCAGATGCAGCTTTTTTGTTGTTAGCACTGGAAAACCCTCTGCTAAATCGAAGCGCATTTGATATCCAAAAACAGAAATAGTACCCGTGCCAGTCCTGTCTTCTTTTCTTGTGCCGCTTTCAAGCACGTGATGCATCAAATCGTGGTATTGTTTCATATTTGTTTGGATTTAATCAGATAATGGATTACGAAATTACGATTTACTTGTTCTCTAATTGTTACAATGTTTACATATTCATTTATTTGTGAAAAACTTTTTCCTAATTTTGGAACAGCTTTTGATAAAGTAGACTTAAATCATACCATAAAGTAAAAATAATTTGAATACAATGAATCACACAATCATAAAGCCACTACTCTCTTTCGTGATATTATTTTCAATTGGCTTTTCCCTTGCACAACCAACCCGAGAGGTACGTCATGATATGCGCCCAGCAGAAGTGCTTCAATATATTGAGGGCTACTATGTTGATAATCCCGATATGGACGCCCTAGCCACTGAAGCCATTGTAGCCATGTTGGAGAAGTTAGACCCGCATTCTACTTACATTTCTAGGGAAGATGTTGCTGAGGCCAATCAACAAATTCAAGGAAGCTTTGTTGGTGTTGGTATTCGTTTCCAAATTGTCAAAGACACACTTTTGGTGATCAACACAATTGAAGGTGGTCCTTCAGAAAAAGTTGGTATCATGGAAGGTGACCAAATTATAGCCGTTGAAGGAACCAGTATTGCTGGGATAAGCATCAAAAATTCAGAGGTCAGGGGGAAACTCTTAGGAGACAAAGGAACAAAAGTTCAACTGACCATCAAAAGAAAAAATGAATCGGAATTACTAACATTTACTGTTGTTCGAGACAAAATTATAGAACATTCTGTAGTCAGTTATTATATGATTGACAAAAAAATCGGCTACATAAAACTCATTCGTTTTTCTAAAAATTCATTGGATGAAATACAGGACGCCATAAATAAACTTCGTGATGAAGGCATGGAGGATTTGATTGTTGATTTACAAGACAACGGTGGAGGTTTGCTTGATATTTGCGCATACATCGCTGATGAATTTTTGAATGACAACAAACTCATTGTGTATTCTGAAGGAAGAAAAAGGCCAAGAAAAGAATTCAAAGCTGAACGTTCAGGTTCTTTCGAAAAAGGACGCTTGGTTATTTTGGTTAACGAAAATTCTGCGTCTGCCAGCGAAATTCTTTCTGGTGCCATACAAGATTGGGACAGAGGTTTAATTGTAGGGCGAAGATCTTTTGGAAAAGGATTGGTTCAACAACCAATATCCCTCTCAGATGGTTCAGAAATGCGTCTTACAATTGCCCGTTATTTTACACCTTCTGGTCGATTTATTCAAAAACCCTATGAAGAAGGAAATGCGGATGCCTATCGCGAAGAAAAACTAAATCGCTACCTTAGTGGCGAGGTTTATGGCAAAGACAGTATCGACTTTCCTGATTCACTGAAGTACCAAACTTTAATCAAAAAAAGAACCGTTTACGGTGGAGGTGGAATCATGCCAGACGTGTATGTTGCCATCGACACTACCGGTATTAATGAAATATTCAGAGTTTTGGTGAGAAATGGCTATTTCAATAATTTTTCAGTAGATTTGGTTACAAACAACCGCGCTTATTACAAGTCGTTGTTTACAAATTTCAACTTGTTGGACAACAACTTTTATAAACATTTTGAAGATAAAATGGAAGGCGAATTTTTAGCGTACATTCGAAAAGAAAATCCTGAATTGTCCTTTACTGATGAGGATTACAAATACTGCAGAGACCTAATTGTTTACAGACTAAAAGCAGCATTTGCATCTAACCTTTTTGGGATTTCAGAATCCTACCGAGTTTCAAATGAATACAATGGTCCGCTTTCAAAGGCGTTAGAAATTCTCCAATCCAAAGAATTTAACAAGTTTGGCCTGGTGAAATAAGACGAATTTGAATAAAAATTTGTCGACAAGCTCCATATTTAAACAAAATCAGCTTATTTTGCAGTCGAATATCTATTTAACAAAAATCTTAATCATGAAAAAAATAGCATACTTAGCTATAGCGGCAATGTTTTTGGGTTGTCAAGGTAAAACTAAGACCGAATCTGAGGATTTCACAAGCAAATTAGCACAAGAGGGAACAGAAGCAATCGAGGGTGTTGAGTTAAAAACAACAACGCTTTCGTTTAACACAATGGAACATGATTTCGGTAATGTAGTAGTTGGACAAGATTATACGTTCAAATTTGTCGTTAAAAATACGGGGAGCAGCCCTTTGATTATTGAAGACGCCAAGGCTTCTTGTGGCTGCACGGTTCCAAAAAAACCTGAGCAACCTATCAAACCAGGACAATCAGATGTTATAGAAGTGACTTTTTCTCCAAAACCAGGACAAGGGGTTACTTCAAAATCTGTAACTGTAACTGCAAATACAGTACCTAAAATCACCACTCTTACGATTCGTGCGAATGTGAATGATGGAACATCTCAAACGAATGTCAAAGGGAAAGAACAAGTGACGCGTACAGAAACTAATGCTGCAGTTCCTGTACTTTCCACATCACCTGCTCAATAATTTTATGCATTGATTGCACAGCAATAGGACAAATCCCTATCTTTGCGAACGCGCTTAGCCCACGTGGTGAAATTGGTAGACATGCCATCTTGAGGGGGTGGTGCCATTAGGTGTGCTGGTTCGAATCCAGTCGTGGGCACAAATAATAAAACCATAGTTCTTAGAGCTGTGGTTTTATTGTTTAGAGACATTTCACGAACCCTAGTTCGATGAAATGAAAACAAGCAAAAAACAGCTGAGCATAGCGAGCAAGGTTTTTGGATTGTACGAAATTAAACATTAAAGGTTCATGAAGTTATCCAGTCAATATCGCATTTTCTGTATCAGTTAAAACAATAAAAACAATAAACGTCGTTATAAATCGTTCACAAAGCATATTTTTGCACCATGCTAATGTCAAGAAACTTTATCGGTATTTTATCTATTGTTGTAGTGTTCATCATTATTTCTTGCAAAAAAAACACTATTCAAACTGGAACCCAATTCGAGTTCTCTATAGACACTTTGGTTTTTGACACTGTTTTCACAACAATTGGCTCTACTACGCGCAATTTCAAAGTTTACAATAAAGAAAGTTTCACCCTAAAATTCGACGAAATCAGACTTATGGGTGGCACAAACTCACCATTTCGATTCAACTTTGATGGAGCACCAGGCATTTTGCATGAAAACGTAGAAATATTTTCAAACGATAGTCTTTTTGGCTTTGTTGATGTAACTCTCAGTGTGAACAGCGGTAGTTTGCCTATGGTGGTTAAAGACTCCATACGATTCCGCTCAGGCAATACCGATAAATACATGATTTTGGCAGTTTGGGGACAGGATATCTATTATCATTTTCGGGATGTTTCTGAAGGCATTTGGCCCAATGACAAACCTCATTTGGTTTATGATTATACTGCAGTTGACGAGAACAAAACATTAACAATTCAGGCTGGCACAACAGTCTATTTTCACAAAAATGCAAGGTTCTTGGTATTCAAAGGAACACTAAACATTGACGGACAACTCGACAATGAAGTTGTTTTTCAAGGAGATCGACTCGAATCCTTCTACGAAGATGTTCACGGCCAATGGTACGGCTTAAGGTATATTGAAGCAAAAGCATCCAATATAGAATATTTAAAGCTTAAAAACGCTTTGGTTGGTCTGCAAATCGATTCAACAGGTATAGGTAACGACTGGACAGTATCTGTAAGGAATTCTGAATTTTACAACATCAGTTTCTTTGGCATCTACCCCATTGCTGGCGCCCGAATTCAAATGGAAAACTGTGTTGTTAACAATTGCGGGGTTGCATCAGTCTTTTTATACGCTGGTGGTGCTTACAATTTTAGAAACTGCACTTTTGCTAATATTGGTTCGCAGATTCGAAGTACTCCACTCTTCGTTATCAAAGATAATTTTACTACAAATGGCATCACCTATATTAGGCCCGTAGATGAAGCCAATTTCTACAATTGTGTGATCTGGGGCTCTCAAAATGATGAATTTGGATTAGACTTGTTGGGAAGTGTAAATTTACTTTTCGACCATTGCCTGATCCGGAATTCAGAAATCTACACAGGAAGCTCATACTTTGATTGCCTTTGGAATCAATCGCCAAATTTTGAAAATGCACCAGAAAACAAGCTGAAGTTCGTTTTGCCATCTGCGCTCAACAATAATGCGAACCCTGGAACCGCAAGTCCATCTGATATACTTGGTATTCCGAGAAGTGGTCCGGACATAGGAGCCTATGAAGTACAATAATCGGCAAAGTTTTTGCTTTTGATTCTCCATGCTACAAAAAATCTATTTCGTCTTGTTTGTTATGTCTGTTTCTATCGGAAATGCACAGCACAGAGGAGTTGGATTTCAGGCACAAATAACGCTCAAAGTTGGACAACCTATAAATCAAGTTGGTGTTCAAACGAATCTTTTTTACAGTCTCAATTTTGCGCAAATAGCTACTGGCTTTAAAAGCACCGTTTTCTTTTCTGGTCTTGGACCAAAATGCGTATATTTTGAAAATAGAGCGCACGTGAGTGTACATGCTGCTTGGGGAAAAATGCATTCAGTCAATCCCTTATTTGTTCATCCACTCTTGCAGCAAATAGGCAAACGAAATAGTCTAGGCTATGCTTATTTTTGGTATTGGGACACTAGGAAAACTAGTCAACAATCAGGCGCTTGGAGTTTACAACTAAATCGTGCTTTTGTATATTTTGAAAACGACCTTTTCGCGGGTCAAGGTCGCGACAGATTTAGATCAGGAGTGTTGCAAATGGCTTATTTAGATTCTTTGCAAATGGCCTCAATCAATATAAAAATTTGGACAGGAGAAACTCGAGGTGCACGAGTTACAGAACAAAGCTTATCAAATTTAAGAAGCTACAAGGATTTGAGTGCAAGTCTTTACGGGAAATATAGCAACGGTATTGCCTCTCTCAGTTATTCAAGATCAATAGATCAATTTGTTTTAGGAACAGAAATTGGAATTGACGACGAACGCATTAGACATTTTTTTCAAAATAAACTCACTCATGATTTTCCCTACTTTTATAAAAAAAACGCATCAAGAAATAGGCATGTACCGATGCTCGATGAATTTGGCTATCCCTATTTATATCCTTCAACGCAAAACTTGAGGAAATCGCGTATTGTATTACAAACTGGTGTTGGTTTATTTTAGGTTTTCTTAAAAAAAATGAAGCACCCAATTCAAGGTGCTTCATTTATATGAAATCACGGTTTATCTTATGAGCGTTACATGCCCTTTGATATCTTCTACCCTCGCTTTGTCAGATTCTTTTATTCGAATCTGCCAAATGTAAACACCATCTTGACAAATTTTCCCACCATACGTGCCGTCCCATCCAACTTCAGTATTGTGCGATTCGAACAAAACTTCGCCCCAACGATTAAAAATTAAAAATGTGTAGGATTGCGGATCATAACCTGAAGAGAAAATTGGAAGGAAGTCATTGTTGAATTCGTCGCCATCAGGAGTGAACGCATTTGGAACGTAAAATATAAGTTCATCAATTACTGTGATGATTTGGGTTGTTGTATCCACACAACCAAAATCCGAGTAAGCATACAGTGTTACTGTGTACATTCCTGGTCCGTTATCTGGAAACATGTGCTGAGGGTTAACATCATTAGAGATTGAATTGTCGTGACCAAAATTCCATGAAAATGTCTCTGCATTTTCCGAATTATTTTGGAAATAAACAAAAGGGTCGACAAAAGAAATATCCGTATTTGGTGTGTAACTAAAATCTGCCATTGGCAATGGATTTACACAATATATGCTTTCCATATTTTGAGTGTTGATACACCCAAATTGGCTCGTAATTGTTATCTGAGCATCAAAACATCCCACCTGATCAGCTGAAAAAATTACCTCACATCCTGCCGAGTTGTATCCATTGGAAAACTGCCAAACTATAATATCGCTTGAAGCAGATCCACAAGTAATCTCAACTTCTTCACCCAAACAATAGTAAGACGGTGTGATTTCTATTAACTCTGGTAGAGGATGTGCATCCAAAATAATATTATCGCTGATTTGGCAACCATTTTGGTCGTAAATGACTACGGAATAATGGCCAATTGAGAGGTTTTCTAATGTACTATCATTCTCAAATTGAGGTAATTCTTGCCACTGAATAGTATAACCTGCTGTACCTCCGCCAAAATCAACTGAAATCGATCCATCAGCATTCTCTTCACAACTCACAGCCATTCCGAAATAGTCAGCCAATGATGTTAATTCTATGAACATCGGCTCAGGTTGTGTCAAAAGAATATTAGAGTTCGACACACATCCATTGGCATCTGTAACCATTACTGAATAAGTGTCTGGCCCATGATTCTCAGAAGAAACACAAACGCAGACTTCTTGATTTGCAGAATTGTACCAAATTGTCTGATAAGGTGGCACTCCGTTTTCAATATTCACCGAGACGCCGCCGTCATCCGCATTGTAACAACTGATATCTGAACCATTGTAATTCGTTGTAACAAAAGCCATTGCCTGAAGGGTATCTGGAGCATTTATTTGAAATCCTTGCTGAACAGAACACCCAAGGACATCAGTAACTGTTACTTCATAAAAACCTGCAGACAAAGCAGATAAATTTTGGGTCGTAGCCCCAGTATTCCACAAAAAAGTAAAACCTGGTGTACCGCCTAGTGGTGCGAGGGTAATGAAGCCATCTGATATACCTGGACAAGAAATGTTTGACCCATTAAAATCACTTAACCCAAAATCAAGAGATAATACTGGTGGAGCCGTTAACGTGAATATTGAACTTGTCTCACATCCATTGGCATCTGTGATTGTTACAGAATATGTGCCTGCAGAAAGTCCTGAGACATTTTGTGTCGTGGCGCCATTACTCCAAAGGTAGCTGTAGCCCGGTGTGCCGCCTGTTACAGACAAAGTAATTGAACCGTCGCTAGCACCATTACAAGAAACATTGTAACCGCCGTTGTAGATTTGTGAGGTAATGTTTTGGTTCAACGCTGCTGGCTCTGTCAAGGTGAAGCTGGCTGTGATTGTACATCCATTGGCATCTGTGATTGTTACAGAATATGTGCCTGCAGAAAGTCCTGAGATATTTTGTGTCGTGGCGCCATTGCTCCAAAGGTAGCTGTAGCCCGGTGTGCCGCCTGTTACAGACAAAGTAATTGAACCGTCGCTAGCACCATTACAAGAAACATTGTAACCGCCGTTGTAGATTTGTGATGTAATGTTTTGGTTCAACACTGCTGGCTCTGTCAAGGTGAAGCTGG
>Ga0209702_10008373_pt1 | contig 12076 bp, 13 predicted proteins | sample FRY01_FD_187210 | JGI IMG/M metagenome (GOLD analysis project Ga0209702, IMG submission 187210) | Freshwater microbial communities from Lake Fryxell liftoff mats and glacier meltwater in Antarctica - FRY-01 (SPAdes) (version 2) | ecosystem: Environmental > Aquatic > Freshwater > Ice > Glacier... | reverse complement strand
CCTGACCCACTCATCCAGCGTGGAGTAGCCCACACCCAATGATTGAGCCAACGCCTTCATAGGCTCTTGTGGATGATCAAGCACATGCGCTATAGCTTGCTCTTTGAACTGTTGACTGAAATTGCGTCTCATGAAAATTCCTCTCAGGTTGCATTGAAACCTTTAAAGGAACTCGGTGTCCATTTTTTTGTCTAGGTCCAAAATTCCTGGCGCGGCCAGCCGGTTGGAGAGTTACCCGCACCAGTTCTCGGGCGGCATGGCGCAGCGCGTAATGATCGCGATCGCTATCGCTTGCAACCCCAAGCTGCTGATCGCGGACGAGCCCACGACCGCACTGGACGTGACCATCCAGGCGCAGATCATGGGGTTGCTGGTGCAGCTTCAAAAGACACACAACATGTCGCTGATTTTGATCACGCACGACCTCGCGGTGGTGGCCGAAGTGGCGCAGCGCGTGGCGGTGATGTACGCCGGTCAGGTCGTGGAGCAGGGCGATGTGTCGCGCATGTTCAGCGCGCCCACGCACCCCTACACGCGTGCCTTGTTGCAGAGCGTTCCCGAACACAGTCGCGGTGCGAGCCGATTGCACACGCTGCCCGGCATCGTGCCCGGGCAGCACGACCGGCCAGGGGGTTGCCTGCTGTCGCCGCGTTGTCCCAAAGTCCAAGACCGCTGCAGCAACGAGCGACCCGGTTTGTATGCGCAAGACGGTGTGCAGACGCGCTGCTTCTTCCCCATGAGCGCGCAGGAGGTGCTATGAGCAAGCCAGTGATGCAAGCCGAGTCGTTGACCCGGCATTACCATGTGTCGCAAGGTGTTTTGAAGCCTGCCGTGACGGTGAAGGCGCTGGCCGATGTGTCGTTCCGATTGGAGCAAGGGCGCACGCTGGCGGTGGTGGGTGAATCGGGCTGCGGCAAAAGCACGCTGGCCCGCCAGCTCACACTGATCGAGGTACCCACAGAGGGCCGTTTACAAATCGGCAGCGAGTGGGTGCAACCGGGTGACAAAGCGCAATACAAGCGCTTGCGCAGCCAGGTGCAGATGGTATTTCAGAATCCCTATGCCTCGCTCAACCCGCGCCAGAAAATCGGCGACCAGATCGGTGAGCCCTTGCTGCTCAACACCACGCTGAGCGCTAGCGAGCGCATGATCAAAGTGATGGAGAGCCTGGAGCGCGTGGGCCTGCGTCCAGAGCACCACAACCGCTATGCCCACATGTTCTCGGGTGGCCAGCGTCAGCGCATCGCCATTGCCCGCGCTATGGCCTTGCAACCCAAGATTCTGGTGGCTGACGAGCCGACGTCGGCGCTGGACGTGTCGATTCAAGCCCAGGTGTTGAATCTGTTCATGGATCTGCAGGAACAGCTCAAGACCGCTTATGTATTCGTCTCGCACAATTTGGCGGTGGTAGAGCACATCGCCAACGATGTGATGGTGATGTACCTCGGTCGCGTGGTGGAGTCAGGGCCCAAGGCCACGATCTTCGCCAATGCCTTACATCCCTATACGCAGGCGCTGCTGTCTGCCACGCCCTCGATCGATCCTGCCCACCGGCAGAAGAAAATCAAGATCCAAGGTGAGTTGCCCAGCCCCCTGGATCCGCCTTCCGGTTGTGCGTTTCACAAGCGCTGTCCGCTAGCCGATGCACGTTGCGAAAGCGAGTTGCCTGTGTTGCGCGAGTTGCAAGGGCGGCAGGTGGCCTGCCACCATACTGGTTGATCAAGCCTCAAGAGTTCGGGCTTTGGACAACAGCCCAGGACATCATTGTCGTTATGCGAACAAGGTTGTTAGACACTCAGCTACTGTTGTGCCAGTTGTCCGAACTAAAAAGTAGGCCGCCACTTAACGGTATAGAGTGATTGTTGATCGCATGAAACTCTTGCAAGAGGTGCCGATGCCCATCCAACCACTTCACGCCCTCAGCAGCATCGTGAGTAAATATGTCTGCATCTCGTTTAACAATCGCACGAAGCTTGGTTGCATGATGTGGAGCACACACCGTGCCTGCTCTCATTAAAAGCCTTTACAGCTGCGAAAACCCCATCAAAGCACCCAGGCTTTGGTTTGTTCTTGATGACAGAGAGTTTCTACATACATGTAGTCAATGCAAGCTTTTTTAGATTTTGGAATGCTTGGCCCAGTAAGCGCTGTCCCAGTACAGATCGAAGCTGACTTCTAATCCGTCTTCCACCACAAAGCTGTGCACCCCTTTTCCGCTTAACCCACCATCTGCTGTAATGGTACAAAACACGCAAACGTTGTTGTCGTCCGACACAACTTTGTCTACGCCAAGGCTAAAACCAGGCCATGCATCATTCAGCTTGGCAAACATATGTATCAGCAAATCTTGAAAACCAATATATTCGCCTCCCAATGCATGGTCGCCGTGGAAGGTGGTTTTACATGCCGGGTGATACAGCTTGCCTAATGTTTCCATATCGCCGGTCCCAAAGGCCGCGTAGCCGCTCATTACAGTCTCTTCTGCAGTCATATTACGTCTCCTAAAATGGGCTTTAACTTTTCAAAAAAAAGTATACTATTTTTGACAACCTATTAATAGCGTACAGACGCACGTGACTTGGCAGTGGCGAACACACCAGCCCTACTCACCACGACGCACCACAACTGACAGCGGCTACTGTTACACCACCTCGACAAAAAAGTCCCCTCGAGGCGGTATACCTGAGAGGCTAGCAAGGGGCGTGTTATGCGAGGCTTACGTACTTGCTAATGCCGCGTTGAAGGTGTTTGCCTCTTACTTTTTGCATCAGCATATCTGCCATTTCGCCAGCCACCTGTTGAAAGGAGGCGCTAGAAGCTGTTACCAGCATAGGTGGCTGGCAGGCTTAAGCATCAAGTCTTGTCGTTATTGCGGGCTGCCTTACTTGCGTTGATCCAACGCTGGGCCCGGGTCATATTGAATTACTATTCAGAGTAAAGTTGATACATTCAAACAAGTTGTCACAATGGCAAGCTCGTCGCAGCAAGGCAACTACGCCGTTGTCAGTCTGTCATGGCGCATGTTGACAGCCTGACGGTCAAGGGGTTGGGTTCGTTCAATGCTTTTAATTTTTTTCATGAATCGTTTAAGTGCCACCACCTTGCGGGCTGTAGTCATTGGCTTGGCAATGGTTTGGGCTTTGCCTGGTACAGCATGGGCGACAGGTGCACCATCGAAACCTCCCTCGCCGGGACCCACTTCTGCACCTGCACCTGCTGCTGAACCTGCTGCTGAACCTGCAGCGGCAGCTACTTCTGCACCTGCTCCTGCTCCTGCTCCTGTCAGCACTGGTGACACTGGCAGTGCTGGCAGTACTTATGAATTCACCCAGAGCCAGTTGTTTCCAAACGATGCCATCACAACAGACAAAGCGCTCAAAAAAGTCGACAAAGTAGGTGCTTTTGTCCAGGGTGGTTTGCAAACGCGAGCGACACCTTCGACAGTTGTTTTTCGAGCCATTGCGAAAGCCGCAGCCCAAGCGAAAGACATTGTTGACCCTGCAAATAGAGTGACACCTGTTACGACTGAGGCCGCTACTGTTCCAACTGCAACGACCGACAAAATAGCAGCCATGCGCGCGTTGTTAAATCCCAGAACTCAACTGGTGCAGCCCCAACAATTTGCACGGGGCCGTTTGCCCGAGCAAGAACTCGACGCTATCAAACGGGTCTTGGTGGAAGAGGCGTTACGAATGCCACCACGGGTGGTGTCCCCGGCTTGGATCGACCAAAACGGGCAGCTCCAACAAGGTACACGGGTTGTTAATGGTGCGACGGTGCGAGGTGTGCGTGTAGCCAACTATCTCGGCGATGGCACAGGTGTCACAGTGAAGGGCATTGCCGCAGATAAGCTGAGCGCAGACCCCCCCCAGTCAATACACACTTGCTTCCTTCAGACGAGCGTTGGATGCAGCGTGTTAGTTTCACAAGTGATCTCAGTGACAGCATTCGTGGTGACCATCGGTATTTCGCAACAAAAATGCTAAACGAATGGCGTACGCAGTGGGACGATGTGGTCCGCACGCAAGCTATTCGTTGGGGCCAAAGTCCGCATGTCATGAGCAAGTTAGGCTCGTACCAAGCTGCCGTCCAAGGTGACAACACATCGCAGTTGGCAGATTGGCACCTGAGTTTGAAGGTGCACAACGCAGTAGCGGCGTCTGCGTTGCAAGGCCCGTCACTTGCTCTGTCCAAAGACGCAGTGTCCGTGCCGGTTAAAACCACCGATTGGCAAATCGATTTGGTGCTGACCAAGCGTGGTCAGCACCAAGCCACATGGCTATACAGCCAACAGTTGGTTTGGGATGTCGATGCCTTGAGCTTGCTGCCGCCGGATGTGCCCCAAACAGTGATTGACAGTATTCGTCTTGGCAGCGCCAGCGGTGTGCAGGGCATCAACACCCTCATGTCTCGGGAGCCCTTGCAGTTTTCAATTCTGAATTATGAGGGCCAAGACCTGACTGTCAGTGGCGGCAGTCAGAATGGTTTGCGGGTGGGCGACACATTGGTGCTGGTGAACAGCCGTGAACTGCTTGAACCCGTATTGCAAGCCAGCGTGGCCAAAGGGTTGGCGCTTGGAGAAGTTGTGCAAGTTGGCGCAGTGCAGTCAACAATACGCCAAGTGGCTGGCTCGAAATTGCCGATGGCCCCCGCTGGCACATGGATGGCTATACCCTATTGATTGCATGCTTGGCGGTGGCGCTGAGCAACCTATTTGAATAGGTATTGGTCTGGGACGTTTTGTTGTTGCCATGTTTGTTCATCAAAGACCTTGCAAGCTTATCTGAATAAGACCTAGATCAAGCCGTATTCATCAACAACGCCCAGACCTTCTCTAGTTGTAAACATTGAACCATGGTCGATAGCGACAGCTGTTTGACACCTAGGCGATAGCCAGCCTATACGCAGCCACGTGTTGTAATTGGCTCGCGCACATCGGCAAGGCCGGCATGGGCATGGGCATGGGCATGGTCAGGGATACCCGCTTTCAGTGGTACGAAGGACGCGGTTCAGCAGCGGGGTACACCAGCCCATTCATCGTTGTAGTCCAATTTAAAACCGCTCTCAATTGACTTAGAACATGACGTTTTTAGCTGGCATTCCACGCAAGTTGTAGATGCGAACGCTTGAGCAACAGAACTGAACGGTTCAAAGTCAGTGAACTGTAGCGGTCGAGTTGCTAGCGCGTGCAGGGCGTTATTTTGCAGGGTATTGAATTTTTTTGAATACAGTGTGTTGTCAGCTGTTCATCAAAGCACCCGGAATTCGTTCAAGCTTGACAAACATGAGGTCACGGTGGTTTAGCACCTAGCCTCTTTGGGTTGTTGTTAGTCAATTTATTGTGGTGCAGAACAATGTCACCGCACAATTGTGGTGCTTGCTGTTCGAGTCCAGCCCTGGCTCTACACAGGTGGCAACACGCACTAAGAATAACGGCCTCTGTAACAAAATTTGTCGTTTCACACCAGCGTCTGTGTCCTTTGGCTTAGCAAGGCATCGCACAACGGGTTGGAACTGCTTGTCATGCTCTGAAGCACAGTGTTTTGTTCTGGTTGATAAATGGGTCAACAAACCAGTTAAAAATCAGGAAAGACCATGCCGTCGCACGTGAACCGAAGGTTGTTGTGCACAGACTAAAAAATCCCTGTGCATGCCAAATCCATTATTTATCAGCGTATTTTCGAGTCTAAATACACGCACTAAGAAGGTGCATTTTTTGTGTTTTTTTATAGGCATGAAACCTGCTAAATGTACAGGTTGTGAGTTTTACGCTGTATGCAAAAAACGAATAATACAAACCAATAAATCGATTGGACTTGCTCGAACTGCGTACACATAATTCGGTCATTGAAACGCAATTTAGAAGTTACATATGGATCTATCTCTTTTCCCCCGTATCCAATTGGGGCACTTTCCCACTCCACTGGAGCCCATGGCTAACCTCACGGCTTTGTTGGGAGGTCCTCGCCTGTGGGTTAAGCGGGACGATTGCACCGGTTTGTCGACAGGCGGCAACAAGACCCGCAAACTTGAGTACTTGATGGCTGAAGCCATTGCTGCGCGCGCTGATGTGGTGATTACGCAGGGGGCAACCCAGTCCAATCACGCTCGTCAGACCGCTGCCGCAGCAGCCAAGCTTGGTATGAAGTGTCATATCTTGCTGGAAGACCGCACCGGTAGCACCGACCCAGATTACACAGACAACGGCAACGTGTTGCTGGACCGCTTGCACGGAGCCACCGTTGACAGGCGCAGCGGCGGCAGCAACATGCAACAAGAAATGGAGCAGCTTGCCGAGCAGCTCAAAGCAGATGGCGCCCGACCGTACGTCATTCCTGGTGGTGGCTCAACCCCGGTGGGTGCTCTTGGCTATGTGAGCGCAGCCATGGAGTTGGCCAGTCAGGCTGCTGCTCGAGGTTTGAGGATGGACTATCTCGTTCACGCAACTGGCAGTGCGGGCACCCAAGCTGGGCTGGTGGCAGGTCTACACGCCATCAACAGCGACACCAAGTTATTGGGTATCGGGGTACGCGCACCCCAAGAGAAGCAAGAAGCCATGGTGTACGACCTGGCGTGCCGTACAGCTGAACACATGCGCATGGGTGGCGGCATTCCACGGGAGTTGGTGGCCGCAAATTGCGACTACGTCGGTGCTGGTTATGGCTTACCGACGGCCGGTATGTTGGAGGCGGTAGAGATACTCGCGCGTACGGAAGGTTTGTTGCTAGACCCCGTATATTCGGGCAAGGGCATGGCAGGCCTTATCGATTTGATTCGAAAAGGCTACTTCAAGGCCAACGACAACGTTGTCTTTCTGCACACCGGTGGATCGGTCGCGCTATTTGGCTACGGCGATGCATTTGGTCTCAAGAGCTCGCAAGGTTAATTTGATGCGCTGGCAAAAGGCACGTGAGGTTTGTTTCAGATTTATTTAACAAAGGAAATTACGATGTTCAAGAAAAACGCTCGCACATTATTGCGAATCACTACACTCGCATGTGCTGCTTCCGCAATACTTGCTTCAACAGCCCATTCACAAACCACACTACGTTTGTCGACTTATGTCAATGAAGTAGATATTCGCTATCAAGGTTTCAAGAAATTTGCAGATTTGGTGAATACCAAAACGGCTGGAAGAGTCAAGGTTGAAATTTTCCCATCTTCCACTTTGCACGGTTGGAGTGAAGGTGTTGATGCCATGCTTGGCGGCGTTTCAGATATCAGCTGGGTACCTGCTGACAAACGCCTACCTTGCTACCGGGTCACCTCGCTCTACCCGATTGCTATCGACATGACCAAGCAGATTCCGCTTGACGCTGCTTATGCCAAGCTCATGACTGGTGAGGCAAATAAAGTTGGTCTCATGCCATTGATTAATTCCAACTACTCATATGACCAAGAGTGGTGGTTCAAGGGTGCAAACACCGACCTGGAAAAACTAGACGGTAAGCTGGTGCGCTCTATTGGTCCGCTTGTTTCTATGATGATTGAAACTTGGGGTGGTAAGCCAGTCTTCATTGCGCCAAAAGAAGTGTTTCAGTCTGCCGAGCGTGGTGTGGTGGATGGAATTAACATGGGCGTGGCGACATACAGTGCATGGAAGCTTTGGGGCGTCATGCCACACATGGTCAAGTCCAATCTCTTTTACGGCAACATTCAGTACATGATCAACATGAAGAAGTTCGAATCTCTGTCGTCTGCGGATCAGAAGTCGCTTCAAGCCGCAGCCGCTGAGTCCGAAGTCTGGCTGAAGCCACAGTATGAGCGCTGGGTGGACGAGAGCATGGCCGAGGCAGTTAAGCAAGGTGGCACTGTGACGCCCATCAGCGCAGAAAAGCGCAATGCCCTAATTACCAGCGTGGCTGGCAAGTGGACAAGCGAAGTAAACGCTAGCTGCGGGCCAGAGCTCGCCGGCAAAGTGCGTACCCTCTTTAATCAAAACGCACTGTAATTAAAGATGCTCGCGTCTGTCCAACGTGGCACAGAGCGGCTCGCCTTATGGCTGGCTGCTCTGGGTGCAATCATCATCTCAGTGCAAGCGGTGTGGATCACTTACGGCGTATTCGTACGCTACGTGCTGCGTAGTCCAGACGGTATGGTGACAGAGGCCACCGCCATGCTTTTGTTCCCTGCCGCCTTTTTGGGCTTGGCCTTTGCGCTGCGAGAAAACGCTTATCCCAAAGTGTCGTTCTTGCTGGATGCGCTCGGGCCTCGAGCCCGCCGCGCGCTCGAAGCCCTGAACTTGGTGCTAATGGGCGTCGTTGGGGTGTTTTTCTCCATTGCTGCCGTTGAGGCCACCATGCGTTCGTTTAGTTCGGGTTCGGCTTCCGAAATACTGCTGTGGCCTCGGTACCTTTTTTGGGCGCCGGGAGCGCTGGCTTTGCTGGTATTTACTTTTTACGTGGGTGTGCGATTAGCCTCCTTGGCAACGAATGCTGTTGATGCTTCGTCAAAAACTTAATTTGGGGTTGTTGTATGGAGTGGTATCACGTTGGGCTGGGCCTGCTGTCTTTATTGGTGGTATTCATCGGCATCGGACTGCCCATACCCTTTGCACTGGCTTTGGCAGCGATGCCATTTCTGCTACACATTCAGGGGTGGTCCACCGCATTGGTCAGTACGGAGCTGAAGCTGTGGGGAGTGTGGATCGACTACATCTTGCTGGCGGTTCCACTGTTTGTTTTACTGGGGGAGCTTATAGGGCGCTCTAATATCGGGCCTAACCTGTACCAGTTCATGCACAAGGGTGTGCGGGTTAGAGGTTCAGCGGCCTACGGTAGCATCGCCGCATGTGCCGGTTTTGGTGCCGTCTGCGGATCCTCTATGGTGGGCTCACTCACTATAGGTGGCGTGGCGCTGCCTGAGATGACCAAGCTAGGCTATAACAAACGGCTGTCTAGTGGTGTGTTGGCAGCTGGGGGCACGCTCAGCGTGTTGATCCCCCCCAGTCTGATTCTGTTGTTCTACGGTATTGTCACTGATCAGTCGATAGGCGAATTGTTCATCGCGGGTGTCGTTCCCGGGCTAGTTCTGGTGAGCTTGTTTGCGCTGGTGGTTTATATTTGGGGACGCTTGTACCCCAGTCACATCCCTAATGCAGATAACTCGCCACGTGCAAGCGTGCGTGATATGTTGCTAGCGATTGGCCCTATTTTTGCTATTGGCCTTGTCATTACGCTGTCGATATACACTGGCATTGCCACGCCCACTGAAGCCGCAGCAGTGGCTGCTGTGTTGACCACAATTCTTGCCTTTACGGTAGGTGGGCTCAGCTTCTTCGGCTTTAAAGAGGCGCTACTTGCCACCATGCGGACCATGGGCTATCTAGGCCTACTTCTGTCCGCCGGCGTGTTGTTCGGTTTCGTGCTCACCTACTACCGTGTGCCACAACAATTCACGGAACTGTTTTTGTCCTATGACCTGAGCCCTTACACAGTACTGGCGATTGTGATTGCTTTCTATGTGGTGTTGGGCATGTTCCTAGAACCTGTGTCAATGACTTTTATCACGTTGCCTACAATTTACCCGTTGATGCATGCCGCAGGTTTTGACTTGGTCTGGTTTGGCATCGTGTTCACTATCACCATGGAAATAGCGGTACTGACGCCGCCCGTAGGATTGAACCTGTACGTCATACAGGGCATCAGTAGGGGCACGATTCCAATCGGTGATGTGATCATCGGTTGCCTGCCGTTTCTAGCTTGTATGGTTCTGTTAATCGCCTTCGTTATTGCGGTACCAGGGGTAGCCTTGTGGTTGCCTTCGGTTATGAAATGAAAAGCTTAGTCTCCGAATCTGAATCCTTGTATGTTGAGCGAGCTGGCAGTGGCGAAACGCTGGTGTTGGTGCATGGCTATCTGGGCGGCTCAAGTCAATGGGCTGCTGAACTGCGTGCCTTGAGTCCGCATCTTGATGTGATTGCCATGGACTTACCTGGTTTTGCCAATAGCAAACACATGACTTCACCAGACCAGATTACCGGGTACGCACAGGTGGTACTGGATTGCTTGGACCAGTTGGGTGTAGCGCGCTTTCACTTGCTGGGGCATTCAATGGGGGGGATGATCGTGCAAGAGATTGTTCATCTTGCCCCACAGCGCGTTAATCGCCTGGTGCTGTATGCCACAGGTCCTCTAGGGTTACTTCCTGGACGGTTTGAGACAATGGCGAGGTCACGTGAGCGCTTGGCACAAGACGGCGTTGATGCGACAGCCCGGCGCATCAGCGCCACATGGTTGCTTGACCGCGAGGCCTCGCCTATGGCTAAAACGCTAGGGGACTTGGCGGCACAAGCCAGCGAGCAAGCCGCTGAAGCGGGTCTTTGGGCTATGGAGCGCTGGGATGGTAGGGGCAATTTGTCCCACATTAAACAACCCACACTGATTGTGTGGGGCGACCAAGATCGTAGCTACCAGTGGCCACAGATCGAGACAATGTGGCGCGGCATTGCCAATGCCTCTATCGCAGTATTGCCAAACTGCTCACACGCTCTTCACCTTGAATATCCGCAACTTTTTCACAGCTTGTTATTGGATTTTTTAATGAAGTCAAGCAGCCATAGTACGTTGTGACGTGTCGCTAGATAAAACTTCTTGGCCTGGAGGTGCGGTTTTTCAAATCGATAAAGAGGCACTGTGTAAGCTACAGTCACGGATTACTGTCCAACGGAATATGTATGAACCTTAAGTGGCTGGACGATTACCTGGCATTGATAGAGACGGGCACCTTTTCTGCGGCAGCGGAAAAGCGCCATGTGTCACAACCTGCCTTTTCGCGCCGTATTCAGTTGTTGGAGGAGTGGTTGAGCGTCAAGCTTGTAGACCGCGAGCATAAGCCCGTACGTTTTACACCAATAGCCACCGAGTATGAAGCTGCTTTTCGCAGCTTGGGAGCGCGTATTTACGAGTTTCGTGCCACGCTGAAAGCGGATTCAACCCAAAGTCCAGGGCTCGTGATTGCGACGCTCCACAGCTTGGCGACAGCCCACATACCGGCTTTTTTGGCACAAATGCGAGAGCTTGATTCAGATCAGCGTTTTCGAATTCGCTCAGAAAATCACGAAGAGGGTGTTGCACTGCTCGTGAGCGGACGTGCCGATATTTTGATCACTTATGAGGATCCGCAGACCTCTAATGGCCTGCCACCACAGTTGGCCAGCTCTTGCCCGTTGGGCGACGACGCGCTGGTGCTGGTGGCGAGCAGCAAGCTCTGTGCGTCAGAGGATTTTTTGAATCCAGACAAGCCTTTGCCTCTGCTATGTTTCCCACCCGACAGTTTTTTTGGAAAGTCTGTACGTTCATATGCCTTACCCGAGTTGATGCGTGATCGGTTGGTGTCAGTTCAATACGTCAGCGAGTTCAGTTTGGGCTTGCGAGAAATGGCTTTGATTGATCAAGGTGCCGCATGGCTTCCGCGCGCACTCATAGCTCAAGACTTGAAGCAAGGTGCGCTGTGTGAGCTGCCCTCGGTAGGGCGCAGCGTACCTCTGCGCATAGTGGCCTACTTTGCTAACAACGGTGGTAAGTCGTTGCAAGACTTAATGGCTAGATTAGTTCTTGCCCAAGATACTGCCTGCGCTAACCCCGCTGTGACGCCTTGAATCATCACGTGTTCAGATGGGTGAATCGTCACATAACGCCGATCACCGAGTACCCAACAAGTGAACACGACACAGCAACGGCGAAGGTCGTATGAACCAGATACTAAACAGACTCAACCCTCTCCAACGTCTGCCTGAGGTTGGGGGTAAGAAGTTTTCTGAACGTTCGCAGGGCGGCCTCATTACAGGTTTGAAGACCTGCAGCACTCGGGTCAGATGTATGGCGCTTATAAGCCCGATTGGTATCTATGTCTAATTGGTTTCTGTTCAAATCAGCCGGCGTTGTTAACGCCAGTGTTCTACGTGTGATGCCCGGCATAGGTCTGGCACTGGTGCTTGCTTTAAGTGCCACCTTTGTATCTGAACACTACGGCGGCCCCAAGTATTTGTACGCACTGTTAATGGGCATGGCCTTCCATCACCTGCTGGGTATAGAGCGCTACACAGCTGGTATTGAATTCAGCGCCAAAAAGTTGG
>Ga0209702_10008365_pt1 | contig 12093 bp, 10 predicted proteins | sample FRY01_FD_187210 | JGI IMG/M metagenome (GOLD analysis project Ga0209702, IMG submission 187210) | Freshwater microbial communities from Lake Fryxell liftoff mats and glacier meltwater in Antarctica - FRY-01 (SPAdes) (version 2) | ecosystem: Environmental > Aquatic > Freshwater > Ice > Glacier... | reverse complement strand
GAATTTGATTTGAAAAGAACAAAAATATCAACACTGTAAATTAATTGCATAATTTTGGTTCGTCATAAGTTATCCTTTTTAGGATTGTACTTTATTCATATAGTCAGTTTATTTCCTAGTGTAAATAGAACCATGAATTAAACTAATTACACGAACTCATTAAATTTATAAAAAGAATTACAGACGGCTAGTAACGAAAACAACCTCTTTTTAAACAATAATTTTATTGAAAACAAACTCATTTTAGTATGATTTAGTTTAAGTTTTTTAGAGTTCAATAATTTCTATAGAGAACATTGCTTTTCGTTTAAAAAAACAATTCTTGCCAAATCTAAAAAACTATAAATCTTTAAATTCTCTAATTTGCTTAATTTTACAAAAACAAAAAAATGTCAAATCAAATTATACCAATCGGCGCTGACCACGCTGGTTTCCAACTCAAAGAAACCATTATTACACATTTGACAGTAAAAGGATTTCTATTAGAAGATTTTGGTTGTCATTCGGAGGAAAGTATAGATTATCCTGATTACGCACATCCTGTGGCATCGACAGTAGAAAAAAATAAGGGAATGTTAGGTGTTTTAATTTGTGGTTCAGGGAATGGTATAAATATGACAGCAAACAAACACCAAGGAATTAGAAGTGCTTTGTGTTGGAAGCCAGAAATTGCAGTTTTGGCACGTCAACATAACAATGCCAATATTCTTGCTTTACCTGCGCGCTTTTTATCGGAAACGGAAGCATTAGAAATTGTTGACGCATTTTTCAGTACTGAATTTGAAGGAGGACGTCACCAAAACCGAGTAGAAAAAATCGCATGTCATTAATTAAATTATTTCTTTTCTTTTTTGTTGTTTTCAGCACGCAATCACTGTTTGCGCAACTTGATAATACCTATTTCTTTAACGGAAAAAAGGATTCTGTTTTATACAGAGAATACGCCAATTCGTTTTATGCTGAAAAAGGTTTTCCTGTCAATTTCGATGGCACATTTATCATCGAGCGCACGAATAAACACAAAACTTACTTGATTCAAATGATGGACACGGTAACACGTTTGGAAGCTGAAATGATTTTGTTTGATTACCTCGTAAATCCAGAAACAAAAGAGCGCGAAAAAGTAATAATCGACAAGTTTTACGTAAAATTAAAAGGATCACCACGAAAAGCCGTGCTTATAGGAAATGTAACTTCAGGTGAAAAACTAGATGTAAACAATCTAAATTTTGAGGTAAAACTTCCAGATGAAGGGCTTGAAAGTAACGCAACAATTACGCAAATTGACATAAGTTACGACTCATTAACCACAACCGTAAAAGGAGCAAAACTTTCCGATATAGTCAAGAAAAAAATCAATGATTTGCCAGAAGGAACGCTTATCAAATTTGACATCCATTACTCGGATCTTAGAGGAAAAACCGCAATAATTAAATCTGAGTTTTTAAGGTGAAAGTAAGTTCAGGAAGTTCCATCTTGGTTGATAATACTTATTTTATTTGAACTATAAAAATAAAAACTAGCCTTTGTTTTATTACTTGTAAGTACCTTTGCAAGATGGAAGAAATCAAAAATAAAGTCAAAGAAAGCGGTTTAATTCAATTAGATTTAGTAGATTTTAAACCAGAAAAAACAATCGTCGGTGTTGACTTAGCTACACAATTATGGCAAGGTTTAGTACTTAAAGAAAAAGATTTTCGCACATGGATTCAAACTGAGGATTGGTCCAAATACAGCGAAAAAGCAGTTTTTATTCATTGTTCAGCTGATGCAATAGTCCCAACTTGGGCATATATGTTAGTTGCTTCTTCGCTACTTGAATTCACAAAAACTGTTCTCGTTGGAAATAAAATAGAACTTGAAAAACTGTTAGTTTTGGATAATATTCAAAACTTAAATTTGATTGAATTCAAAGAAAAACGTATTATAATCAAAGGTTGTAGCGACATAAGTTGTCCGGAATTTGCGATGGTTAGTTTGGTAAATAAACTTCAACCTGTCGTTTTATCAATTATGTACGGCGAACCATGTTCAACTGTTCCTATTTACAAAAAGAAGAAATAAGTCTTGTTGTTTATTTCAACTATTTTATTGATTAAAAAAGTCTCAAACAAAAAATTGAGGTAAATTATCTCCTTTTTTTAACAAAAAAATCTTTCATTAAATCGGAACATTCTTTTTCCATAATTCCGTTCACTACCAAAGTAGAAGGATGATATAAACTTTTTCCAACGGACGAAGCTCCTCTTTTTTCGTCACGCGCACCAAAAACTACTTTATCAATTTGTGACCAAAACAAAGCACCTGCGCACATGCAACATGGTTCAATTGTAACATATAAAGTACACCCTTTCAGGTATTTAGCACCAAGGTACTGTGATGCCGCTGTGATTGCTTGAATTTCAGCATGAGCTGTAACATCAATCAACGTCTCCGTTAAGTTATGACCACGTGCAATAATTTGATTTTTACAAACAATGACTGCGCCAACAGGAATCTCATCTTCTTCTAGTGCATTTTTTGCCTCTATTAGGGCTTGTTTCATGAAATATTCGTCGTTGTAAGGATTCAAAAGCATGCCACAAGAATAATAACTAATTAGATAACTGACAAGGAAATGTTTAGAAGAAATCGCAATTGAACTTTTTTCAACCAAAAAACCCCTTAATTTTCCTCCATGGAAATTTTAGACATTATTCTGTTTTTACCTTTGCTTTACGGAGCTTGGAAGGGATTTCAAAAAGGATTTATAATGGAATTATTTACAATTTTAGCATTAGTTGTTGGTTTATACGCTGCGTTTAATTTTTCAGATAAATTTTCTAAACACATGAGATTTGGTTTAGAAACTCATTCTTACATGCCAGCAATAAGTTTTATTACGTTGTTTTTGCTCGTTGGAGCCATGGTTTATTTTGGAGGGAAAGCATTAGAACAAGTATTGAAAATTGCTCAACTATCTGCTTTTAATAAAATTATTGGTGCTAGTTTAGGTGTTTTGAAATGGCTTTACATTACAGCTTGTGTAGTCGTTTTTCTGGTTTCTTTTGACAAGGATGAAAAAATGATAAAGAAATCAACTAAAGAAAATTCATTTATGTATGCGTTAAACACAGGCGTCTTAAAATATTCGCTTCCTGGTGTGAAACATACCGATCTCATTAACGTTATAGAAATTCAACAAACAGCCAATGAAGCAGGCTTAACTTACGATGAAGTTCAACGTGCGAGACATATTGCAGATAGCTTAGGTATAGATGCAGAAGATGTTCAAATAGTAATAAAGATCCATGAAAAATACGATAAATAGCCTTCTAATAATTTTTAGTTTTATTAGTTTTTCTTCTTGGTCGCAACTTTTTGCCTCCAAAAAAATTGAAAAGACAATTGTAAAAACAGGTCCCTATTTTGGTGTTCAAAGTGGTCGTTTTTACGCTGGAGAAATCGGAATGGAACGCCAATGGAAACAAGGTAAATTAAAATCGCCATCTACAAATGCGCTACATTTTGGTGTTAACTATTCCTACGATTTTTCAAATCTGAATCCGATTTTGGGCTATGATATCGGTTATTGGTTTCGTAAAGACAACATCAGTATGACTTTAGGGGGGACGCTCTGTGCTCGTACAAATTTTGAACAGTATCGTTTTGGTTTTGCTCCAGTAGTAGGATATAAAGTTTGGCAAATTCATTTACAAACAGGTTATCAGTTTCTATTTCCAATGCGTAAAAGTTCTATCAACTATTTTCCAGCTAACAACGTTTTTCTAAGCGCACGATTTGTTCTGGTAAACGAAAGAGAAGTGAAGAAAAAAGAGAAAAAGAAATAAAGAATACCAATGTTGCTAATTGTGAACTTGGGTAAGTCCTATAATAATAGTTAGAATGTCACAATGTTTATTTGTTAGATATTAATAAACACTATTTCTTTTACTTTTTTATCTTTAAAATGAGACGCTCAATTAGGAATTTATAAAATGTAATTATCTCTTTTTTACCACCAAGATTATTGGATCAACATCGCCATTTAACAACTATTTACGTGTAATTTATTTAACAATTCTTCCTATTTATAAACATTTAGCTAATTTCTACTTTTTTAAATCCTATATTTTATTAGCATTCTAAATTTAAGTTATCAATCGCTTTTGTGTGTGAATTGTTAATATCCGTTCAAAACTTTTTGAAAGTAATTCTTGCTTTTTAAATTAATTTTTACAAACCAAAATGGATATGAATTGACAATGAAAGTTAACCACTTTCTTTTGGTAACTTTAACACTACTTATACACGATAACGTTATTAACAATGACTTTTTTTTATCCATATTAAGAATAGATAACTAAATTGTTAATTAGTAACTAACTTATTGCTGTAAAATGAATTAAGTACCTTTTTCTCTGTTGATAAACCTACCTTAATTTTTAATTTTTGTATTCGCAAGAAATGGTGAATTTTTCTATACACATATCAACAGCCTTAATAACAATAACCAATTTCTTTTAAATTAATTTTAAAAAAACTTATTATAATTATTTAATGAAAAAGTAAAAAAACTTCGATTAGGGAATTTTGAATTACTTTTATATCAGCGTTAAAAAATCCTAATAGGAACTTAACTTTCACTAGATATTCTAAATTAGCAAACTATGAATAGTTCATTTGAACGTTTATTGGATCAAATTGACGCTTTCATTCGGAAATTTTACAAGAATGAAATTGTAAAAGGTCTATTCTTTTTTGTTGGAATTTTGCTATTTTCCTTTCTTCTTACTACGTCTTTGGAGTATTTGGGAAGATTCGGTTCACTAACAAGGGCAATTTTATTCTTTAGTTTCGTAGGAGTTAATTTAATTATTTTATTCAAATATATTTTAATTCCATTAAGCAAACTGTATGCGTTTGGTTCACGAATCAATCGTTATCAAGCTTCAGAAATTATTGGAAATTTCTTTCCCGAAATTTCAGATAGGCTTAAAAATACACTTCAATTACAAGATGCAATACAAAATAATGAACGTAATATTGAACTATTAAACGCAAGTGTTCAACAACGGTCTGTTCAATTAACGACGGTTCCTTTTGCCTCTGCAATTGATATTAGTGATAATAAAAAATACTTAAAATTCATCACTCCGTTATTTTTAATTTTAATGACAATTGGAATTTTTGTTCCATCGCTTTTAACCCAAGGTGCGGAGCGAGTTGTAAATTATGATAAGGAATTCAAAGTTGAAGCACCCTTTTCTTTCAATGTGAATAGTTCTAATCTACAAGTTGAAGAAGGTGAAGATGTTCCAATTCAACTGACTATGAAAGGAAATTTTTTACCTGATAAAGTTTATTTAGTGTGTGAAAATGGTCGTTTTTTAATGGAACGTAAATCAAAAAATACTTTTAAATCATTTATTCGTAAACCTAAATCTTCGTCTAATTTTTATTTTGTTGCCAATGAATATGAAAGTGTTCGATTTAAAATTAATGTAACCGGTAAATCTATTGTAGGCAAAATGGAAGCTCAATTGATTTATCCGAGGTATTTAAATAAAGAAAATGAATTGATTCAGAATGTTGGTGATTTGGTTGTACCTGAAGGAACTGAAATAACGTGGAATGTAATAACTAAAAACACTAAAAAAGTAGACTTTAACTGGAAGGGCAAAGTTTGGTATAACACGGAGTTTGGATTTAGAGTATCTGATAAATTTAGAGATAATTCAACGTTTAAATTTTCTTTAATCAATAAATTTACGAGTAAAATTGACTCTGTATCAACAACAATTACTGTAATAAAAGATTCATATCCAATTATTTATATAAGCGAAACAGTTGATAGTACATCTTCTGGTTTACGCTTATTTAAAGGACAAGTAGAAGATGATTATGGTTTGAAGTCTTGTTATTTTGTTTATGAAATTAATAGTGAGAATGGTAAAAAGCGGGAGAATAGGATATTAGTAAGAAATCTTTCATCAACACAATCTCAATTTGATTTTGCTGTAGATTTTAGCAGAGAAGATTTAAAATTAAAGGATAAAATTGAGTATTACTTCCTTGTATATGACAATGATGGAATCAATGGTAGCAAATCGACACGTAGTCAAACCTATACGTATCAACTCCCAACTTTATCCGAATTAAATGACCAGCGTGAAGTAGAGCAAGAAAAAACAAAAGAAGATTTAAAGGATGTTTTAAAGAAGACGGAAGATTTTCAAAAGAAATTAGAAAAATTAAAGAAGGAAGCAATGAATTCTAAATCTTCAGATTGGAATAAAATGAATCAGGTAAATCAATTACAAGAGGAACAAAAAAGTTTAATCGAAGATTTACAAGAGATTAAAAAAGATATGGATCAGAGTACGCAAGAGAAGAATCAACTTTCAGAAATGGATAAGGAGCTTTTGGAGAAACAAGAAATGATTGAAAAGTTATTGGAGGAATTAATGGATGATGAATTGCGTAAACTTTTAGATGATTTGGAAAAGTTACTTGAAAAGAATAACAAGGAAGAGCTTAAAGAAAAGATGGAACAATTAGATCAGTCTGCAGAGGATATGAAAAAGCAGTTAGATCGGAGCTTAGAAATGTTAAAACGTCTTCAAGTTAATGAAAAAGTAGATGATATTGAAAAGGAATTAAAGGATTTAGCGAAACAACAAGAAGATCTAAAGAAAGAAATTGAAGAAAAGAAACAAGGAAAAGAGGAAGGAATTAAGAAACAAGAGGATTTGAATAAGAAATTCGATGATTTAAAAAACGATTTAAACGATCTAAAAGATTTAAACAAGGAGTTAGCAAGTCCAATGGATTTGGGCGATTCTAAAGAGGATGAAAATAAGGTTTCTGAGGATATGAAAGATTCTAAAGAAAGTTTAGATAGTGGAAAGGATAAGAAAGCAGGTGAGAAGCAGAAGTCTGCAGCAGATGGAATGAAAAAAATGGCAACTGATTTGGACGCCAAACAAAAGAAAGCTAATAAAAAGGAAGAGGAAGAGGACATTGATTCTTTACGTGCAATTTTAGAAAGTTTGATGATACTTAGTTTTGATCAAGAAGAAAACATGAATCGTTTTTCTCGCGTAAATTTGAATGACCCTTCTTATACAAAATTAGGAAAACGTCAGCGTCGTATTATTGATGATACTAAAATTGTTAAGGATAGTCTTTTAGCCTTAGCTAAACGTCAACCAAAAATTGCATCCTTTGTAGATAAAGAATTAAACCTTTTGGAATCAAATCATTCAAAAAGTATAGAGGCGATTGATGACCACAAGAAAAAGGAGCTTGGTAGGTATCAGCAATTAGTTATGACTTCCTATAATAATTTGGCGTTATTGTTAAATGAAGCTTTACAATCTATGCAATCTCAAATGAAGTCAGAGAAGGAAGGTGACGGAAGTTGTGACAAACCAGGGAAAGGACGTCCTAAGCCGGGTTCTCAAATGGGTAACCAAGACATGAAGGAAATGCTTAAAAAGCAGCTAGAGCAAATGCAAAAGGGACCAAATCCAGGAGGAGAGAAGCCTGGTGATAAACCAGGTGATAAACCAGGGTCCAAACCAGGAGGAAGTGGTCAAGGAATGTTAGGTTTAGGTAATAAAGAAGTTGCAAAAATGGCAGCAGAGCAAACAGCAATTCGTCAGAAGTTAGAACAGATGAGAAATGATTTAAACAAAGAAGGTAAAGGTTTAGGAAATAAATTAAATCCATTGATTAAAGAGTTGGAAGAACAAGAAAAGAATTTAATCAATAAATCCATTAATAAAGAAACAATTAACCGCCAGAAAAACATTTTAACACGTTTATTGGAAAGTGAAAAAGCTTTGTTAGAAAGAGGTTTTGAGGAAAAAAGGGAATCAAAGTCAGGAAAAGATATAAATAATGGTAACAAAATTGTATTTGAAGAGTATAATCAGGAGAAATTAAAACAAGTTGAATTGTTGCGTTCAATTGATCCTAATTATAAAAAGTATTTTAAGGATAAAGCGAATCAATATTTCAACCAAAACTAGTTACTTTTTGTTATAACTATTTATGAAAGAAGGATTTACAATTATTGAGCAAGTAAAATTACCATCAAATTTCTCCTCGTTGGTTGAAGTTGAAACTTTAATTGATAAGGTATGTTCCCATCTTGGTGTTCAAGAAGATGCTTATGGTAATGTATTGATTGCTGTTACAGAAGCAGTGAACAATGCCATTCAACATGGTAACGAGGAAAATGCAAGTTTGTTTGTTGACGTTGCCGTAGGTGATAATCAAGAAGAATTTTGTTTTCGTGTTAAAGACGAGGGATTGGGTTTTGACTTTAATTCGTTATTAGATCCAACTGCCCCCGAAAACATTTTAAAGGAAAGTGGCAGAGGAATTTATCTAATGAGAAATTTAGCAGATGACGTTGAGTTTGACGGCGACGGTAATAGTGTAAATATTTATTTTACCAAATGATAGATTTTGAATTTTTAGATATCGAAATTCCGGAGTTCAACCCGGAATTTTTTATTTCTAGTCTTTCTGGTTTAATTGAAACAGAAGGTTTCTCACAAGGTGATATTACTGTGGTCTTTGTAACGGATGATTATTTGTTAGAGATGAATAAAACACATTTGAACCACGATTACTATACAGACATAATTACTTTCGATTATACTGAATCAAACTTTATCTCAGGTGATTTGTTCGTATCTTACGACAGAGTAATTGATAATTCAAAGCAATTTTCCACCTCTGCTTACAACGAATTATGTAGAGTTATTTTTCATGGTATATTACATTTATGTGGATATAAAGATAAATCACCTGAAGACGAGAAATTAATGAGAACAAAAGAAGCTTTTTATTTAGAGGAATATGTTTCACGTGAAACAAATCTATAAATAAGCGCTAATTTTGTTTCACGTGAAACAAAAAATATGTTAGGAAAATACGATGTTATAGTAGTTGGTGCAGGTCACGCTGGTTGTGAGGCTGCAAATGCCGCTGCGAAAATGGGGAGCAATGTGTTGTTGGTTACAATGAATATGAACACAATTGCACAAATGAGTTGTAATCCCGCGATGGGAGGAGTTGCAAAAGGCCAAATTGTAAGAGAAATTGATGCTTTAGGTGGCGGTTCTGGAATTGTAAGTGATAAAAGTGCCATACAATTTAGAATGCTAAACATGTCGAAAGGACCTGCAATGTGGTCTCCTCGTACTCAAAACGACCGTATGTTATTTGCCGCTGAATGGCGTTATTTACTGGAACAAAACCCTAAAGTTGATTTCTGGCAAGACATGGTTGTAGGGTTGATAGTAGAGGGAAATAAAGTAATTGGAGTTAAAACGGGAATTGGTTTACCTATTTACGCAAACGCTGTAATTCTTACGAATGGAACTTTTTTAAATGGGTTGATACACATTGGTGAAAAACAATTCGGTGGAGGTAGAGCTGCTGAAAGAGCATCAACAGGAATAACAGAAGATTTAACTGCTTTAGGTTTTGAAGCGGGAAGAATGAAAACGGGAACACCTCCTCGAGTTGATGGCCGATCTTTAGATTATTCTAAAATGGAAGAACAAGCTGGAGATGAAAATCCTTCAAAGTTTAGCTACGGAAATACAACCGCCTTAACTAAGCAATTGTCCTGCCATATTTCTTACACAAATACGCAAACACACGAACTTCTTAGAACTGGTTTCGATCGCTCGCCTATGTTTAATGGTTCGATTCAAAGCACTGGACCAAGATACTGTCCAAGCATTGAAGATAAAATAAATCGTTTTGCAGATAGAGATCGTCATCAAATTTTTGTTGAACCTGAAGGATGGAACACAGTTGAAATTTACGTGAATGGTTTTAGTTCATCTTTACCCGAAGATGTACAATATGGAGCAATGAAAACAATTCCTGGATTTGAAAATGTTAAAATGTTCCGTCCTGGATATGCAATTGAATACGATTATTTTCCACCAACACAATTAAAACATACGCTTGAAACAAAGTTAATTGACAATCTTTATTTTGCTGGACAAATTAACGGCACAACAGGATATGAAGAAGCAGGATGCCAAGGGCTAATGGCTGGAATTAATGCGCATCTAAAAAGCAATGAGAAAGATGCTTTTATTTTAAATAGAAACGAGGCTTACATCGGTGTATTAATCGATGATTTAATTACTAAAGGAACGGAAGAGCCTTATCGTATGTTTACGAGCAGGGCAGAATATCGTATTTTATTACGTCAAGATAATGCGGATATTCGATTAACTCCTTTCGCAAACCAAATAGGAATGGTATCTAACGAAGTGTTAGAAATCGTCAATAAAAAAATTCAAGGAACTGAACTATTAAAAAAACAATTTCGACAAATTGGTATTACACCTGAACAAATAAATCCAGTTTTGGATGAAAAGGAATCAGCACGCATTACACAACAAGTAAAATTGTCAAGTATCATTACGCGACCACACATTGTATTACGCGACATATTGAATGTTTCCATTGAGGCAAATGCAGCAGCAGAATGTATGCACGAAATTCACCCAGATATTGTTTCTCAAGCAGAAATACAATTAAAATATGAAGGCTACATAGAAAGAGAAGAGGAGCAAGCAGCAAAACTATCCCGTTTGGAAGAAGTAAAAATTCCATTAAATATTAATTTTAAAGAGTTAAAAAGTTTAAGTTCTGAAGCCGTTGAAAAACTTACTAAAATTCAACCAGCGACAATTGGTCAAGCTTCCCGCATTTCTGGCGTAACCCCTAGCGATGTTTCCATACTTTTAATCTATTTAGGAAGGTAAAACTCTATTTTAAGTCTTTTAATGCTGTTTTAATAGTGTTTATGTTAAATCACTAACGCCAGGGTAAAAAAACAAAAGAGAATTAATCTATTAAAGCCTGTTTCTTCTGAAACCATAAATAAAGCTTATAACAATCTGTTTTATATAGTTTTTATTTAAATCTTAGTTACTAACACGATTTTATGAAGCCTTTGCACCATTAGTGTAAAGGCTTTTTGGTTTATAAAAAGCATAAAACATTCGTTGGTTTAATAGACGATTTTTATGCTTTGAGATGGTTTATAAAAACCGTGGTAAATTAGCAAAGTATACAGTTGAGAAAAAGACTGCAATTTATTTTCCTCAAAGCGAAATCGTTTATTCTCTATGTGGAAGGAAATGAAGGGAGGATATTTATTCATTCCCTTTGTCTAAATCCCGTCAATATTGAAAGTTTCAATCTTACTTCGTCTTCTCACCGTTGATTAATTTCGCAAAGGCGTTAGTTTAAAACCCTAACTTTTAACTTTCAATTTTCAGTTTTCACCTCTTTACCTCTTCTTATTCTTAATCAAATCTTTTCAATTTAAACATTACCTTTGCACACGTATGAAGCACATTAGAAATTTTTGCATAATTGCACACATTGATCACGGAAAGAGCACGCTCGCTGACCGCTTACTTCAAACCACAGGAACTATTTCTGATCGTGACATGAAGGCGCAAGCCTTAGATAACATGGATTTGGAACGCGAACGTGGAATTACCATAAAAAGCCATGCCATTCAAATGAACTACAATCACAATGGCCAAGATTATATTTTAAATCTTATCGACACACCAGGACACGTTGATTTTTCTTATGAAGTTTCTCGTTCAATTGCTGCGTGTGAAGGAGCTTTGTTAATTGTAGATGCATCACAAGGTATTGAAGCTCAAACTATTTCTAATTTGTATTTGGCATTGGATCACAACTTGACTATTATTCCGATTTTGAATAAAATGGACTTACCAGGCGCAATGCCAGAGGAAGTTTCAGACCAAATTATGGAGTTAATAGGTTGTGATTTGGAAGACATTATTCAAGCATCAGGAAAAACAGGTTTAGGCGTTGATAAAATTTTGGACGCAGTAATTAACCGTATTTCAGCTCCAAAAGGAGACGAAAACGCACCGCTTCAAGCAATGATTTTTGATTCAGTTTTCAATCCATTTAGAGGAATTATCGCTTATTTCCGCATCCGAAATGGAGTTTTGAAAAAAGGAGATAAAGTGCGTTTCTTCAGTACTGGTAAAACATATAATGCAGATGAAATCGGTGTTTTGA
>Ga0209702_10008364_pt1 | contig 12094 bp, 11 predicted proteins | sample FRY01_FD_187210 | JGI IMG/M metagenome (GOLD analysis project Ga0209702, IMG submission 187210) | Freshwater microbial communities from Lake Fryxell liftoff mats and glacier meltwater in Antarctica - FRY-01 (SPAdes) (version 2) | ecosystem: Environmental > Aquatic > Freshwater > Ice > Glacier... | reverse complement strand
GTTGGAGGTGGTTCCAAACCTGCGCCGCCAAGGCACGGCACGCAACATCTTGCGGGTTGCGGCAGTTTGGGCGCAAGATCAAGGTGCCAAGACGCTGTGCCTTGCGGTGACAAAGGCGAATGCAAACGCCTGCGCGCTCTATGCTTCCCTTGGGATGGTGGTTGTGGGAACATACCATTATCGCATGAAACCATAAGGTGCCGCGTGGTAAAAGGATTACTGACCGTCCTGTGTGTTTTGGCGCTGGTTGGCCCCGCGGCAGCCTTCACGCTGGAATTTCCCGGCCCCGCAACCGTGACCAGCACAACCCAGGCCCGCGCCAGCTATGCCTTGCCCACCGGGCGCTGGACGCCGCAAGGCCTGCCCGCCGACACGCTGAACGGCACGGTGGAACGCGCGGCATGGCAGGTGGATGCGCCACAGCTCAGCAGTCTGGATCTGATGCAGCCTTTGCGCGCGCAGTTGGTCGCAGCCGGATTTGTGCCAGTGTTTGAATGTGAAACCGCCGCCTGCGGTGGCTTTGATTTCCGCTTTGCGATCGAGGTGCTGCCCGAACCCGACATGCATGTGGACCTTGGTGATTTTCGCTTTCTGTCGGCGAAAAAAGGCGAGGAGGCGATTGGCCTTCTTGTCAGCCGCTCCCCCACCAAAGGCTTTGTACAGATAACCCGTGCGGTGGCCGATGCGGGCGCGCCGCTGTTCGAGGCGACGAATCGTGGGATTGGCGCGCTGGACTTGCAAGCCCCGTCGGATGAGCCCCCCGCCGCCCTTCTGCCCGGCCTTGGAACACCCATGGCAGGCTTGTTGACAGGCGGGGCCGTGGTGCTGGAGGGGCTGGATTTCGGCACCGGCGCTGCGGATTTGACGGATGGGAGCTACGCATCGCTTGCCGCTTTGGCCGAATGGCTGAAGGCGAACCCAGATAAAACCGTGGCGCTGGTGGGTCATACCGATGCATCGGGCGGGCTTGACGGCAATATCGTGATTTCCAAACGCCGCGCCGCATCAGTGCGCACCCGGTTGATGCAAGCCTACGGCATCCCAAGCGCCCAGATCGAGGCGCAGGGTGTGGGCTATCTGGCGCCCATCGCCAGCAATCTGACCGAGGAAGGCCGCCAAAAAAACCGAAGGGTCGAGGCCATTTTGACCTCGACCCAGTAGGAAAATTCGCGGGTTTACCAGGCATATGGCTTACCAGGTATCGGGCCCCTTGTCGGCATAGCGCCGGGCCAGAAAGTCGATGAAGGCACGCACCTTTGGCTGGGTAAAGCGCCCCGGCGGGTAGACCGCGTAAACCCCAAGCGTTTCCACGGGCAGGCCGGGAATCGCCTCTTCCACATGGCCCTGTTTCATGGCTTCGGCGTAAAGGAAGGACGGCAGATAAGCGATCCCAAGCCCCGAGATGGCCGCGTTCAACAAGGATTGCCCGTCATTCACCGTCAACCAGCCAGCGGTTCGCACCTGCCGTTTTTCACCCGAGGGGGCCGAAATTTTCCAAACATTGCCATTGGCCTGATTGGAATAATGCAAAAGTTTGTGTTCGTTCAAATCGTCGATCTTCAACGGTCGCCCGTATTTCTGGAAATAATTCGGTGACGCAATCATCCGCTTGGATGTCTCGGTCAGTTTCCGCGCCCGCAGGCTGCTGTCCTCCAAGTCACCAATCCGAACGGCCAGATCGAACCCTTCGGAAATCAGTTCCACATAGCGGTTGTTCAACACCATATTGACCGTGATGTCGGGATACTCTAACAGAAAATCCCCCAAGATCGGTGACAGCAGGTTGACGCCAAAATCGGTCGCCACGGAAATGCGCAACAAGCCCGAAGGCGCGGATTGCATGGAGGTGACAAGCGCGTCCGCCTCTCCGGCATCGTTGAGAACGCGGCGGGCGCGATCGTAATAGGCAAGCCCAATCTCGGTCGGGCTGACACGGCGGGTGGTGCGGTTCAAAAGCCGCGCGCCCAGACGTGCCTCCAGTGCCGAGACGTGCTTGGAAACGGCAGATTTTGAAATCCCCATCTTTTTCGCCGCATCGGTAAAGCCGCCTTGGTCCACGACAGTGGCGAAGGCTTCCATTTCGGTTAGTCGGTCCATTGTTTTCCCCATGCGGTAAGTGCAGGTCCATGCGCCCTTACTGTTCCCCAAATCGGGCAAGATCGCGGCGCTGGCGCGTTCAGTCCGGGGTAATTGCAAGGATCGTTAAGGGCAGGGAAACAAAGCCGGGCGGCAGAAAGGCGCTGATTTGGGCGGTTTGCGCAGGCGACAAAAGGGGCAAGCTTCACCGATTGGCGGGAAATTGTTTCCCCGCTAGCCCCCGATCAGCGCCGTTTTGTCGGGAGTTTCCGCCTATGCCTGTGTGCGCTGGAATAACGTTCCGGGCACGGCTAGGTCTGTCTTGAAGCGGGGGCATTGTGCCGCCGCCTTAGCCCCGAAAGGAAATAAAATGACCCGTTTGATGATCGCGCTTGGTTTGGTGGCCAGCATGGCCGCGCCCGCCTTGGCCCGGGACCTGCCCGTTGATGCCGATGGTAACGGCACCTGGTCAATGGAGGAGCTCCGGGCCAGCTATCCCACCCTGAGTGAGGAGGTGTTTGCCGCAATGGACACCTCTGCTGATGGGCAGATTGACGCAGCGGAATATGAAGCCTCTCTGGGGGCCGATCTTCTGGTGCAGTAACCCTTGGCTGGCGGCGCGCTTAAAACTGCGCCCCCAACCGCGCGCCTTGGTCAATCGCGCGCTTGGCATCAAGTTCCGCCGCAACTTCGGCGCCGCCGATCACATGATGCGCAATCCCTGCCGCCGCAAGCGTGTCAGCCAAAGCGCGGTTGGGCACCTGACCCGTACACAAAACGACCGTGTCCACCGCCAACAATTCCGGCCCCGCAGGTGTGCCCAGCTGCAACCCTTCCGGCACCACGGCGTCATAACTGACCCCGCCGCGCATCTGCACCTGTTTCATCGCAAGCGCCGCCCGGTGAATCCAGCCCGTAGTCTTGCCCAAACGCCGCCCCGGCTTTTCCGCGCGGCGCTGCAACAATGTCACCTGCCGCGCGGGGGGGGCGGGCTGTGGGCCCAGCGCCGCCAGCCCCCCCGGCACATCCGCCGGATCGCCCACCCCCCATTCGCGTTTCCACAAATCCAAATCCTCGGTCGCACTCACGCCCTGATGCACAAGATATTCAGCGACATCAAAACCAATGCCCCCTGCCCCCACCACCGCCACACGTTTGCCCACCGGCGCGCCGCGCAGCACCGCATCATAGCCAAGCACATTTGCCGCGTCTTGGCCCACAATGCCGGGAGCGCGCGGGGTGACGCCAGTGGCGATCACCACCTCATCAAACCCTGCCAGATCCGACACGGTGGCGCGGTGGTTCAGATGCACATGCACGCCCGCAGTATCCAAGCTGGTGGCAAACCAATCGACCAGCCCGCGAAACTCCTCCTTGCCGGGAATGACTTTTGCAAGGTTCAGGAGGCCGCCGACCTCGCGCCGCGCCTCGAACAAGGTGGTATGATGGCCGCGCCCCGCTGCTACAATCGCGCACATCATCCCCGCCGCCCCCGCCCCCACCACAGCCACCCGCTTGGGCGCAGCGGTCGGCGCATAGATGAGTTCCGTCTCCGCACAGGCGCGGGGGTTCACAAGGCAAGAGGTAAGCTTACCGCTGAACGTATGGTCGAGGCAGGCCTGATTGCACGCAATGCAAGGCGCAATTTCCGCAGCGCGACCTGCCGCCGCTTTGGCGACAAAATCGGGATCGGCAAGGAAGGGCCTCGCCATCGACACCATATCGGCTTGCCCGCTGGCCAAAATATCTTCGGCCACACCCGGCGTATTGATGCGGTTGGAGGTGATGACAGGGATGGAAACCTCCGGCCGCAAGCGGGCGGTCAACCACGCAAAGGCCGCGCGCGGCACCGATGTCGCAATCGTCGGCACCCGCGCCTCATGCCAGCCAATCCCGGTGTTCAGCAGGGTGGCCCCCGCCGCCTCCACCGCTTTTGCCAGCAGCACCACCTCCTCCCAGGTGGAGCCGTCGGGAACCAGATCAATAAGGCTGATGCGGTAGATCAAGATGAACTCCGGCCCTACCGCCGCGCGCACCCGCCGCACCACATCGACAGGCAAGCGCATCCGGTTGGCGTAATCGCCGCCCCAATCATCCGTGCGCTTGTTGGTATGCCGGGCCAGGAACTGGTTTAGAAAATACCCCTCCGACCCCATGATCTCCACCCCGTCATATCCCGCCTCCTGCGCACGCGCGGCGGCGGTGACAATGGCCACGATTTGCGCTTCGATCCCGTCCTCGTCCAATTCCCGTGGCACGAAAGGCGAAATCGGCGACTTTATGGCGCTGGCAGATACACAATCCTTGCCATACGCATAGCGCCCCGCGTGCAGGATCTGCATCGCGATCCGGCCCCCTGCCGCATGCACGCCACCCGTGACTCGACGATGATTGGCGATATCTTGCGGCGTATAAAGCCCCGCTGCTCCGGGAAACACACCCCCTTCGGCATTGGGGGCCATCCCCCCGGTCACAATAAGCGCAACCCCGCCCCGCGCCCGCGCGGCATAAAATTCCGCCACCCGCGCCCAATCGCCGGTTTCCTCCAGGCCTGTATGCATCGACCCCATCAACACCCGGTTGGGCAGGGTCACAAAGCCCAGATCAAGCGGCGAAAGCATATGGGGATAGTGGGTCATGGCGGCCTCCCTGAAGGTAGGCCCAGCATGGCGCGGTGATGCTGCGCTGTCACCCCCAACGCGGCGTCACACGAAAACCTGCCTGCGTTTCATCTTGGCAAAAATACCTCGGGGTGAATGGCCGCAAGGCCAGAGGGGCAGCGCCCCCCACCGCTTTGCCCCCCGCGTCCTGAATCCCCGCGACCTAACCCATCGTCTCCAGACAATGCCGCCGGAACGCCCGCTTCAACATATCCAACTCCGCCCGCAGCAAGTCCATCTCGGCGCGGATGTCATCCTCCATGGCGACCCCGGTGATAATGGTAAAATGCCCCAGCTTGTTGCCCGACACCGCATCCCGGATCAAAAACGTTTGCACGCCTTCAGACAAAGCCTCGACCGGCACAGGCACGCGCACCGCAAATGTGCCGGGGCGCTCTGCAATCTCTACAACCGAAGTTCCGGCAACCGGGGCTTCCAGATGCATGACCTCCAGCAGGGGCTGGCCGGAAACCCCACTCAGTACCCCCTCCCAAACACCTGCGCGCAGCCGCGTCTTGACCAGCTTGGCGTCACTCATGCTCTTGCCCCCACCTTAAATTCCCGCATCACAATTCAGCCCGGGGCCTGCGCGAGAAGGTCACATCCCGCAGAATGATCTGGTTCATCTCCGGGCCTTCAAAGATCAGATCTACCCAAATCCGCTCCACCCGCTTTTCATTCAGCTTGGTATAGGCAAGGTCAAACTCCACCTTCACCTCCGTCTCATTCAACGGCAATTCCCGCACGACCTGCTCCACGTTCGGGCCATGTTTGATGTTGAGCCGCGCAAAAATTTCCAGCGGCTTTTCCATTTCCACAACTACGTCCAGCCGGATCAGATGGGTCAGGCGCAGGCCTTCCACCGCATCCTCGGGCAGTTCCAGCACCAGCGACAGGAACGACCCGTCAAAGCGGAACACATCCATGCGCAGCCCGAAAGGGGCAAGATCGGTTTCATGGGTGTTTCGGATCTGGCGCACCGTCAATTCGCTGCTGCGACAATCGTGAAACATCGTGGAGCCTTCACAGATCATCGATTTATTGGCGACGCTGGAAAACCCCGGCACCGGGATCGGGCCTTTCCACAGCATTGGACGCCAGGCCCAATCCGTCCCCATCGGCTTGCGAATCGCGTTGGAGCCGATCACCGGAAGCGCCAGTTGATGTTCCGCCAGGTGGATCACCCGGTCCAGATTGCGGCGCAAGGCCAGCGCCTGCCCGCGGTAGCGCCGCAAACTTTCCAGATCAAACCCGCCTGCAAAATCGGCAAGCCTGCGCCAACGCCGCAAAACGCTGCGGTGCATCAGCTTGTCAATCAAGCGGTCCCCTTGTTTTGCCATGCCTTGCGCCGTCACTTATTGTTCTGGGTCACGTCAATTGTTGACCATATGGAAACAACACTCTTATTGCCCCAAATTCGTAAAGACTCCACCCCAAGTTCAAACTGCGCGCAAAAATACATCACCCCAGGGGCCTTGGCATCACAGGCCGTTGGCACCGCGCAAAGCATCCAGAAACTGGCGCGCACGGCGTCGCCCCTCGGCCGTGGCGAGGGTTTGGCCCGGACGGGGCCGCACTGTCAGGGTGACAAGCCGCCCACCCACCCGGGTCAACGCCCGCCACTGCTCACTTTTGCCCGCAGCGGTTTCCCGCGTCAGACGCAAAAGAACCGCCCCTTGGTAATCGCTCACGCCCCGCACAGCGATCCTGTCTTGGTTGCCGGGTCCGCGCAACGCAGCGAGGCCGTTCTCACTTTTGAAGTAGGGGGCCATAGTGGCCACGTTCAGCACAAGCCCCGCCGCGCTGCCTTGCGCCCCGACGGTGGCCGTCAGGATGGGCCCGCTGGCCCCATCACAACTGCCAAACGCCACGAAATCCGCGCCCGAGACGCGCTGGCGGGTGCCGGGCAACAGGCAAAACCCCTGCGGACCGGCCAGTTTAACACCCGAAACCGTCAGGGCCTGTCGTTGCTCCGGGGCATTCGCCCCGGCTTTTGGCAAAAGCCCCGCCGTCCCGTCGGGGGCAACGCAGCCCGACAGCAACAGCGCGAACAGGACCGCTTTACTGATCCATGTAGACATGACGCTCTGCCTTGGCGCCCGGATGGGTGACAGCACCGTAACGCGCAGACCCGACCAGCTTGATGAACTTGTAAATAGCGCCGGTTGCATAAGCGGTTTCGCGCGGGCCTTTCCATTCGGTCTTGCGGCGGGCAAATTCCGCGTCAGTCACATCCGCCGACAATTCTCCGGTGATCGCATTCAGGGTGATCATATCGCCATTATTCAACAGGGCAATCGGGCCGCCATGCGCCGCCTCTGGCCCCACATGCCCAACGCAGAACCCGCGTGTCGCACCTGAAAAGCGGCCATCGGTGATCAGCGCCACCTTTTTGCCCATCCCTTGTCCCGACAGAGCGGCGGTGGTGGACAGCATTTCGCGCATGCCGGGGCCGCCTGCGGGGCCTTCATTGCGGATCACGATCACCTCGCCCTCCTTGTATTCGCGGGCTTTCACGGCGGCAAAAGCGTCTTCTTCGCATTCAAACACCCGCGCGGGGCCGGTAAAGACCTGCTCTGCATCCGTCATGCCCGCAACTTTGACGATCGCACCATCAGGGGCGACATTGCCCTTCAAACCCACCACACCACCGGTTTTGGTGATCGGCGTGCCGATGGAATAGATCACGCGGCCATCCGCCTCACCCGTAATCTCATCAAGGCTTTCGCCGATGGTTTTGCCGCTGGCGGTCATGCAATCAAGATGCATGAGGCCCGCTTTGGCCAGTTCCTTCATCACGACGGGCACGCCGCCCACCTCGTACAGGTCCTTGGCGACGTATTTGCCACCCGGCCGCAGATCGACGAAATAAGGCGTGTCGCGCATGATGTCGGCCACGTCGAACAGATCGAAATCAATGCCTGCCTCATGGGCAATCGCGGGCAGGTGCAGGGCGGCATTGGTAGACCCTCCCGTGCAGGCCACCACGCGCGCGGCGTTTTGCAGGGATTTCAGCGTGACCACATCGCGGGCGCGAATGTTTTTCTCAATTAGGTTCATCACCGCCACGCCAGACGCCTCACCATATTGGTCGCGGCTCTCGTAGGGTGCCGGCGCGCCGGAGGAGTTGAGCAGCGCCAGTCCGATTGCCTCGGACACGCAAGCCATCGTGTTTGCGGTATACTGCGCGCCACATGCACCCGACGACGGGCAGGCCACCCGCTCCATGATATCCAGCTCGGCCTCGGACATGGTGCCGGCCTGAACTTTGCCCACGGCCTCGAACATGTCCTGCACGGTGATATCCTGACCTTTGTAACGTCCCGGCAGGATCGACCCGCCATAGATGAAAACGCTTGGCGTGTTCAGCCGCACCATCGCCATCATCATCCCCGGCAGGGATTTGTCGCAGCCCGCAAGGCCCACAATCGCGTCATAGCAGTGCCCGCGCATCGTCAATTCCACAGTATCGGCAATTGCATCGCGGCTGGCAAGGCTGCTGCGCATGCCTTCATGGCCCATCGCGATGCCATCGGTCACGGTGATCGTGGTAAATTCGCGCGGGGTGCCGCCGCCCTTTTTCACGCCATGCTTGACGATCTGCGCCTGACGGTTCAGCGAAATGTTGCAAGGTGCCGCCTCATTCCAACAGGTCGCCACGCCAACCCATGGCTGGTGAATCTCCTCCTCGGTGATGCCCATCGCATAGAAGTATGACCGATGCGGCGCGCGCGATGGCCCTTCGGTGACGTGACGGCTGGGAAGTTTGGATTTGTCAAAACGGGCGTTGGTCATCGGTGTTCCTTCGGGAAATCACTTTGGCAAGGGGATAAAGCGGCGCGGCGTATGGGGCAAGACGCGATTGCACGCAGTTTGTCGCACCGCTAGGGTTTTTTGAAAGCGAAAGGCCAAGCGATGCGCGCGGTGACATCCTATGACACGCTGGAACGGCTGGGGCGGGTGCGATTGTCGCAGCATTTTTACGCCCGCGATTTTTTGTATTCCGAGATTGGGAATGTCCATGGCATCCCGAACCTGCCCGGCAATGTGGATTTGTTTGTGGCGGCGGGGGTGGCGTTTTGCACGCAGTTGCTGGACCCGTTGGTGGACACTTTTGGGCCCATCGCGGTGCGGTCGGCGTACCGCAGCCCGGCGGTCAATGGCTTTGGCAATGCGCAGCGTTTGAAATGCGCGCGCAATGCGGCGAATTATGCAGGCCATATCTGGGATATGCGCGACGCTGCGGGGCGGATGGGGGCGTGTGTTTCGGTGGTGGTGCCGTGGTTTGCCGACCAATATAACCAAGGCCGCGATTGGCGCGATCTGGCGTGGTGGGTGAATGACCATTTGCCCTATCATGAACAATGGTTTTTTTCCCGTCAACACTGCCTTCAACCTGACATGGAGTGAAGCACCTGCGCGGGTGATTTCCTCCTACGCAGCCCCGCGCGGAAAATTGCTTGCAGCAGGCGCTGATCCGGTTGAGGGTTTGGCGCAGCGCCAAGCCCGTTACACCGATTTCCCGCCGTTTCGCGGCATCGCCTACCCCACCATCCCGGCCCGCTGGGCCAAGCCCAAGGACAAATAATGCCCGATTACCCCACCCTCGCCGCCCGACTGACAGGCCAGCCCGACCTGTATTCCGCCTTGATGTCACTGGGCCATGCCGAGCTTGCACCCTTGCTGGCCGCCTGTGACACAGATGTGGCGGGGCGGCTTGGCTCTGTCGATCAAGGCTTGTTGCGTGCGATTTTGCGGGCGGGTTCAGGGTTGGAGGCGGTGGAAGGTGCAGGCGCGATTGCAGCCTATCTGGCAGGCGTGGACGTGGCCCCGATGTTCGACCCCGCGATTGGCGATGGCCCCAGAATTGCCTTGCCAACGGGCGGGCAGCGCCCGGATATGCCCGCCTTTTCGGACCGGGCCTTTGACGATTGGTTTGCCGCCATGCGCGTGCCTTACGGCATCGGCCTTTATGGCGAAAACCGCAGCGTTTATCAGACCCCGCAATTTGCCGACCGCGCCAGCCCGGAACGCCGCACCGTGCATCTGGGCATTGACGTCTTCGCCCCCGCTGGCACGCCGGTCCATGCGCCACTGGCAGGCGTTGTGCATTCTGTGGTCTATAACGCTGACCCGCTCGATTATGGCCACACCCTGATTTTGCAACATGAAGGCTCTGCTCCGTTCTTTACGCTCTACGGCCATATGGGCGCCAGCTTGCCCGGGCTTTTGGCCGTGGGAGACAGGGTGACGCCCGGCCAGGTTATCGCGCATTTCGGCGATTGGGATGAGAACGGCGGCTGGGCAGCGCATCTGCATTTTCAGGTGATGACCTCGATGTTGGAGCAGAGGGGCGGCAATTTCTTTGGCGTCGGGCATAAGGGGCTGTGGCCGGTCTGGACCCAGATTTGCCCGGACCCTGATCTGATCTTGCGGCTGGGTGCGGCGCGGTTTGCGCTGTGATGCAATCCACGCGCGCCGGAGGATTGACCTTTGGCGGCGAGGCTTATAGATTAGAATAGTTCTAAACTAAGAGGCATGCCATGATCCCCGGCTTTTCCAACCGCCGCCGCTTTTCCGACCTGTCGGAGCAAGAAATCCTCGCCCTTGCCATTTCATCCGAGGAGGATGACGGCCAGATTTATCGCGGCTATGCCGAACGCTTGCGCACCGATTTCCCCGCCTCTGCTGCCGTGTTCGACGGCATGGCCGAGGAGGAGGACGGGCACCGCAAGCGCTTGATTGATCTGCACGTCACACGGTTCGGCAAAGTGATTCCCTTGATCCGGCGCGAACATGTGGCGGGGTTTTATGCGCGCCGCCCGGTGTGGCTGACCGAAAATCTGGGGCTGGAGAGAATTCGCGGCGAAGCGGCAGGGATGGAGCATGAGGCGCAAGCGTTCTATCTGCGAGCCGCCGCCCACACCACGGACGCGGCCACCCGCAAATTGCTGGGCGACTTGGCCGCCGCCGAGGCCGCGCATAAAGCCCTTGCAGGCGAGCTGGAAGCCGAGCATCTGGGCGATGATGCCCGGTCAGAGGAAGACCGCACAGCGCACCGCCAATTCGTGCTGACATGGGTGCAGCCGGGTTTGGCGGGGCTGATGGATGGCTCCGTCTCCACCCTCGCGCCGATTTTCGCCGTGGCCTTTGCCACCCAAGACAACCACACAACCTTGCTGGTGGGCTTGGCCGCCGCCATCGGCGCCGGGATCTCGATGGGTTTTACCGAGGCGGCATCCGATGACGGGCAATTGTCCGGGCGCGGATCGCCGGTCAAGCGCGGGATTGCCGCGGGGGTGATGACAACGCTGGGCGGCCTGGGGCACGCGCTACCCTATTTGCTGGCAGATTTCTGGACGGCCACAGTTTTGGCGATTGCAATTGTGTTTGTGGAATTGTGGGCGATTGTCTGGATTCAGAACCGCTATATGCAAACCCCGTTTTTGCGCGCAACCTTTCAGGTGGTACTGGGCGGGGCGCTGGTTTTGGGTGCGGGGATGCTGATCGGGGCAGGATAAGGTTGGTTTGGGGCCAGCCCCCGAACTTGGACAAAAGCCACGGGGCTGGCCCCCCGGACCACGCCAAAAGCCGGGGGGCCAGCCCCCCGGACCCCCCGGGATATTTGTGAACAGATGAGAGGATCAGCGGGGTTTTGGCCAATTGTCGATAATCTCGATGGCCTCCTCGGCGGTTTCTACAAAGCGGAACAATTGGAGGTCGGCGGCAGCGATGGTGCCTGCGTCGGACAGCGCCTCCCAGTTGATGATCTTTTCCCAAAATTCGCGGCCAAAGAGAAGGAAGGGAACGGGCTTCATGCGGCCTGATTGGATCAGCGTCAGGCTTTCGAACATCTCATCCAGCGTGCCGAAGCCACCCGGAAATACGCAGATTGCGGCGGCGCGCATCAGGAAATGCATTTTGCGGATCGCGAAATAGTGGAAGTTGAAGCACAGATCCGGGGTGACATATTCGTTCGGGGCCTGTTCATGCGGCAGCACGATGTTGAGCCCGATGCTTTGCCCACCCGCATCGGCGGCACCGCGATTGCCCGCCTCCATCACACCCGGTCCACCACCTGTCATGATCACATTCTGGCGCCCGTAGCTTGCCATGGAGCGTTCGGTCATGATGCGGGCGAAAGTGCGGGCCTCGGCGTAGTATTTGGTCAGATCGGCAAGCGTCTTCGTGCGGGCCGTGTCTTTTTGCGCAGGCTCAGGGATGCGTGCGCCGCCAAACAGCACGATGGTGGATTCGATACCGCGTTCATCCATCACCAATTGCGGTTTGAGGAGCTCCAGTTGCAGGCGAACCGGGCGCAATTCCTCGCGGTACATGAAGTCATTGTCGTTGAGCGC
>Ga0209702_10008363_pt1 | contig 12095 bp, 7 predicted proteins | sample FRY01_FD_187210 | JGI IMG/M metagenome (GOLD analysis project Ga0209702, IMG submission 187210) | Freshwater microbial communities from Lake Fryxell liftoff mats and glacier meltwater in Antarctica - FRY-01 (SPAdes) (version 2) | ecosystem: Environmental > Aquatic > Freshwater > Ice > Glacier... | reverse complement strand
CCAACTGTATGTTGGACCTAAATGCGTTGTACTAAAGGCCACACTAGTATTTACACATGGACTTGGCGGAGCATAACTCAAATTCGGTACTCCAGGCAATGGTAAAAGTGTAACGGGTAGCATGACCGAATCGGAATAACAACGCGACATTTTTAACTTCACGAAGATGGGCGTTATGACAGCGCTCACCCATTTTATTGTAATGGTATTTGTACCATTTGCAGTAATAATATTTCCGGCGGTGGCAGGCACTACTGACCATGTATAAGAAACATTATTTAAGAGTGCAGGAGGAATTGTATAAGTAACCGTAGTGTTCAAACAAACACTAGGACTGCTGCTAGTAATCACGGGCAGCGGGAAATTCGGCCAAGTAACCACTGTTTTCGAAAGTGAAGAAACTGAAACACAACCCGGACTTGCAGTTAGCATTTGCACTACTGAAACAGTGCCACCACCCGGATTCCATTGAATGTTTACACCTGAACCAGTAGAGGGACCCACAATAACTCCATTACTAACGGTCCATATATACGTCACCCCGGTCATATTTGGAATCACTGCATAATTCGTACTCACGTTCGCACAAACTGTATCCGGACCCGCAACAGGATTTGGTTGCAACATATTCACTACTTCCAAACATACTTTGGCGGAATCGTTACAATAAATATTTGCGGGGGCATATGCCGTTAGACAATAGGTTCCAGGGCCGGCATTCCAGGTATAGGCGTTCAACAAAGCGGAATTCGCAAAATTGATGATACTTGGAATTGGAGTTTGCAATTTCCATGATACACCAGAAGCAATGGTATTATTCGTAAGGTTCATCCCATTAAAAGGGGCACTTACAGAATTAGGACACACTTTAGTGGGACCTGCAATACCAAAAATCGGTCGAACATCTACAGTAATTGTTGCCGAGCCACCACAACCGGGATCATTTTTACATTGTTCCGGTAAACTACAACCGGCCCCGGTTAATACATTTTGATAATTAATTTGAATTGTCACAAGACCAAAAAATCCGGGTGCCCATTGAATACAAATACGGCAAGTGTTATTTCCTGTAACCACACCCGCATTCGCAGGAAGTACTTCCCAAGAATAATTGTTGCCGGGAATACATTCTACTTCATAACAGGATTCGGATCCAGCACAAACAATGGTGTCGCCGGCAATAGGTAAAGTAGCAGGTACAATATGCACAGTTTTCACTGTAGGATTTGGACAATTTAGTGGAGGTGTACATCCGGAAACACTCAAAGAAATAGTTCCTGTAGAACCCGGGCCCCAAACTACCGTTGCAGAATCAAGAGATGGTGGCGTTAAAAGCGTCCCACCACCGACCGACCACGTATACGAAGTGCAAATCGCATTCGTATGATAGGTCACAGTATCACCAGGACACACTACGGAAATACAAAAAATTTCGGGTCCGGATGCGGTATCCACCACAACCATAAACGCTGTGTCATGTGGGGAACCACAAGCATCGTAAACTGTCAAAGTATCGAAATAAGTTCCGGGAGGATAATTAACACCGGGCTGTGTGTTTGTTTGATTCGTGGAATAAAAACCGTTTCCGAAATTCCATAATCGTCCGGTAGTACCGGTAGAATTATCGACGAAGGTGATCGATTGACCATTACAAATATTTATTACGCCGGCAATAATTGGAGGCGAAGTAGAAAAAATTATATTGTAAGCAGAAGGTGGATTACGAATTACATTTTGTGTACATGAATCTAAAACTCCATTCTTCAAAACATACCAAGTGACAACAGTAGAACCTACGGGAAAAATTCCCGGTGAATTGCTCCAAATGGAATCATAAGTACAAGCTATATTTCCTTGTCCGGGGCCTGTGCCACCGCCGGCAAGCGAAGTGTCAGACGATGTATACGTAGGTTTTTTTAAAACCACCAATGAATCGGGTACATCGAAACAAATGGTGGTGTCTTTACAATTCAATTTACAACATGGACCTCCAATGGTCACAGGAAAAAGCACCGTGACACCATTAAAGTCACGGACATTAAAAACATAGGAACCAGGACAAAGGTTACTTACACAAGCTGTGTTACCAACAACTCCGGTATTACCGAAAACAGTATAGCTATAAGGGGGAACACCTCCGCTTACCAATACGCCGGCAGTACATGAGCAGGGATTTGTTTGTACACAGCAAGCTGTGCTACAAAGTGGATCGGCAATAACCGTTAGGTTTTGAGAAAATCCGAATTGTACTGTAAACAAGAAAGAAAACAAAAAAATTAATTTTCTTGATTTTTCTGTAGATAAATAATTTCTAACTTGTGAATGAGCGGAGGTAGGTTTTGTATTCATAGGTTGAGGTTTTCATTTGAATGCACTTGCAATAATTTCACATGAAACTGTAAAGAAATATTGAATATTGGTTCTGAAGGAACAATATTTCCCCACTCAAAAGAAATCAAAATATTTGAAATTTACCTGCAATGTTTACAGGTGGTAACTATTGTAAACAAGTGGTATGATTTGGCAAATATGTGGTTAAAGGGTAAGAAACTTTACATCCATTCACCAATTAAGCACAAAAATTTTTAACTGTTAATTGTTTGATTATATATGACTTGCGAATACATGTTAAAAATACCATCTACAAGCAAACGATATCCAAAAGAAACAATTAAAGATTCATCAATTGAAGAAAATGATCCTTCTTTCTGCGGGAAACTTCAACCGAAGATCCGTCACTCATCAAGGCAAAATATCCATCCACTCTACTAAAATGTTTGACATGCTTTAAATTAATCAAATGAGAATGATGGGCCCTAAAAAAATTCATGTCGTGCAATAAATCTTCGTACTCTTTTACATTCTTGGAGGCTGTATATTTTTCTGTCAAGGTATAGATGTGCGTATAACTTCCGTCGGCTTGCATGCGTATGATGTCACTGGCATGAATAAAAGCCACGCCATCTTTCACTGGCACTGCTAATTTTCCGCTTCGCGTATTATCAAGATTGTCCAGAAGTCCGGTATAACTTGACTGATGCAGAACAGGCATAGATTTTACTCTAGAAACAGCTTCCACCAACTCATCTACATCCACAGGTTTCAATAAATAATCAACAGCCGAAAATTTGATGGCTTTAATGGCGTAATGATTATGCGCCGTAACAAAAATAGTTTTGAAGTTTACTTTTTCAAATCTCTTTAGCAATTCAAATCCGCTTCCTCGGGGCATTTCTACGTCTAGAAAAACCAATTCGGGATGATTTCCGGAGATGAATTGATAGGCAGTTTCTACCGAATCGGCCTCACCAATTATCTCGACATCTTTACAATACTCTTCCAAAAGTTTAGACAAAGTATCGCGTCCTTTTTTTTCATCATCAACAATGCAGGCCCTTATCATTCTTCAATTAAAATATAAATTCAGAAAACAATATTAAGTAAAGCACACATCACATGCAAATAAAAATATTGAAAGCATTCAATAGTAAATCGTTCAACGTTGTGAATTCGTGCGATATTTTACGGGAATCAATAATTCGACGCGTGTTCCGGATGGCTGATCAAACTCATCATACAAATCAATAATCGTTAATTGAATACTTGTGTTGTGCGCCTTATTATAGGCTTCCACTCTTCTAGATGTAATCAAAGAACCATGAGAGATGTGCTCACTTGCATTGATTTTATTTAACTCTGCTGCGGCTTTTCTTCCAATACCATTATCTTCCACATAAATAAAAACGGTATGATCATCACGATGTACACTCAAGCTCAACTTTGCATTTTCAGGGACGTAACGCAAGCCATGACGAATGGCATTCTCCAAAAAAGGCTGAATAATCATAGAGGGAATTAATAAAGAGTTGCTATCTACTTCTTCCGAAACGTTAAAATCAAATTCAAACTTATCATCAAAACGTTGTTGTTCCAATTCAACATACAATGCGTTTGCATCCAATTCACCGTCCAACAAAACCTCACCTTCAACAGAGTTATCCAAAATGGAGCGTACCAATTTTGCGAATTTCGTTAGATATCGTTGGGCCGACAATGCATCATTCTTTAAAATATAATCTTGAATTGAATTAATAACATTAAAAATAAAATGCGGATTCATTTGCGCTCTCAAAGCTTTTATTTCGAGCATCACCAATTGCTTATTAAAATCGGTGCGTAAGCGTTCCTTTTCTCTGATTCGTGAAATACGCAACTTTACAAAATAAAAAATCAACAACCCAAACAAGGATACCACCAAAATTCTAAACCACCATTCTTGCCAGAAAGGCGTACGAATTGTGAAACTTAAACTCTTCACTTTATCCGACCATATTCCCGAGCTATTACTCACAATAGCACTGAATGTGTATTTGCCGGGTTTCAAAGAAAGGAAGTCCACATGTCGACTGGAAGTTACAGATTCAAAAGTATCCGATTCGTTCACCAACCAATAGCGATACTTTATTTGACCATAACTTTTAAATGAAAGCGCTTCAAACCCGATGCTGATATTATTCGCATTATAATCTAAAACGAGCTGATGATTAAACTTTACTATCCTATTATTCACCTTAACATTAGTAAAATAAAAAAGAGGAGGTTTCGTATTTGCAAAACTCAGGCGACTGTCGAAAAAAGAAATTGATTTTTTTGTAGCCACCCATACTGTATCATTTAAAACGGCAATGTCATTAATTTCGTTGTCAGATAATCCCTCATTAAACCCAAGCGTTCGAACAGTAAATTTAAATGGGCTAAAAGAAGAAATGTAAACACCGGACACGCCATTGTATGAAGCGCACCAAATATTATTTTTGTCGAGCGTTATCTTATGGATGATATTACTACGTAGTCCTAACTTTTCATCGACAACAAAAATCGAATCCTGATTCATTACAATTAATCCACAACCTCGTGTTGCGAAAAAATATGTATTTCCCTTTCGTTCTATATCATCAACACGCACATCTTCAAAAAAGGGGTGAAACAATTTCAAAAGAGTTCCGGAACTATCCAGAAGATAGACTCCACTATTTGAACCCAAAAGAAAATTATTCTCGCCATATTCAACAATACAATTTGCACGTTCTGTCAAAATCGACCAAAGAAATAATGAATCATTTTCCAATTTGTACAATCCGTTTATAGATGCGTTTATCAAGCCACCATTTTGCAAGCGAATAAACTCACCTTTCAGAGATCCTGTTCCATCGCTTTTGAATTTGACATATCGATTATTCTTTAAATAACCTGGAGGTTGCGAAGAGATCAACAAACGATCTTGCTGCTCATCATAAAACATTGCGCTTACATATATTTCATTGTTACTTAAAGTTTGGGCGCTATACCCATTCACATCAAAACGTCCCACTACCCCATTCCAAAATCCGGCATAAATACAGTTTTTTCCTCTAGTCAAACACATGGCTTCAATCAAAATTTCCGAATTCAATTTAAATTCACTCACATCAGAATCATAAAAATAATAGACTCCACTGTTAATGGAAGTGATCCACAAACCGCCTTCAAAATCCAACGTTGTACTGGAAATAAATTCTTTCTCCAAATAACTTTTAGAAATTTCCCAGGTCGAAGTTGACACTTTATACAAACCGCTATAAGTAGAAACCCAGAGATCGTCGTTTTTACCTTCATACAGATAGGTTACAGGTGCATTTACCTGACTTAATAATCGAAGTTCTCTATTTTTAAGTTCAAAAATAAATTTTGAAATAGCGAATATCATTCGTCCATCACGAAGGTAGGTTGCAAAGACCTGACCGCTGAATTGTACATCAACAAAAATAGAATCGTACTTTTCATTCAGCTTTCGCGTATACAGATAAGTAGGAAGATTGGCGACATACAATTTGTTTCCGCTAGTTAATAATTTTCCCTCACTAATTTCATCAACAAAAACCTGATTATAAGTCATCACTCGCGGGAATTCAATTTCACGATGTTCAATACCATTTGTATCGATTCGAAATTCGCCGGCATAATTGCAGGAAAAATAAACTTCACCAATATCATTTACATAAAAACCTAAAGGGATGGCATTTTTAACAATTCTTTTTGCTATGCTATTATATTTATAAGCAATTACTTTTTCATTTTCAATATAAAATAATTGTCCGGAAAAAGTTTGCAACCACATGCGCTTTTTACTATCCAGAAATAATTTGAATACGGTATTATCGAGCAATCCTTCGGCAGAAGAAAAAACTTTGAACTCATAACCACTGTAACGCGCTACGCCATGATCGGTGGCGAACCATAAATAACCTTTGTCATCTTCTATCACCTGATAAATTTGAGAAGATGGCAATCCTTCCAAGGTAGAAAAGCGACGCAGCACCGGTTCGGGCTTTTGTGCAAAAAGCGACTGCGTCAGCAATAGGCATAAACAACAAATCAATCCTTGTAAACTCATAGTAGATGTTCCCGGAATATCTTATCGAATTTAAAAGATATATTTCATATAAACTAATATGCCATGAAAAAAGAAAGACGATGGTATAAAATCGATGAAATAGTCCCACCTTTGCATTATGATTCAGATCGACGACAAACTGATTTCTCTCGACGTAATCGATGAACAATTCGTTTGCGACCTCGCGAAATGCAAGGGAGAATGTTGTATTTCGGGAGATGCGGGCGCACCTTTAACAGAAGATGAATTGCACGAAGTAGAGAATGCTTTTCCGGCAATACAAGATATGCTCTCTGAAAACGGGAAAAAGAGTATCGAAGTGTATGGTTTATATGTGAAAGATGATGAAGGAGATTGGGTGACGCCGCTGGTTGATGGGGATAAAGAATGTGCTTATACACTTTTTGTCAATGGAGTGGCGACATGTGCATTTGAGAAAGCATACCATGAGAGAAAAACAACCTTTAGGAAACCGGTTTCCTGTCATTTATATCCTATTCGAATAAAAAAACTAAAAAATTACGAAGCAGTGAATTATGATCGCTGGGATATTTGTAGTGCGGCTTGTACACTTGGAAAAAGTTTGAAAGTGCCGGTATATAAATTTTTGAAAGATGCGCTTATTCGAAAGTATGGGGCGGAATGGTATACTGAATTGGAAATTGCAGCTGAATATTATAAGAAGCAGCTTTGAGCTTTTCTAGATGCTCGATTCTCGATACTCGATACTCGATACTCGATACTCGATGCTCGATGCTCGATGCTCGATGCTCGATTCTCGATACTCGATGCTGGATTCTCGATTCTCGATGCTCGATACTCGATACTCGATGCTGGATTCTCGATGCTCGATACTCTATGCTCGATGCTCGATGCTGGATCAAAAAAAAATAATTAGCCGCATAAGATACTTTTGATTCTTTCAGCCGAAGAACAATGCTATTTGATTGATTTTTTTTATTTGAAGGACTTTTAGAATCCTGCATCTAGAATCCCTCGAAACTAAATTCAATGAATAGATTTTTACAAATCCTTAAAAAATATTCGAGCTATGAAACCAGGAGGTTCCCGTACATACGTTGGCGGAGTTCCAAGACTGTGGGATCTTCTAAATATTCATCGTAGGTCATGCGGCGATCGATGATGCCGGTGGGTGTGAGTTCGATGATGCGATTGGCGACAGTATGCGTGAAGGCATGGTCGTGGGAACTGAACAAAGCGATGTGTTTCCAATCTTGCATCGCGTTGTTGAAGGCAGTGATGGATTCCAAATCGAGGTGATTGGTTGGCTCGTCTAAGATTAAACAATTCGCATTGGTTAACATCATGCGTGCAATCATACATCGTACTTTTTCTCCTCCTGAAAGTACCGTTGACATTTTCAAGGACTCTTCACCCGAGAATAACATCTTACCTAAAAATCCGCGAACGAAAGTTTCTTCTTTTTCTTTGGAATACTGACGCAACCAATCAATGAGACTTATTTTATCTTTGAAAAAAGCAGAATTGTCATTGGGTAAATAGGAGCGTGTGATGGTAGTTCCCCAATCGAAAGTTCCGGCATTGGCCACATCATTTCCCATGAGAATTTCAAAAAATGCAGTAACGGCACGACGCTCTTTGGAGATCACTGCGATTTTATCGGCCTTGTCCATAGAAAAAGTAACATCGTTGAAGAATAGTAATCCTTCGTTTGATGTTTTGCTGAGTCCTTCCACTTTTAAAAGTTGGTCGCCACAATCGCGATCTGCTTTAAAAATAAGTCCGGGATATTTACGCGTTGAGGCTGGAATATCTTCCACCACTAATTTCTCTAATAATTTTTTACGACTTGTTGCTTGACGCGACTTCGAAGCATTCGCAGAGAAACGCTCCACGAAATCCTGCAATTCTTTACGTTTGTCCTCTACTTTTTTATTTACATCGGAACGTTGACGTAAAGCCAACTGACTCGACTCATACCAAAAAGTATAGTTTCCGGAGTATAATTGCATCTTCCCGAAATCGATATCGGCAACATGCGTACACACAGAATCCAAGAAGTGACGATCGTGACTTACTACCAAAACTGTATTCTGAAAATCGGCTAAAAAGTTTTCAAGCCATGCGATTGTTTCCAAGTCAAGATCATTCGTGGGCTCATCCAATAAAAGAATATCGGGATTTCCGTAGAGTGCTTGTGCAAGCAACACACGTACTTTTTGCTTTCCGCTAATCTCTGTCATTTTTTTCTGATGAAGATCTTCGGTCACTCCCAAATCGCTCAACAAACTTGCTGCATTACTTTCGGCATCCCATCCACCCATCTCTGCGAAAAGTGATTCCAATTCTGCTGCGCGCAAACCATCTGCTTCAGAAAAGTCGGGCTTTGCATACACGGCATCTTTCTCACGAATTACTTCCATCAATTTAACATTCCCCATCATCACCGTCTCCAACACATTGTATGCATCGTATTCAAAATGATTTTGCTTTAACACGCTCATTCTTGCGCCGGGATTCATTGATATTTGTCCTGTTGTTGCATCTACATCACCCGATAAAATTTTCAAAAATGTAGACTTCCCTGCACCGTTGGCGCCAATCACTCCATAGCAATTGCCGGGAACAAATTTCAGGTTAACTTCTTCGAACAGGACACGCTTGCCGTAACGCAAGGAAATATTTGATACTGAGAGCATTTTGGGGGTATTTTTGGGGCTGCAAAGGTAGGGGTTTAATTCAGAATTCGGAATTAAGAATTCAGAATTGAGACATCTTTTCTGAAATTAATTTATTCGCGACTGAGTACTAGTCGGTTGCAAGAGTTAAAAGAAGCGCTTTAATTCCTACTTTTGCAGCGCCGTAGACCTTGAACTAGGTCAAAATCATTCTGCACCCGTAGTTCAATTGGATAGAATGACAGATTCCGATTCTGTTGGTTGTGGGTTCAAATCCCGCCGGGTGCACTAGTTTTTTTGATGAAATCAGAATAAAATATTTGATCACATCGAAAAAAATAAATTCGTTTTGCAAAACAATTCTTCTCTTGTTGAGTTTATAAGGGAAGAAGAATAACATCAGTAAAAAAAATAATTTTAAAAATAATTTCATAGCATGAAATCGAAAACATCTACAGAAAGTGCAGCTATATCTACGGAAATAGTTTTACCTAACGATACAAATACATTAGGAAATTTAATGGGTGGTCGCTTGTTACATTGGATGGACATCACCTCTGCCATTGCATCACACAGACATTGTGGGAGAATTGTTGTTACCGCAGCAGTGAACAATGTTGCATTTAGTCAGCCCATCAAATTGGGAGATATTGTGACTTTACAAGCGAAAGTTTCACGTTCATTTAATTCGAGTATGGAAGTTTTTATAGATGTGTGGGTAGAAGATAATTTTCGCGGCAAGAAAGTAAAATGCAATGAAGCCATTTACACCTTCGTTGCCGTTGATCAATTGGGAAATCCGATTCATGTTCCTGAGTTAGTTCCCGAAACCGAAGAAGAGAAACAACGTTATGAGGGTGCATTACGCAGGAGACAATTATCGCTTATTCTTGCAGGTAAAATGAAAGCAGCGGATGCTTCTGAATTGAAGGCATTGTTTGTAGATGGAAAGTCGTGAGGTTAGAAAAAAAAATTAGAGATTTACTAAGTGCTTAAAATTGAAATTCTGATTTAGAATCAGCTTACAAATTGACAAAAGGATTTACCTCACTAAAAAAAGCAACAACAAGTGAATTTTCGGTTTCCCGCAAAGGTGCAAAATTGTAAATGCGCAAAACCGTTTGAATTTAAAAATTGATGCAGGAAAATTTAAAATCATTATTTACAAATCCTACAGGTGCCGTTCGCTAAGTTTTTTTTAGTTTGAAGATGTAAAATACATTGAATTGAATTCAATTAAATAAAAATGATTTTCTTTTGTGAACAAATAATGCTCTTTACATAACAGATAAATTTTCAAAGAAAAAAAATACAGGTTTCACACAAATGCGATAGCTATCGGGAGCAAACCTCAAGGAATTTGTAAGTTAATGTAGGAAAAATTTAATTTGTCGAATACAAATCCTACAGGTACCGTTCGCTAAGTATTTATAGTTTAAAGATGCAGAATCCATTGAATTGAATTTGATTTTATGAATTAAAACTTAGGATTTATTTGACAAATTTTAATTGCAAATTTTAAAACGAGTCAAAAATTTACAAGTAAGATTTTATTGCATTGACGACATCATCATTTTCGATGTTGCGGATGCAATTGAAATGGCCTTTGGGACATTTATCGAAACCAATTTTTGAGCAGGGGCGACAACTCAAATTCTTTACTTCTAGGATAGTAGAAAGTTCGTTTTGCAACGGGAGATAAGGGGTCATTCCGAATTCAGGAACTGTATTTCCCCAGATGGAAACGATGGGTTTTTTAAAGGCTGCGGCGATATGCATCAATCCTGTATCGTGTGTTAAAACCACTTGTGATGCACGAAGTAATTCTGCTGATTGACCGAGAGAAAATTGTCCGCAAGTATTCCAAACGAGTGCGCCAACTGCCATTTCAATTTGCGCTCCTCTTGTTTTATCCTCTTTACCACCCAATAAAACCACGGGGAAATTTAGCTTCTTAATGATACGTGCAATCTTTTCGCTCGGCATCATCTTCGTGGTATGTTGCGCACCGATGGCGATAGCAACAAATCCGTTTTTATGTGAGGCTGGCAATTTATCCAAAATTGATTTTGCATTTTCTTCCGGATAAAAATCAAGTCCTTTATTGTCGTTCTTCACTTGAAAAAAACTGAGGGAATCAAGATAACGATCGACGATGTGTAATGCAGGCATACGGTTGATATGCAATTTCACCAGCATCCATTTCTCTACATTCAATTTCTTAAAAGAAAAACTTTTCACTTTCAATCGACGCTTCAATTTTAGCGAACGAAGGTTTTTATGTAGATCAATGATATAATCGAAATGCTCTGCACGCAAATCATCAAGCACATCATCCAAAGAGCCATCGGTAGTCCACAATTTATCGATAAGCGGATGATTTTCCAATACTGATTTAAAATTCTGCTTTGTCAGGTAATGAATCTCCACACCGGGCAATTGTTCTTTGAGACAACGTATCACCGGAGAGGTTAAAACGATATCGCCAATAGAACTGAAGCGAAGTATGAGAATTTTTGACAAGAGGGATGGATTTGGAGCCTCAAACTTAGTTAAATTCGCAGCATGCCAATTATTGATACGCATATTCATCTTTACTCCGAAGAATTTGAGCCTGATTTAAAAGCATTGATCGATGCTGCTCAACACGATGGAGTTTCTCAAATGTTACTTCCTAACATCAACCATGAAACCATCCTTGCACAAAAAAAGCTGGCTTCAGATTATCCGGGTTATTGCCTTCCCATGATGGGTTTACATCCTTGTTATGTTAAAGCCAATTATGAAGAAGAGTTGCAAATTATTGAACAAGAATTGAGAAGTGGCAACTATTGTGCGGTTGGGGAAATTGGGATGGATCGTTATTGGGAACTTGATTTTATTCAAGAGCAGGAAATTGCTTTACGCAAACAATTACAATTAGCGCATGAGTTGGATTTGCCTGTTGCCTTACATACCCGCAATGCCAATGATGAAGTTATTTCCATCATTCAAGAATTGAA
>Ga0209702_10008362_pt1 | contig 12095 bp, 7 predicted proteins | sample FRY01_FD_187210 | JGI IMG/M metagenome (GOLD analysis project Ga0209702, IMG submission 187210) | Freshwater microbial communities from Lake Fryxell liftoff mats and glacier meltwater in Antarctica - FRY-01 (SPAdes) (version 2) | ecosystem: Environmental > Aquatic > Freshwater > Ice > Glacier... | reverse complement strand
CTCCGGGTCACCAACATCTCCCGCCACATTTGTACAATTAATTGATTTACCCTGAGTTACAGCATAGAGTGCTACCTGTATAGGTTTATCAGATTCAATATAATTAACCGTTTGTCCTTCAAATTGATAGTAAAAATCATTTATAAAACTTGTGGAAGGGATAATAGCTCCATTCAACTTAACAACAGCATTGGGATCACTTTTAAAAACACGGTAAATATCGTAATTCCTGTCTTTTGACGGCACAGTAATAAATGTTTTACCCCAACTAGCCGTTGGATATACCTGTTGAAAAAGATTATCAGAAGAACCTGCTAGACCCGCTGCGTTTAAACAGCCTATAGCCATTTTACCACTTCCTGAGAACACAGCTATCTTTTTGCAAGATTCGGACGTAGTAGATATGGATTGAATTCTGGTCCCAGTCAAATCACCACCTTTAGTAGTACTACCAATCCTGGAAGTCTCAATTCCGAAAACCTGATAAATTTCCCCTTTGTTTAGCTTTATCAGAGCAGATGGTTTGCCTGCTTGTAAGCCTCCCTGAGTATTAACTGAAGGTGTAATAATTATCTCTGTATTATCTTCAGTTGCAACCACAAAAAAGAATGAATGCGAATTGGGACTATTGGATATTTGCTCATAATTGAGGGAAAAGTAGTCCTTCCCCAATGTGTTGGTTGGCAAAACCAAAGTTGCCCCCGAAACCGCCTGATCATAAATATGCGCATACACAACAATGGGCAACTGGGAAGTGATATGGATTCCTCTATTACTTACTTTACCTTCTGTATTTCCTATGTAAGCTGTTTGAGGCACCGTAACGTTGGTTATTGCATTGGCAGTTACCTGAAAAGGTATACTTGCACCACCAACCTCCATCACACCCGATGTATTCACATCTGAAGTAACGTAAATAACCATATCCTGACCAATAACCGAAATATACCCAGCAACATGATTTCCATAGGCCAGCCAAAAATCAGTCCCTTTGTTTGATGTATTTTGTGCGGATACTGCTAGTGTTAAACCTGCAACCAGACCCCCAATAATTAGTAATACTCCTAAAATATGTTTCAAAATTGTCTCAAAAACTGTAAAGATTATTATTTATAAAAAATCTGCTTCTAAAACTACGTAAACAGATTGATTTGATGTTAGACAATTAATAATTCAGGTCATTTATTGATTATTTTAATGAAGATCTTTGTTAAACAATCCGCCTATTCAATTGGCACAAATTTGACTAATGAAGGTTTGTCGATTTGCAATTTCTGGCCGGTAGGAGTTAATTTCCCTGATTCCTGATCCCGCTTAAATACAATAATCTCATTACTTGCCTGAGAAGTAGAAAGAAGCCAGTTTCCGCTGGGATCAATATCAAAAGTGCGAGAGCTTCTTCCAAAAGAAGGTTGCTTTGCAATTAGGCTTAGCATACCTGATTTTTGATCAATTGAATAGATGTTAATTTCATTCAGAGTACTTCTGGTACTTGCATAAAGAAATTTACAATCGGCAGAAACATGAACATCTGCACCATGTCCGGGTCCGGTAAACCCCTCGGGAACCATAGAAACAGATTGAATTTGGCTCAAATGACCTTTTTTATACTTAAAGGCATATACCTTAGAGTTAATTTCTGTAACTGCATAGAGAAATTTTTTATTGGGATGAAAGGTCAGGTGTCTGGGGCCAGCGCCTGGATCGAGAATAACAAATGGCTCTGCTGCAGCCGATAAGGCCTGGGGCCTGTTTTTAGGACGGAATCTGTATATATCGATTTTATCAGTACCAAGATCGGCAGTTAAAACATATTTATTATCCGGTGAAACAATTGCTGAATGTACAAAGGGTTTTTTCCTTGCAATACTTTTCCCTTCATGTTTGATATCCTGAATATCCGGCCCAAGTGTACCATCAGACTCTACCGGTAAAGCTGTTAAAGACCCTCCCCCATAGTTGGCGGCAAATACATATTTACCTTTGGCATCTACAGAGATATAGGTTGGTCCGTTACTACCCGAAGGCTGACTGTTCAAAAATTTAAGTTCACCTGTTTTTGAATCAAATGCAAGAGCACTGATTTTACTCTCTTTTCCTTCTGCTACAGTGTAAACAAATTTTCGATCTTTAGTAAGGGCGAAATAAGAAGGACTTTCAATTATGATCTTAGACTTATAAGTCATTGCTCCATTCTGACTATCGAATTCATATACATAGATCCCTTCACTTTTTCCGGGAGATGTATAGGTCCCTATCAGCAAATGATATTTTGTACTTTGAGCTAATAAAGCTGAACTCAAAAGCATTAAGAAAAAAGGGGAAATAATCCTTTTAATGTACATGATTATATTTCTTTGGTCAAGTTGTAAAAATATTAAAAAAAAAGGGGAGAAATCTGTATTGAACAGTTTCTCCCCTTTTTTAGTATTATTTAAGATAATTCAGTCCAATTACCTATAAACCTAATTCTGTGCTATATGAGTCTGGCCCGATGCTGTAATTGTTAGTCCGCCAACCTGACCGCTTTTTAAAACGAAATTAGCTTGTGTATCACCCCATATAAGGTTGAAACCGTATCCGCCACGTGGTGCTCCTGTTCCAATATTGCTTGAAGGATAAATTCCAGGATCTCCAATCACAATACGATCACTCAATTGAGATAAGTTAATTCTGCTGCCATTTAGAGTTAAATATTGTGCTCCATCTCTGGCTCCGGTACCGCTGTCAAATAACCAGTTAAAATTAGTTTTTGAAGAACCGAACTCGAAAATTTTCCATTCAATACGTGTGCTGAAATTGGTTCCAACATAATTATTTTCAGAAGCAATGACTGCATAATTTCCCAAGCCATCGGTAACCCATATATTCAGATATGGAACAATTCCTGAATTTCCAGAGATAAGCGTCCAGTTAACACTTTGGATTGAATTGAGCTTCTGTCCATCAAAAAAATCTGTGCCATAACCTACTTTTTGTCCCGCACGCGGAGTGCTGTACGAAAAGCCATCTCCCGCCGCATTTTCATTCAGTTGAACATCAGTATCCCAGGGTGCTACAATTGTACCCCCATTATTCCGAATATTAAATACCTTGAAATCGGGTCCGCAGTTTTCATCAATTATACCATTACAATTATTGTCAACTCCATCACCACAAACTTCTACAGCTCCGGGGTTTATTGCCGCATCATTATCATTGCAGTCGTCCATCGAGCCTGTACAGGAACCAATTGCTGTATAGCCGTCGCCATCTTTGTCAGCAATAATATCTCCATGAGATAAATGTGCCTGAAGTGCATTTTGATTAATTTCAATTGACTTCATCTCTCCATTCCCGTTTTTATGGCAGATAGTAACTTTTGCAGAGGGCCCCTTACGCATCTCCTTGTTTGCCTCTAGAAGCAGATTATTATCGACTTTCTGGCAAGCAGTAAAAAATAATAGGAGAGAAAGACTTAAATAAATTAGATTTTTCATAGCTAATATTTTTGAGTGAAGATTTATTTGAATAAGTACTTATACTCATTTTCTGAAAAATAGTTTTAAAAAATTATCGTAATGAGAAAATATATTTCAAAACAAATAATTTCTTTGATTTTCTGATATGGTTTAAAATACTATATATTTATGGGTACGTACACAATCTATCTATGAGAACGAAATTCATTCCACAGCTTTTATTTTATATCCTTCTAACTTTAGAAGCTTTCTCTCAAAAACAAGTCAGGGTTATACCCCTTGCCGACAAAACAGGTTTTACTGTAGAAACTTCCACAAGGGATTTGGGCAAAGGCTTTTTAGATCATGGTGTCGCTTCTCCAATCAGTAATCATCGAGGAGTAGTTTCAACCGTTGATGGAAATGGCAGGAATGTGGTTCTGGTTTGGCTGTTTGATCATCGCGGAGGATATTCCTTGTTAATGATAGAAGCTGAGACTGGAAAAAGCGAGGAATTTCCAATTCCATTCGACCCGAAACAGGATACACCCTATTCATCAATTCTATCAAAGGATAATAAGTTCTATACTCACTTCAGCGATCATTTCACTGAATTTGATCCGGTAAAACGGGCTTTTACTTTTACTCAAAAGACTATGCCTCAAATGGCTATGTCAATGACTGAAGACGATAATGGCAAAATATGGTCTATAACTTATCCAAACAGCGGACTTGTTGCATTTGATCCCAAAAAACAGGAATTAAAGGACTATGCTTATGTTAATAAGGAAAATTGGCGTCAGTATCAGCGTTCTATCGCTGCTGATGACACAGGATGGATCTATTTTGGATTGGGAAATGCCTCAAGTCAGATTCTTGCCTTCGACCCAAATACAGGAAAAGCTAATGGAATTCTTCCTCAGAGTGAACGCAAACTTGGAACTGCGGCTGTTTATCGGGATGAAAACGGAAAAGTATATGGACGAGCACTTGAATCAATCAATAATCAGTGGTATGAGTTATATAAAGGGGAAGCCAGAAAAATTGGTGATTATAAAAACCTGAAACCGGTAAAAATCATAACAGGTTCACAAAGTCTGTTTCATAGAAATTTCCCAGATGGGACTATTCTAAAGGATCTTGACCTGGTTAACCGCGTACTCATCACAGAAAACCCTAAAACGAATAGTACAAAAGAGGTTTCTTTTGATTACACCAGTGACGGTGCAATAGTAATGGGAATTGGTACGGCTCCTGATGGTACTATTGTTGGTGGTACTGCCTTCCCTATGCGTTTCTTCAATTACGATCTGAAAAAAGACAGATGGGTAAACAGATATGCTTTAGGGCAGTTCAATGCATTGGTTAATCAGAACAAGAAAGTATATTTTGGGGTTTACTCAGGCGGGCATCTCATAGAATGGGACCCCTACCAGCCTTGGGTACAAACTAAACTGAATGATAAAAATTCAAACCCGCTTCATCTTACCACAGTTTCTCCAGACATTATCCGTCCATACCGCATTATTGCCCATCCCGATGGAAAAACCATCATCATGGGGGGTACTCCGCAATATGGCGCTACCGGTGGGGGATTATTGTTTTATGATAACAAATCAAATAGCAAAGTACTTCTAACAGATAGCATGGTTGTAAAAGATCAGAGCAGTATGAGTTTGGTACCTCTGAAAAATGGAAAATTGCTTGGCGGAACTACCACCTCACCGGGAACAGGAGGAGAAAAAAAGGCAAAAGAAGCACAAATTTACATTCTGGACATGGCCAGCAAAGAAATTGAATGGCATGATGTAGTATTTCCGGGTGTTCAGGAATATAGTGAAATGCGCATGATGCCGGGTGGTTTGGTTTATGGAATTACAGATAAAAGAAATTTCTTTGTTTTTGATCCCACAACAAAAAAGGTAGTATTTACCAAAGATATTTCTGCTGAATTCGGACCTACAACTGCTGAACAAAGTCCGAGAATATTTGTAGATGGTCCTAAAGGGGAACTTTTTATTTTGTTTGCAAAAGGAGCCATAGTAAAAGTTATACCTAAAACTTATGATATGAAGCTGATTGCAACAGCACCTGGGCCAATAAAAGCTGGCGGGGATTATGCCCATGGCCGAATATTCTTCGTATCAGGCTCTCATTTAATGAGTTATAAACTATAATAATTATAATCAATAAGCAATAAAATACTTTTTACAAACCAATCTATGAAACATACCATCAGCTGTTTTTTAACCATTCTAACACTCACAGCAATTTCACATTTCAGTTTTGCTCAGCGTCAATATGGTGGCTTCTACACTCAGGAAAAGATACAAAATCTCAAAAATAATTGCATAAAATACGATTGGGCAAAGGATTTGAAGAACACAGTAATCAATAATGCAAAGAGTTTTGTGGATAAAAGTGATGATGAACTTTGGTCATTGGTACCCGGCCAAAATACACCGCGCTGTATTGATGTAACACTCGATCGTATAGCTAAAGGCCCTAAAGTGTTAGGCTGCTTAAAATGCGGATTGGATGTACTTAAATTTGGAAATTATCCATATAACCCTGAATTTGTAGATAAACCATGGAAACTAACCTGTCCATCTTGTAAGAGTATTTTCCCAAGCAATGATTTTGGTAAATTTTACGCGAGTGCAATTGATGAGCGAGGACAGTTTGATGCGTCAAAAGGTGACAAAAGTCTGCTTTTCAACACGGAACATCCTGATCCATCAGATCCACTACATAAGTATGGTGTTGACGATGGATATGGATTCATTGATCAGAACGGTCGTGCCCATCGCTTTATCGGATATTATGTCTGGAAGAAATGGGATTACATCAGCAAAGGACTTGCAGACCTTGCAGAAGCTTACCTCTACACCGGTGATAAAATATATGCACGCAAAGCAGCGATTATTTTAGACCGTATCGCTGATGTTTATCCTGAGATGGACTGGAAACCCTATGCCGACAGGGGATGGTATCATTCTGACGGAGGACGCAATATGGGTAAAATCCATGGCTCAATCTGGGAAACCCAAATCATCACATCTTTAGCTGATTCTTATGATAAAATAATAAGTGGTACTGTTGACAATATCGAATTATACAGTTTCCTTAAAAAGCAATCTGAAAAATATAAAATCGGTGCAAAAGGTACCCGGGCGTTAATGCTGCAAAATGTGGATGACGGACTGCTGCGTACGGCCTACAAAGCTGTTCTAACCACACAAATTAGAGGTAATCAGGGAATGCACCAGCTCACTTTATCTACCTGCGCAATTGCTCTGGATAGCCAACCTGAAAGCAATTTATGGATTGACTGGATCTTCGCCTCAGATGGCGGAAATATTCCGGGCCTAATGATTTCAACATTCGACAGAGATGGCACCTCCAATGAAGGTGCACCGGGCTACGCCCTCATTTGGGGACGCTTGGTTAGTCAGATTGCTGAACGATTAGAGGGATATCCGGCTTATAAGAAGCATAATATAATTAAGGAGTTTCCTCAGTTCAACACCACATTTCTTGCCGCTTACAGGATGGCAGCACTAGGTATAGCCGTGCCGAACATGGGCGATAGTGGTGCAACCGGAACGGTGAGTAATGGTGCAGACCCGAAATTTATCACCAAAGGTTACGTTTTTACCAAAGATCCTGAATTCGCTAAAGCTGCTTACATAGCCAATAAAAATTCGGCAGATAAACTTGGCCGGAACATTTTTGCCAAAGATCCTGATGAAATCAGTAAAGAAATACAAAATGTAGCTGAACGTTTAGGTCCAAGAAAAGATGGAGGATATTTAATGAGCGGCTTCGGGTTGGCCCTTCTAGAAAATGGAAGCGGGAACAATGGAGTAGCGATTGCAAACAATTACGGAAGAACGATCATGCATGCACATCCCGATCTGATGAATTTCGACCTCTTTGCATTTGGTAAATGGCTTGCACCCGATCATGGATATCCGGAGTTTGCTACAAATATTCCAAGCAATCGCGACTGGACAGGTAGTACCGTATCGCATAATCTAGTATTTGTAAATGAAAAGCCTCAAAAAGAAATATGGGGTGGACAAACCAGACTATTTAAACAGCTAAAAGGTTTTGGAGTGTTCGAGATCGATGGACAGAAAGCTTATCCTGAAACAAAAACCTATCAAAGAACTATGTTTCTTGTGGATGCAGAATCTGGCGAAAACAATTCCTATGTTATTGATATTTTCAAAGTAGAAGGCGGGATGGACCATTTGTACAGCTTCCACGGCCCTCCCGGTGAGCTTAGCAATTCAGGGCTTAATTTGACAGCTCAAAAAGCAGGAACTTACGCCGGAGAAAATATTGAAAAAGGCATCGCCGCCAATGGTTTTCCGCAAGGCTATTCCTTCTTTTACAATGTTCAAAGAGATCAAAGTCCGCCCCCAGCATTTATAATCGACTGGAAAACTGAAACTGGCTATCGCGGAACAACAGCGGATGATAACCTTCATTTAAGAATGCATGCCCTCAGTAAGGTAAATGATGTTGCGTTGGCAGATGGTGATCCTCCTCAGAACAAGCCCGGGAACCCTAAAAAACTAGGCTATGTGCTTATGCATAGAAAAGGCGAGGATCTCAACAGTACTTTTATTTCGGTATTTGAACCTTATAAGCAAAATCCATTCATTAAATCTGTTAAACGCATCGACAATGGAGATGAATCACAGATCGCATTGCTAATTGAACATACCAATGGCAGTATTGATCATATTTTGTACAATCCTGAATATGAAAAACTGATGAAACTGCCCAATAATGTCAGCATGACCGGGAATATCGGCTTTTTGAGGACGAAAAACAATCAGCCTACAAAAGCTATCCTTGTTAACGGAAGCACTTTAAGTTATGGGGAATTAAATCTGAAATCAGAAGGACGGATTACAGGTAAGATCGTCAAAATGAATAAAAATCCTTCAGGAAGCGGTTGGGTTTTAGTCGATCAGATTCTTCCTGAAAACGGCAGTCTGAACGGTGAGCAGCTGATTATCTCAACTAAAGGAGAAAGAGATGCTACTTACACGATTAAAAGTGTGAAAAGGGAAGGGAAGTATACCAAAATAGATTGCGGGCCAATCACTTTTGCAATGGGTTTAAAAAATAAACAATCAGAGGATCCCAAAGATCCATACAGCAATTATATCTACGAATTTGAAGAAGGAGCTGCATTCAGCATCGCTACACATACAGAATGGTCAACTAATAAATAAAACATGGGAACAAAAAATTTTAACAGAAGACAGTTTGTTACAGCTGCCTCTTTAGGCTCGCTGGCTACATTAAGCTCAATTAATCCGGCAGTTTCTGCTGAGTTTAATCCGGCACCAGGGTTTGACAAAAAAGAAAAACCTACTTGGAAAAAGATAGGCAATGTTATTTACGGAGCTAAAGCCGATGAAAGCGGACCTATAGGAGGAGGCAAAGGTTATTCAAAGGCAATTACAAGCGGTGATTACACTGTTGATAGCCTCGAATCACTGATTGATGCACTTGGGAAAGCAAAAGCAGGGCAGGTTGTTTTTATTCCGGGAGATAAGATTATAGACATGACGACTTTTATCTATATTGATAAGATTATGCTGAAAATTTCACAGGGAGTTACACTGGCCAGCGACAGGGGTTATAATGGTTCAGCTGGAGCACAGATTACGAGTGATAGCCTAGATACACCTGGAATGATCTCAATCGAAGGTACGGATGTACGGATCAGTGGGATCAGGCTGCAGGGACCCAACTCCAAAAGATACCTCGACCATCATAAAAGAGCTTTTGGTCCAGGAGGCCCAGGACATACCTATTATTATAAATTCCCGACATCAAGAGGGATTATCTCTAAATTCGGCAATCTGGAGATAGATAATTGTGAGATTTCGGCTTTTGCCAATGCAGGTGTCAGCTTACAAAAAGGAACAGGCAGTCATATTCATCATAACTTGATTCATCAATGCCAGTATAACGGACTTGGTTATGGTGTTAGTCATGATGAAGCCAGTTCTACAATTGAATTCAATCAATTTAATGAAAACCGTCATTCACTAGCCGGAACAGGCAAACCGGGTTGCGGGTATATTGCACGTAATAATGTGGAATTGGGAATCTCACTGAGCCATAACTTCGATATGCACGGTGGCCGCGACCGTAAAGACAATACAACAATTGCAGGTACCACTATGGAAATGTACAACAATACATTTTTGGGGCCGCAAAGAGCCGTTGTTATCCGCGGGGTTCCACAAGATAAATGTGATATACATCATAACTGGATTACAACACATAAAGATTCATCGACAGCAATCCGAGCAGAAGAAAAAACGTATGCTACAAATAATCTTTATTCCGACGGAAAGATTTCCTGATCTGCTGTAATTTTTAATAATGAAAGCTCTTTCAATATCCGAAAGAGCTTTTTTTATATTAATCTTACCTAAGATCGATTTTAGGAAAGTTAACCAAAACGGTTATGATTGGTCAGACAAGGCTCTGGAGCCAATTAATTTGATTATTGAAAGCAATACCTGTTTTAGTTCGAACTCAAGTTAAATTTAATAACTAATTCCAGAACTTATTAAGATGAATTTAAGTACATCCTATTCCCGTTTCAGTTTGATTCTGATCCTTCATATTTTATTCCTGAATTCATTAGCTTTCGCACAGCAGGAGAAAGAAATAACTATTGTCACATTCGGCAATTCAACTACAGCACCCCGAAAAGGGATAGAAAAGGTGTATGCAGTGCGTATACATGACTTGCTTATTGAATCCGGAATACCAAATAGAGTAATTAATTCGGGGGTTGGAAGCAATCATTCCGGATCCGTGAAGGATAATAATAGACCTAAAATCGAACATGGAATGGACAGGTTCGAAAAGGCTGTTTTAAGTTATCATCCCGATTGGGTAACTCTCAATTTCGGTCTCAATGATGCCTATCAGGATCAGGGAGAAGGCACCGCATCACGCGTTCCACTGGAAGCCTATATTGCTAATCTGACTCACTTCATTACTGAAATCAAAAAAGGTAATGGCAGAGTTATACTTCTGACTCCGAATCCGCTAAGCTCAAAACTGGAGCAATTCAGGCACGAACGCCTGAAACTTTACAAGGATGCAGTAATCAGGCTGGCAAAATCAGAGCATGTTGAACTGATAAATTCCTGGAAAGTCTTTGGAAAATATGCAAGGAAAGATCCAGCCGGAATGGAAGGACTATTGCCCGATGGCCTCCATCCTATGGATATCGGACATAGGCTTATAGCTGATGAAATAGTGAAAATCATTAAAAGAAAGAGGCGCTAAAACTCAGAGACGAAACATCTTTTTTGCGTTAGTATATAGGATCTTTCGTTCAATCTCCTTACTTGCAGAGAGTTTTTTGATCGCTTCAATTGTTCCTGCACCTTGACAGGCCGGGCCATGCCCTGCATAATCATCACAATCGCTGCCATACAACAATTTATCTTGATGTTTGCTTAGAAAAGTACGGGCATGATCTTCATCCCTTGTCATAGAACTCAATCCTGATCCTCCTGAAATGTCGCCATACATATTCGGATAATCACTCATTAACCGATCGGTTAATCCACCGGGTGTAACTTTTCCCTTGGGATACAAAACATTTTGATCTTCGTGATTCTTATCGATATTAGCCCAGAATGTTTGCGAATGTCCTAAAAACTTCACCTTCGGAAACTTTTCGAGCATCTTATAAAAACGATCATAGCCACGGTTATACATATTATATTGCCAGTGCATCAATACAGGGACATCATATTCCTGTGCAAGCTGATAGATCTTTTGCATTTCGGGAGAATCACAATCCACATTGAATTTTAATTCTCCGATCATTTTTGCACCTAATTTCAGATATTTTTCAATTTCAGGAATTGCCCCCGGAAAATCAGGTACCTCACAGGCTCCGAAAAGCATTTCCGGAGCACGATCTTTTGCATACTGATAACAAACCTCATTTCCTCCTGCCTTAACCTGCAGTCCATTACTTACACCATAATGTGTAGAACCATAACTAAGCGGTCTTCCACCTGGCAAAAGAATGGTGGTAGTAATTCCCATCATCCGCTGATGTGCCAACATTTTATCCTGTGTTCTCCCGGCATAATCGGTATGCTGATGAATATCAATGATTGGTTCAAGATTCTGAAGTTCTGCTCCATTAAGATTTAAAGTATATCCCGCAAGTAATAAACCTGTACCTGCAATAAAGTGTCGGCGATTGATAGTATTTTTTGTTTCCATAGTAACGTTTACGTACACAATTTACGAATGTTAAATAATAATTCCTAAATAAATTGGCATCAAATGAGGGTACCAAGCCTATGCGTCATTTCGAACACCTTAGTATTCATTCCTTCTGAACCAGAAACCTGAAAGGTGGAGAAATCTCTTGCAAATGGATAGCCCTGAGTACAAGAAGCAACAGGATACTATATGCTACCAGTCAACAGATTTCTCGGTCGTGCCTCCCTCGAAATGACGGTAAGTCGTGCCTCCCTCGAAATGACAGTAAGTCGTGCCTCCCTCGAAATGACGGTAGTAGGAAAGCACGTCATTTCGAACACCTTAGTATTCATTCCTTCTGAACCAGAAACCTGAAAG
>Ga0209702_10008359_pt1 | contig 12098 bp, 7 predicted proteins | sample FRY01_FD_187210 | JGI IMG/M metagenome (GOLD analysis project Ga0209702, IMG submission 187210) | Freshwater microbial communities from Lake Fryxell liftoff mats and glacier meltwater in Antarctica - FRY-01 (SPAdes) (version 2) | ecosystem: Environmental > Aquatic > Freshwater > Ice > Glacier... | reverse complement strand
GTTTAGGGTTATTTTAAGCCAATCAGAAACTAAATTGATTCTGGTTGGCTTTTCTTTTTAACTTTACTTATTTGCCTTCCTTTATGTTTCTGCTTAAACTTCAACCTCACCTTTTTATTACGGAGCATTTATGATCCTATCTTCAAACCAACCCAGCCGCAGAGAATGGCTTAAAGATTCGACTTTTAATGGCGTTATCACCGGAGCTATTGCAACTTCACCTTTAATCCAACACGCCTTGGCGAATAATCTTGCCCAAGAAAACAGCCCTCTTTCACTTGCAACTTTCCGCTTTGATGTTACTCCTCCGATTGGACACCCTTTATGTGGCGGTTGGATTACACCTGTGAAAAATGTTAGCGATAGCCAAGAAGCGATAGGGTTTATAATTCTGGGAGCGGATAAACCGATTGTTGTATGTGCAGTTGATTGGACGGGGATTCTTAACGGTGCTCATTTGGCTTGGCGTAACGCCATTGCAAAGGCTGCTAACACCACAGCAGACCGGGTTGCGGTTCAATGTGTGCACCAGCACGATGCGCCTTTTGTTTGCTTAGATGCTGAAAAGCTGGTGGCCCGGCAAAACGATGGACTCACCGTGGTTCAAGTTGATTTCTTTAACACCTGCCTTGAAAGAGCTGCTGCTGCGGTTAGGGAAGCCATTCCCAAAGCCAAGCCGTTAACTCACATTGCACAGGGGGAGGCGAAGGTTGAAAAAGTGGCATCGAACCGAAGGGTTGCGATTGGCGCCAATGGAAAAATCCTCAAGATGCGAGGCAGTGCTTCCAAGGATTTGGAACTGATTGCCCTTCCCGAAGGGTTGATTGATCCGATGCTTAAAACAGTTGCCTTTTATAATGGTGATAAAAAGATATTGTCTTGTCATTATTATGCGACTCACCCGATGAGCCATTATGGGCAGGGCCAAGTTAGCAGTGATTTTGTAGGGCTTGCACGCAAGAAATTGCAAAAGGAAGAGCCAGATTGCACCCATATTTATTTCACGGGTGCTGCGGGTAACATTGCTGCGGGTAAGTACAATAATGGTTCGCCTGAAGCACGAATTGAACTAACAGGGCGGATTTATGACGGCCTTACCGGTTCTGAAAAAAATCTTAAGCCAGAAGTTATCAGCACTATTTCTTGGAAGTCGCACAACCTTTTCGCAGCAGTGAACCCCATATTTACCAAAGAATCTGAAACAACTTTATTAGAAAACAAAAAAGTGATGCCTGCCAACCGGATTCGACCTGCAATGCGATTAGCATTTATGAAGCGAGTTGAAGACCGTATGCCAATCATTTTAAGTGCGCTGCATATTAATAAAGCATCGATGATTCATCTTCCTGCGGAATCTTTTTTAGAGTATCAACTTCGGGCGCAAAAAATGCAAACCGGTCGGTTTGTTGCTACCGCTGCTTATGGCGATGGTGGGCCTTGGTATATCCCTACTAAAGAAGCTTATCCACAGGGGGGGTACGAGGTAAGTGTTGCGCATTGCCCAGATTCAATGGATGGTTTAATGACGGAAGGCATCCGAAGCATTCTGAGTGTTTAAAGAAGTGAGAGATTTCAAGAAAACATTTTTTGCCTTCTCCTTCTCTTTCTGATTTAATTCTCCTTAGCTTAAATCAGAAGATTCGAATTTATTTACAGAGGAATGCACTAGGATGGCAAAGCTTTACTTTTACTACTCGACGATGAATGCTGGAAAATCTACCTCTCTTCTTCAAGCTGCTTACAACTACAAAGAGCGGGGAATGAGCACGATGCTATTTTCTGCAATCTTTGATATTAGGGCAGAAGGAAAAATTGCATCTCGCATTGGTATAGCAGCGAAGGCAAGTCTTTTTTCAGCCAGCACCAATTTCTATGAGGCCTGCCTTTTGACCAAGCCTCATTGCGTTCTCATCGATGAGGCGCAATTTCTTTCCCCCGAGCAGGTTAAACAACTTGCAAGGCTAGTGGATGAAGCCAATATTCCGGTTATGTGTTATGGGTTACGCACAGATTTTCAGGGTGAGCTTTTCCCTGGAAGTGCTGCGCTTTTAGCTTGGGCTGATAGCATTACCGAATTAAAAACCATTTGTTTTTGTGGTAAAAAAGCTACGATGGTGGTTCGCATTTCCTCTACTGGCGAGGTCGAGCGCAGCGGCCAGCAAGTTGAAATTGGTGGCAACAACCGCTATGTTTCGCTTTGTAGAAAACACTTTTCTATCGCTATGCAAACTGGAAAATGCGAAGGGTGGAACCCTGATGCAAAACTCTAACCTTTAACGGAAGAATTATTTTATGCAAACGCTAAATCCTATGACACAACCTGAAAAACAATTTGAACCTACACCTTTAAACTGGCGTTTGGGAATTGCTCTATTTATTGTTGTGGTAGCAATGGGGGCCTACCTTTTTAGGTCGGGAATTGGTTTAAGGGGGCAGTCGGTAGCTGGGGTAATTTTCTTCTTTGGTTTAGTTGCGGTTTTTTCTAAAAACCTTCGCGCTGTAAACTGGCATACCATCGCTTGGGGGTTTGCACTGCAAATGGTACTTGCGGTTCTGGTTCTTAAAGTAGAATTTGTTTACAAAATTATTTCGTTAGTAGGTGGGGTGGTCAAAAAATTTATTAGTTTCTCGGATGAAGGAGCGCTTTTCGTTTTTGGAAATCTGGCGGATGCAAAGCCTGCTGCTATGGGGGGTACTTGGTCTAAATTGTTTGAAACGAATTATATGTTTCAGTTTGCGTTTGTGGCACTGCCCCCCATTTTATTTGTCTCTGCATTTTTTACCTTGCTTTATCATTTTGGAATTCTGCAGCGCTGTGTAAGGTTACTTGCACGCATTATGGTCAACCTGATGCGAACCAGTGGCGCAGAAACTCTTTCTGTTTCCGCCAATGTTTTTATGGGCCAAACTGAAGCACCCCTTATTGTAAAACCTTATGTACCTCGAATGACCAATTCCGAATTATTCGCTCTGATGGTAAGTGGGATGGCGCATATCTCGGGCGGGATGATGGTGGTTTATATTAATTATGGCGCTGACCCGGTTGCAGTGCTGACCACTTGCGTGATGGCTTGCCCTTGTAGTTTGTACCTTGCGAAGCTTTTTCTTCCCGAGACTACAACCCCTGAAACTGCGGGAACGGTTAACACGAAAGATGATAAATCCCCTTATGTCAATGCGGTGGATGCAATCGCATCGGGGACTACCGATGGCTTAAAGTTAGCGCTTAATGTCGGGGCTATGCTGATTGTTTTCATCGCCTTTGTTGCGATGTTTGATGCCTTGCTAATGGGGATTAAGCCGGGGTTGATTGGCCTTGGACTTGCAGCAGAAACACTGGGCAATTGGCCTGACGACTTATCCCTTAGGAAAGTTTTTGGATGGTGCTTTGCGCCTGCTGCCTTTCTTATGGGTATCGAGATGGACGACATTCAAAAAGTGGGAAGCTTGCTTGGTGCTAAGCTTGCTATCAACGAGCATTATGCGTACTTACAGATGAAAGCTTGGAAGGCAATCCCTGAATTTATGACCGACCGGTCTTATCAATTAACAGCATTTGCGCTTACTGGGTTTGCGAACTTTTCATCGGTGGGAATCCAGCTAGGTGGAATTGGTGCCTTGGCACCCGAAAGGCGGGGTGACCTTGCACGCCTTGGGGGCAGGGCTTTATTCGTTGGCTTTGTTGCTACACTTTTAAATGCCGCCATTGCGGGTATTCTTTTAAAAGGATAGAAACTGGCTTTTGCTTTATTATGCTGGTTGTATTCTTTGCCTTATTTCACCATAATAGCTAAGAGCTAAATTTACTAAACAACCTTTTCAGGAACCCGATTATGAAGACCAGGTGGATTCTTAGTTTGATGTTTTTATGTTTGATCACTGCTGTTACAGCGACTTCTGTTTCTTTTGGGGCAGAAGAGGGCTGGATTGATTTATTCAATGGCAAGGATCTCACAGGCTGGATACAAAAAGGCGGCAAGGCTAATTACAAAGTAGAAAACGGCGAGATTATTGGTTCTTCTGTTCCCAACACTGCTAATTCTTTCCTCTGCACCACCAAGGATTATGCCAACTTTATTCTTGAAGTTGAATTCAAAGTACATCCAGAGCTTAACTCGGGTGTGCAGATTCGAAGTCAGGTTTTTGAAGAAGAAAAGACCACAGAAATTGGTGGCAAAAAGTTTAAGTTTGCTGCGGGCAGAGTTCACGGGTATCAAGTTGAAATCGACCCCTCCGCTAGAGCCTATTCCGCGGGTATTTATGATGAAGGCCGCAGAGGTTGGCTTAAAGATCTGAAAGAAAATGAAGCTGCTAGAAAAGCTTTTAAACCCAACGAATGGAATAAATTCCGCATCGAATGCAAAGGCGATTCTATCAAAACTTTTATCAATGGCGTTCCTGCTGCTGATCTTAAAGATAGCGTTACACCCAAGGGCCTTATCGCTTTGCAAGTTCACGGCGTAGGCAAGAAAACCGATGTGCTTGAAGTCAGGTGGAAAAATGTCAAGCTGAAAGATCTTGATGCTGCCAAGTAATACTTTTTCTTTACAACCAAAGGGCTGCATCTTAAACTTAGATGCAGCTTTTTTCTTTTTTCAGAGAGTAACGATATGCAACGATTTATACCTTTCCTAATTGGCTTGGTTCTTTTTGTTCCCGAATTTAGTAATGCAGAGGAAGTAAAATTCCCCGGGAAGCAATCGAACTGGAACGGTTTCACTAAGTACGATTTTCAAGTTGATGGCAAAACAGTTCAGGTTGTTGCCCCTAAAAAAGAAGCTGATGGCAGGCCCTGGGTTTGGCACGGGGAATTCTTTGGCCATAAACCTGCACCGGATATTGCCCTACTTAACAAAGGGTTTCATATTGTCTACATGGGCGTTCCGAATATGCTTGGCGCGCCTAAAGCGGTTGCGCATTGGAATGTTTTCTATGCCGAACTTACTAACAAATATGGGTTTAATAAAAAGGTTGCGCTTGTTGGTTTAAGTAGAGGTGGGCTTTATGTCTATAACTGGGCTGCTGCTAACCCAGAGAAAGTTTCTTGTATTTACGGTGATGCACCGGTTTGCGATTTTAAAAGCTGGCCTGGCGGTAAGGGAAAAGGCAAAGGCAGTATGGGGGACTGGAAATTAATCCTCAGCGTTTATGGTTTAAAAGATGATGTAGAAGCCTTAACTTACAAGTTTAACCCCGTTGATAATTTAAAACCCCTTGCGGATGCCAAGGTGCCACTTCTTCATGTGTTTGGTGATGCAGATGATGTAGTACCCTGGGAAGAAAACACAGGGCTAATTGAAGAAAGGTATAAAAAACTGGGGGGAGAAATCATTCTTATTAGAAAGAAAGGGGTGGGCCATCATCCTCACGGCCTTGACGATTCCACACCCATTGTTAGTTTCATCGAAAAAAACTCACAGCCTAAGGCTACAAAATAGGCTTCGAATGAAATGCTTATTTGATCTTTAGCGCATCTTTAGCCAAGCTCGGTATATTATTTGGGTGCTCTTACGACTTTCCTCTTAATTTTATGTTCGGTTTCTATTAAGATAAAGGCTATTGCTGTCAAGAATTTTTTAGGTATCGACTATGCTATTTTCTTTAACAAAACTTATAAAGGTTGGGCTTAATCTTACCTTTATCTTTTTTACTGTTATCACAATTGAAGGTTGGGCCAAAGCAGCAGATGATGAATTCTTTAACAAACGAATTCTTCCCATACTTAGTCAAAAGTGTTTTGCTTGTCATAGCCACGAAGCAAAGAAAAGCAAAGGCGGGTTGGTGCTCGATTCTCATTTGGGGATGTTGGAAGGTGGTGATACTGGGCCTGCTATTGTTTTAGGTAACCCTGAAAAAAGTAAATTGATTGAGGCGATAAGTTATGCTAACCCTGATTTCAAAATGCCACCCAAGGAAAAGCTTTCGACTCAAGAAGTAGCAGATTTTTCTACTTGGATTAAATCCGGAGCGAAATGGCCTACAAGTAAAAATACAACTGTTAAAAGAGTTGCAGGAAAAATTACTGAGGAAGATCGCCAGTGGTGGGCCTTCCAACCTGTTAAAAAAATCACCCCCCCTGCAATCAATGACCCTTGGATTAAAAATAACATTGATCGCTTTGTTCTCGAAAAACAAATGCAAAATAAACTTACACCCGCACCAGAAGCGAACAAGCGAGTTCTTGTTCGCAGGCTTTACTTCGATTTAACTGGCTTACCGCCCTCGCCCACCGAGGTTGATTCTTTTCTTAACGATAATTCGCCCAATGCCTATGAAACTTTGGTCGAATCGCTTTTACAATCTCCAAGGTATGGCGAGAGGTCTGCACGCTTTTGGCTCGACCTTGTTCGTTATGCTGAAAGCGATGGCTATCGGCTTGATGAATATCGACCACAGGTTTACCTTTACCGCGACTATGTTGTAAAAAGTTTCAACCAAGATAAACCTTACGACCGGTTCATCAAGGAGCAAATTGCTGGGGATGAACTTTTCCCCGAAGACCCGGATGCCCTGATTGCAACGGGTTACCTTAGGCATTGGATTTACGAATACAATCAGCGTGATGTCCGTACCCAATGGGATATTATTTTAGATGATCTTACCGATACCACCAGTGATGTTTTTATGGGGCTAGGCTTGCAGTGTGCCCGTTGCCACGACCATAAATTCGATCCTCTTTTACAAAAAGATTACTTTAGGCTGAGGGCTTTTTTTAGTGGGGTCCTTCCTATTGAAGATGTCGAAGTTGCATCTGCTGAGGCGAAGGTAGAATATCAAACGAAGCTTAAACTTTGGCAAGAAAAGACGGAACCAATCAACCAGCAAATCGCTGCACTTGAAAAATCGTATTACAAGAAAATCAGGGAAAGTGCAATCATCAAGTTTCCCCCAGATATTCAGGCTATGATTCGAAAATCACCCGAACAGCGCAGCACTTTCGAACATCAGTTAGCAGAACTAGCTTACAGGCAAGCCCATTACGAATTCGAAAAAATCGAACGCTCTCTTAACAAGGATGATAAAGAAAAATTCTTAGCGTTAAAGAAACAACTTTCAGCATTCGATTCGATTAAGCCCGAACCTTTACCCAAACCTTTGATGGTGAAAGATGTTGGCTTACTTGCGGCAGAGACCACCATACCGAAGAAAGGCAACAAGAACATTGAGCCAGGGTTCATCACGATTCTAGACGAAAAATCAGCCTCTATTATTCCACCTGCAAACGGTTTAAAAAGTTCGGGTAGGCGTTCTGCATTAGCTCTTTGGCTTACTGATAAGAACAACCCTCTTACCTCGCGGGTTATGGTCAACCGTATTTGGCAGCAGCATTTTGGTAAAGGGCTTGCAACGAATTCAAGCGATTTCGGTAAACTTGGGGAGCCACCCACACACCCACTTTTGCTCGATTGGCTTGCTAATTCTTTCTCTGAAAACAACTTCAGCATTAAAAGTATTCACCGCCTTATTGTGAATTCCGCAACCTACAAGCAAGATTCTTCGCACCCGAATCTCGATGCTTTAAAATCCATCGACCCAGAAAATAAGTTTCTTTGGAAGGGAAACATCAGGCGCCTTGATGCGGAACAAATCCGCGATGCGATCTTCGCAACCACGGGGGAATTAAAGCTACATACCGGCGGACCCGGAAGTTCAGTTTCTGAGCCACGCAGATCCATCTATACTAAAATTATTCGCAACAACCGTGACCCCCTACTTGATGTCTTTGATGCTCCATACTGGTTCAGTAGCGCTTCAAACCGCGAGACCACCACCACGCCTGTACAATCACTTTTATTGATTAATAGCCCGATGATGCTTAACCGTGCTAGGGCTTTTTCGGAACGACTTGCAAAGCAAGAACCCGATCCAAAAAAACGATTGGAACTTGCGTACAAGGTTGCCTACGGCAGAAATCCCGATGCGGAAGAAAATCACACGATGACTACTTTCCTTCAGATGCAGGCCAGGCGTATTGATCCGCAAAAAACTGCCAATCCTTCTGCCACTTTTAATTCCGGGAAAATTCCTTTTCGCGATGGTCAAGCTGCTGAAATTAAACTCGCTTCTCAACAATCTTTTTTTGTTCCACATTCAACACTTTTTCCAGATTCTGCTTTTACCATTGAAGCTTTTGTTCTTCCAAAATCCATTGCAGATACCGGGGCTGTTCGCATTATTTGTGCTAACCGACCACTCGATATCAAAACCCCAGGTTGGTCTTTCGGAATTACAGGCAAGCAGTCTCGTCGAAAGCCACAGACTCTTGTTCTTCAGGTCATTGGCAGAAAACTCAATGGCGATTTTGGCGAAGAAGCAATCTTTTCCGATCAACATATTGCGATCAATAAACCCTATTATCTTGGCTGTGCCTTTTCACTTGCCAACGCTAAAACTAACTCCAAGGGGTTGGTTACTTTTTATCTTAAAGACCTCGCCAACGATGATGAACCTTTGCTTATCGCCAAGGTAGAGCACTCCATCACTGGTGAATTTTCCAACAAGATGCCTTTCACTTTGGGCACTCTTTCAGCAGTAAATAACAGTTCTTTTGATGGCCTAATTGATGATATTCGATTATCTAACACAGCACTTGGGGTCGAGCAGTTGTTGTTTACACGCGAAGGCACTGCTAAACAAACTGTCGGTTACTGGCAATTTGAATCGAAGCCTAATGTTTTTAAGGATACATCGGGTAATGATCTTCATATTCAGGTAGGAGGCAAAAATATGTCCAATAAATCAGATGCCCAGAACAATGCTTGGATTGATCTTTGCCAAGTCTTACTTAACTCGAGCGAATTTCTTTATATCCAATGATAACCCCTTTTTGATTCTTTAAAGGTTTTGCTTTTATGATTCCTAAATCTAACTTTCCTGATGCGATGACAACCCCTTTTTCTCGTAGGCAATGGCTTAGCAATGCTGGTACAGGCTTTGGCGCACTCGCATTAAATTCACTCCTAGAAAATCAAGCCCCTGCTAATCAAAATGATTTGAACAACCCCCTTGCATCTAAAAATCCCCATCACTTCGCCAAAGCTAAATCTGTCATCTTTTTGTTTATGGAAGGTGGCCCTAGCCATATCGATTTATTCGACCCTAAACCTCTTCTTAACAAACTTGCTGGGAAACAACTTCCCGACAGTTTTGGCGAAGTTATTACTTCGATGGGCGAAAGTCGATCCCCTTTGCTTGCTTGCCCTAGGGTTTGGAAACAACACGGCAAAGCTGGGACTTGGGCTTCTGAACTTATTCCACACACTGCTACTATGGTAGATGAAATCGCTGTTATTCGGTCTTGTGTGGCAGATGGCATCAATCATTCTGCGGGCGTTTGCCAAATGAACACTGGTTCCATTTTAGGTGGCCGACCTTCGCTTGGTTCTTGGGCTACTTATGGCCTCGGTACCGAAAATCAGAACCTCCCAGCTTTTGTTGTTCTTCAAGATAACCAAGGGCAGGTTGTTAATGGCCCACGCAACTGGAGCGCTGGTTTTATGCCCGCTGTTTACCAAGGCATTCGCATAGAAGGTGGCAACGAACCTATCCCCAACCTTAATACGCCAGAAGGCGTTTCCGAACTTCAACAACGGGGCAAGCTTGATCTCTTAAAATTGATCAATCAAAAATTCGCAGCTACCCACCCAGGTCAATCCGAACTCGATGCAAGGCTTAACAGTTACGAGCTTGCTTTTAGAATGCAAGCTGAAGCTCCTGAAGTTGTCAACCTTGCCCAAGAATCGAAACACACAAAACATCTCTACGGATTCGATCAGAAAGAAACTTCAAGTATGGCTCGCCTTTGTCTGCTTTCCCGAAGACTTGTAGAACGCGGCGTGCGTTTTGTTCAGATTTATCATGGGGCGGGCAGCAAGTGGGATGCTCATAGTAAACTTGAAGAAAACCATAAATCGCTTTGCAAAGGAATGGATCAACCGGTTGCTGCCCTACTTATGGATCTTAAACAACGCGGCCTTCTCGACAGCACTCTGGTGGTTTGGGGGGGCGAATTCGGCAGAACACCCATGAGTGAAAAAGGCGATGGCAGAGACCATAACTCCAATGGTTTTTCGATGTGGATGGCGGGCGGTGGCGTTAAGGGTGGCCTTACCATTGGCAAAACCGATGAACTGGGCCTCCGTGCTATCGATACCAAACTTCATGTTCATGATCTTCATGCCACCATTCTTCACCTGATGGGCCTCGACAATATGGGCCTTGTTTACAAGTACAAGGGCAGACCCGAACGCCCTACTCTTAATGAAGGTGAACCCTTCCTTGGCATCAAGGAATAGCAACCAAGTATCAAGATTGCTCTAACGATTTTCACATTTAAATAAATCATTATTAAACTTTCAAATTTAGTTATTTACTTTGCAAATAGCAATTGTATGATCATAGTTATTGTCAACCATAAGGTTTTTATTTCATCCGCCCAATGGAATACGCCCAATGACTTCTTGGAACCAATGGCTCCGGCTATTTGCACGCCGACTTCGCCTTCCTTCATCTAGCAAAATTAAAACCGTACCAACAAACAAAGCAGTTCCCTCGCTTGAATTCCTTGAAGCAAGAATCACCCCTGCAAACCCTTCTGTACTTTCGATCAACCGCTTTTCGGGAACTGCAGTTACTTCATCCGCAGCATTTTCGGTTGTTTTCAGCGAAGCCGTCACTGGCGTGGATAGTGCAGATTTCACCGTATCAAAAACAGGCTCGGTCCCAGGTACAAATACTATTTCCGTTTCCCAAGTTACTTCTTCTAATTACACAGTTACGGTTTCTGCCATCACAGGAACTGGAACCCTTGGGCTTAATTTAATTGATAACGATTCCATTATTAACGCTACTTCTGAACCACTTGGCGGAATTAATGGCATTGCATTTAGTGCCAAAACCGATTACTCAACGGGCACATCTTCTGGCCCACATACAATTATAGCCGCAAGGGTTAATGCAGATAGTAATCTCGACCTCATCACCGCAAATAGAATTAATAACAAAATTAGCACTTTTATTGGTGCTGGTGATGGTACCTTTGCAGCACAAACCACTTTTACTACCGGGAAAGAACCTCAATCAGTCGTCAGTGCTGATCTTAATGGCGATGGTTTTTCTGATTTCATCACTGCTAACAGTTATAATGGCACAGGCGGAAATTCTGTCACCGTTTTTCTAGGCAATGGCAACAACACTTTTAAATCGACTAAAAACACTTTTGCAACTCAAACTCAACCTCAAGCTTTAGTTCTTGGTTTCTTTAATTCTGATACTGTGTTAGACCTTGCTGTCTCAAATTATGGCAGTAACTCTGTTTCGATTCTTTTAGGTAACAGCAATGGCACATTCAACTCCGCCACTAATTTTTCTACAGGATCTGGCCCTAAATCTATCGCTTCGGGCGATGTCAATGGCGATAATATCAATGACCTAGCTACTGCCGATTTTTCAGGCAATATCAGCCTGCTTATTGGCAAAAGTGATGGCTCCTTTAATGCTCCTACAAATCTTATTGCGGGTTCCAGACCTGTTTCCATTCTCATTACTGACATTAATGGTGATGGATTTAAAGATATTGTTTCCGCTAATTATGGTTCAACAAATGCTAGTGTTCTTCTTGGCAATGGAAATGGTACTTTTCAAACAGCTATTAATTCAACTACTGGCACCAGACCTGTTTCTGTATTCGCTGCTGATATTGATGGGGATGGCTTTATCGACCTCGCTATCGCAAATCGAGATAGCAACACGGTCAGTATTCTTCCGGGTAATGGCAATGGCACCTTCAAAACACAAAAAACTTTTACTGTAGGCACTACCCCCTATTCGGTCATCCTTGCCAACCTTAATGGTGATTCAAAACCCGATCTCGCAATCGCAAATGAAGGCAGCGATAACATCAGCGTACTTCTCAACACTTCAATTCTGCCTGCAAATTTTGTTGGCCAAACTTTTATTATTGATCCTGCGATTACCCCCACCTTCGGTACACCGAGTTCTACCTCCACTGGCTTTACTGTTTTAATAAGTAATTTTGATGCTGCTTTTAATTACTCTGGCACTGCTACCGCAAGTGGTTCTGCCTCTATCAATACCAC